>WFLX010005514.1_pt1 | contig 16068 bp, 13 predicted proteins | sample 4967041 | NCBI WGS metagenome assembly WFLX01 (sample SAMN12857096, study PRJNA449069) | gut metagenome | isolation source: stool from male and female vole | host: Microtus ochrogaster | place: USA:Florida | collected 2017 | reverse complement strand
CGGCAATCCGGCATGTAAGTAAAAAACAGGACGACAAACAGTGGATACATCACCTAACAACAACGACAAGGGGAACAACACCCCAAAGATGCCCCGGTTCAACATGAACTGGATTTACCTTATCATACTACTCATCCTCGGCATTGTCTTCTTCACCGACGGGGGCGGTANCATAAGCCAAGGGGTATCGAAAGAGGTNTCATACGACACATTCAAGACATACATGGCCAAGGGCTACGCCTCAAAGGTGGTAGTAAACAAATCCGACTCAAAACTGAAAATGTATGTAAACTCCGCCAATGTGCGCGATGTCTTCCACAAAAGCAAGGAGCAAACGGGCAACGACCCTTGTGTAGAGGTGACATACGGCAGCATAGACAAGGTGGAACAGTTTGTTGACACCGAGCGCGAGGCGGGGCGTTTCAAGGGCGAGCTGCGCTACGAGGCAGACAAGCCAAGCGGTCTGATGAGCCTGCTGATGACTTTCGCGCCGATAATCTTTTTCGTATTCCTGTGGGTATTCGTCATGAAACGTTTCAGCGGCGGTGGCAGTGGCATGAGCGGTATGTTCAATGTCGGACGCTCCAAGGCTCGCATGTACGAGAAGGACAACGCTATCGGCGTAACGTTCAAAGACGTTGCGGGACAAGTGGGAGCAAAACAGGAGGTACAGGAGATTGTGGATTTTCTGAAAAACCCGAAGCGATATACCGACCTTGGCGGCAAGATACCGAAAGGAGCGCTGCTCATCGGCCCTCCGGGAACAGGTAAGACACTGCTGGCAAAAGCCGTGGCCGGAGAAGCGGGAGTGCCATTCTTCTCCATGTCCGGTTCTGATTTCGTTGAGATGTTTGTGGGTGTCGGGGCATCACGTGTACGAGACACATTCAGACAGGCAAAGGAAAAGGCGCCTGCCATATTGTTCATTGACGAGATAGACGCAATAGGCCGGGCACGCAGCCATAACCCCGGATACGGTGGCAACGATGAGCGTGAGAACACTCTCAATGCCCTGCTGACGGAGATGGACGGCTTCGGCACCAACTCAGGCGTTATAATCCTTGCGGCAACGAACCGTGTTGACATGCTGGACAAGGCGTTGTTGCGCGCCGGACGCTTTGACAGGCAGATACACGTAGACCTGCCGGATCTTCCGGAGCGTAAGGAAATATTCCAGGTTCACCTGCGCCCTATCAAGGTAGACGAATCACTGGACATAGACCTGCTGGCACGACAGACCCCCGGTTTCTCAGGAGCCGACATCGCAAATGTGTGCAACGAGGCCGCCCTAATAGCGGCACGCCACAACAGTGACAAGGTTACGAAGCAGGATTTTCTCGATGCCGTGGACAGGATTGTTGGCGGACTGGAGAAGAAGACAAAGGTTATGACCGCCGATGAGAAGCGTTCCATAGCGCTACATGAGGCGGGGCATGCCACGATATCATGGTTCTGCCGCTACGCCAACCCCTTGGTAAAGGTAACGATAGTACCAAGAGGCAGGGCATTGGGCGCCGCATGGTATATGCCTGAGGAGCGACAGCTGACGACAAAGGAGCAGTTGCNCGANGAAATGTGCTCATTGCTGGNCGGAAGAGCGGCAGAGGAATTGTGCNCGNNACAAATATCAACGGGCGCAATGAACGACTTGGAGCGCACAACGAAAATGGCTCACAGTATGATAGCATACTACGGCATGAGCGATGTGCTGCCAAACGTGTGCTATTATGATAACAACGAATACGGTTTCCAGAAACCTTACTCAAATCAGACGGCAAAGACCATAGACGACGAGGTTATAAAAATGATTGCGGAGCAATACGAAAGGGCCAAGGCTATACTGACAGAGCACCGCGAGGGGCATAACGCACTGGCAGAAATGCTGATACGCCGTGAGGTAATCTTTGCAGAAGACCTGGAGAAGATATTCGGCAAACGCCCGTGGATAAGCCGCTCACAAGAGATAATGGGAACACAGCAGCAGGAGGAGACAGCCGACACGCCTGCCGTGGGAGAACCGGAAGCCGACGGCAATGCCCCTGAGCGACAAAATGATAACGAAGCGAACGAACCCACAAAGTAAAGCCTCAGCCAATGAAAAATTTTATTACAAGAGCGATAACAGGCATAATTTTCGTTGTATTGCTTGCCGGAAGTTTCTTTGACCCGTTGCTGATGATAGTGCTGTTTGCACTCATAACAGGTATGACAATATGGGAATTTACGAAACTTGTGAACCTTCGCGAAGGCATACAGGTAAACCGTTTCCTCTGTACGGCAGCAGGAGTGTTTCTGTTTTTCGCTGTTACGGCGTTCTGTGCGCAGTTCACACCGTCAAGCGTATTTATCCCTTACCTTATTACTATAATATATATCTTCGTCAGCGGACTGTTCACGCGCAACGAGGACCCGGTCAACGACTGGGCGTATTCCATGATGTCGCAGATGTATATCGCACTGCCTTTGTCATGTATCTCTGTAATAGCATTCAGGGAAATGCCGGGAATAGGAGTGGAATACAACGCATTGTTGCCGCTGAGCATTTTCATTTTCCTGTGGGCTAACGACACTGGAGCATACATAACGGGGTCGCTGATAGGCCGCCACAAGCTGTTCCCAAGGGTAAGCCCCGGCAAATCATGGGAAGGAAGCATAGGAGGTGCCGTGATAGTACTGTGCGTAGCGCTACTGATAGCATGGGCAGATCATTCGCATCTGCTTGAGGATATGGAGGTATTGGAAACGGGACTGACAACAGAGGAATGGATGGGCCTTGGCATTGTCGTAGTCGTGGCAGGCACATTGGGCGACCTTGTCGAGAGTCTATTGAAACGAACCCTCAACATAAAGGACAGCGGAACAATTCTGCCGGGACACGGCGGTATGCTCGACAGGTTTGACTCGTCGCTGATGGCCATACCTGCCGCGGTGGTATATCTGTACACCTGTTCATTGATTTAAGCCAAACGACACAAAAAGACACATACAAACCGGACAGGAAACCGGCGAAACCTAATAACCATAACAACAAGACTATATTGACAATGAAACGCTTAACCGGTATATTGCTTATGTTTATGGCGGCGCTTAACCATGCGTCAGCCCAGTATCCCATAACTCCGGTACCGTTCACGGCGGTAAAAGTGGCTGACAACTTCTGGAGCCCGAGACTGAAAGCAAGCCGGGAGGTGACAATACCGTTAGCCTTCAGCAAATGTGAGGAGACAGGACGATACCGCAACTTTGAAATTGCGGCAAGGCAATTGGCGGGCGAAGATACCCGCAACGTTAAGGTAGAGGGGTTCTCTTTTGATGACACCGATGTTTACAAGACCATTGAAGGCGCAAGCTATCTGTTACAGACGTATCCCGACAGGAAACTGGAAGCATACATAGACTCGGTACTTGACATCGTGGCAAAGGGACAAGAGCCGGACGGTTACTTATACACCGCACGTACAATGAACCCGGAACATCCTCACAGTTGGGCGGGAAAAGAACGCTGGGAGCAAGTGGAACTGCTAAGCNATGAGTTCTATAACCTCGGCCACATGCTCGAAGCGGCATGCGCACACTATCAGGCCACAGCGCAAACGGAANNTCNTTGACATCGCAATANNATATGCNNACTGCGTATGCAAGGCCATAGNACCGGCGGAAAACCAACTGCATCTNGNGCCGNGNCATCAGATAGCNGAGNNGGGACTGNGTAAACTATACATNANAACAGGTGACAAAAAGTATTTGGAACAGGCGAAATACTTTCTCGACATGAGAGGGAAGACGGCACGAAAAGACATGTATAGTCAGGCGCACAAGCCCGTAACAGAGCAGGAGGAGGCCGTAGGACACGCCGTAAGAGCCGAATATATGTACAGCGGCATGGCCGATGTGGCGGCGCTGACAGGCGACACGGCATACATTAAGGCCATAGACAAGATATGGGAGAATATCGTACAGAAGAAATATTACATCACCGGAGGCGTAGGAGCGAGACACAACGGCGAGGCTTTTGGTGACAATTATGAGCTGCCAAACGCCTCGGCATACTGCGAGACATGTGCGCAGATTGGCAATGTATATACCAACTACCGTCTGTTTCTGTTGCATGGGGAGTNGGCATATTATGATGNACTGGAACGCACACTGTACAATGCGCTAATATCCGGAATATCAATACAGGGCGACGGCTTCTTCTATCCGAACCCATTATCATGCCGTGAGGAATCGAAATACGCCCGACAGCCGTGGTTTGGCTGTGCGTGTTGCCCAAGCAACATCTGCAGATTCATTCCGTCTTTGCCCGGATACATCTATGCCACACACAATAATACATTATATGTAAACCTCTTTATGGGTAACACCGCAACAATGAAAGTGAACGGAAAGAGCATCACTCTCAGGCAGGAGACGCAATATCCGCTGGACGGAGACATAAAGATTGCGATACAAAAAGGCTCAGGACAGTTTGCAATGATGGTGCGTGTACCGGGATGGGTGAAAGGCAATCCGGTGCCGGGAAACCTGTATCACTATGCCGACAACAAGCAACTCGGCTATAATATTAAGGTAAACGGACAGGAAATAACATCGACAGGTGGTGAAACGGTAGACGGATATGTCTGCATTGACCGTAAATGGAAGAAAGGAGACGTGGTGGAAATACACTTCGACATGGAGCCGCGCCTCGTAAAAGCAGATGATAAAGTAACGGCAGACCAAGGCCGGGCAGCCATAGAAAGAGGACCATTGGTGTACTGTGCGGAATGGCCTGACAACGAAGCAGACATAAGTACCTATCTGCTGAACCAGCAACCGGTGCTCTATATGGGTGCGACCCCGATAGAGATAGTGAAAGGTCACAAGGTATTGCCAATAACAACACAGGCGCAGACATTGTCATACGGCTCTGACGGCAAACTGAAAACAACGGACAAGACGCTGACACTGATACCATATTACGCATGGGACCACGGCGGACAGAACGGAGGCATGGACGTANGGCTGCNGATAACAGNNCAAGCGGCATCCGCNACGCATACCANAACAGAGAAACAGGCAGACAACGGTTTCTTCAATCATTAAACAAGAATATCTTCAACCACCGCATGATAGAGGTAAAAAACATAACAAAGGCATTCGGAAAGCTACAGGTTCTCAAAGGAATCGACCTGCAGATAAACAAGGGAGAGATTGTCAGTATAGTGGGACCAAGCGGCGCAGGCAAAACAACACTGCTGCAGATAATGGGAACATTGGACAAGGCTGATAGCGGAACAGTGGAGATTGACGGCGTTAAAGTAAGCCGGCTGTCCGGCAACAAGTTGGCGGATTACCGCAATCGCCACATCGGTTTTGTGTTCCAGTTCCACCAATTGCTGCCGGAATTTACCGCAGAGGAGAACATATTAATCCCGGCTCTCATAGCAGGAACGAAACGAAGCGTGGCTAAAGCCAAAGCTAAGGAGCTACTTACATTCCTCGGTATGCAGGAACGCGCCTCGCATAAGCCGGCAGAACTGTCGGGAGGCGAGAAGCAACGCATTGCAGTGGCAAGGGCTTTGATAAACAATCCGGATGTGGTATTTGCCGACGAGCCGTCCGGTGCTCTCGACACTAAGAACAAACGAGAGTTGCATCAGTTGTTCTTTGACCTGNGAGATAAACTCGGACNGACATTCGTGANAGTAACCCACGATGAGGAACTGGCTACCATCACCGACCGTACCATACACATAGTGGACGGACTGATAGCGGATAAGGATGCGACAGCAACGTCACAGGACGATAACAACGCCATGACAGAAGACGAAGACAACATAAATATGGTGGAGAACCATTGCGACAACGAAAAGGAGGAAACAATCAATGAACAATAAAAAGAAACTGGAGTTAGGCCGCATGAATGTATTGAGAGCGNCATGGAAAGTGGATTTCGGCATGTATCTGGNAGGTGGCGGATACGAANAGAAGATATTGCTGCCGCAACGCTATGTGCCGNAAGACCTGAAAGTGGGCGATGAGATAGAGGTTTTCCTATATCTGGACAACGAAGAACGCCTGATAGCAACCACACTGGAGCCGAAAGCCATGGTTGGCGACTTCGCTTTTCTTGAGGTTGCGTGGGTAAATGAATATGGAGCTTTTCTGAACTGGGGTCTGATGAAGGATCTTTTCTGTCCGTTCCGCGAACAGAAGAGACGCATGGAACAGGGACGTTCCTACATAGTACACGTACATATAGACGAGGACAGCTACCGTATCATGGCATCAGCCAAGGTCGAGAAATTCCTGATACGAACCACACCCGACAAGGACGGCAATCCCGGAGCGCCGGTACCGTATAGGGTTGGGGACGAGGTCAACCTGCTTGTGTGGCAAAAAACAGACCTCGGCTTCAAGGTTATAATTGACAACACCTATGCGGGACTGCTGTATGACACCCAGATTTTCCGCTCACTGCACACCGGAGACCGTGTGAAAGGCTACATATCCAATATACGCAAGGACGGAAAGATTGACGTAAAGTTACAGAAAAGCGGTCATGAGCATACCACAGACTTCTCCAACACCTTGTTGAGATACCTGCAAACACAGGGGGGACGTTGCCGCTTAGGTGACAAAAGCGATGCCGAAGAGATAAAGGAACAGTTCGGTGTGAGCAAAAGAACCTATAAGCAAGCAATCGGAGACCTGTATAAAAAGCGTCTGATTGTTATAACAGACAAAGGAATAGAGTTGGTTTAGAGGTCATAACTGCCTCCAACCATCAGATTGACGCCTAACGTTACCGGCGAATTGAAATAATATGTGCGCGGCGAATAGTTAAAGATATTATCCACGGCGACATTCAATCTGAACCGTTCTTTTATTCTGTTGCTCAGCTGTATCTTCCATATTGTATATGCAGGGTTGCTGACTTCATACTCGTTAAAGGGCGCATCCATCTCCATCGAGGTGTAACTGACGGCAGACATCACCCTACCCGTCAGCGCAATGTTCGTACTGTACGATGCAGTCCAGTTCTTATCCCAATCCAATCGCACATTAACTGTATGCGGACGCGCCGGACAATATTGGTTAATACTGTTTCCTTTCGCATTCTCATGAGTGTAACAGTACGCCAACCGCGCCCCAAACATAGAACCGTCTCCAAGTACCCACCTCGACATAGCAGTGGTTTCCAACCCGAATACCCTCACGTTCTCTATGTTAATATACTCCACATAGTGGTATGTTGGGGCATCTGCCGCTGTGATTGGGGTGGAAGTGGAAATCTTATTCCTTACGATACTGTGGTTAGCAGACAGCACAAAATTATATTTGCCTACGGTATACTCCACGCCGGCATTGAAATTATGCGAGTATTCTGAGTTGAGTCTATCATTACCGTGTATCCAAAAGATACCTGACATGTCATAACGCATATACTTTTCCTTTAATGTAGGAGCGCGAAAGCCACCCGCATAGCCTGTTCTTACGGCCAGTCCACCCATACGATAGCACAAAGCAAGCTTGCCGGTCAGGTTCAGCTCATTGCCATCGGAGAAATAATCCATGCGCCCTCCGGTCACAAGTTCCCAATGACTGTTGAAATTATGGTCATACTGCGCAAAGACATCACTATTGTATTGACGATGGGCACCATCATTAAACTGATAACTATCCAACCAGTCACGCATATAATCGCCTCCCAAGGTCAGTATATCCCCATTGTCAAAGGCATGCGAATACAGCAGTTTCATATTGTGCTGCACATTACTGTAGTCCCTTATATCAATGTCACGCAACACCTGATAGTCTGACTTATCATATTGATCAAAGTTATATCCGATCTCAATATTGTCCNTCTTACCTGCGGCCAACACNGCATTTACACCACCCGTGAAGCCACGATAGCGGTCNGGGNAGTCGATNTTGTATGGTCTCTCTTTGAAATAATACCCCAAATGCGCCGAGACCTTAACGTTATCCCACGGCCTATAGGTCAGACGGTCGTTTACATTCCATGTCCTACCGCCGTAAACAGTACGAAAATCACAGTCATCACGGGTGTTATAACACACATTATAGGTATCTATCGTAGTGTGGACAACATCCAATATATTGCCAATCCTGCCCTTTCGCAGTCCCAACGTACCACCATAACGCTGCTCCTTATGGTCGGCAAGGCGTGCGTTGAGATTCAAAGACAATGGTTTGTCAGCCTCTTTCGTAATAATATTTATCACACCGCCGACGGNATTGGAACCATATAGGGCAGACGCTGCTCCCTTTATTATCTCTATTCTTGCCACATTCTGCATCGTAAGGCGTGAGAAATCCGTATTCTCCATAGTCTCGCCCGCCGGACGCTCGCCATCTATCAGAATAAGGACATTACGTCCCGCGAATCCTGCAAGGTTCATATTCACTTGCTGATTCATGGCATATGAGAACTCTACACCGGGCATTTCCTGCTGCAACAGATCCAGAATATTCGTCGCATCCGACATCTTTATATCCTTCTCCGTTATCAGTCTCGTAAGTATAGGAGTGTCTTTCAGGAGCTTGGGCGTCTTGGTTCCGGTCACAACGACATTGTCCAGATTATACAATTTGTCCGCCTCACCGTCGTATAGCGTCACCTCATCAGCCATTAAATTATCCGTCTCTACCTCCGAAGCCATTGTTCCGGTAGCAGCAGGCAATGCCGTCATCACGGCAATCATACAGTATATAAAATTCTTTTCCATAGCAATAAAACATCTTAACAGCCCAATTTCTTTACCTCCACAGTGAGATAGCCCTTCGTACCCCTGTCACTCATATAGCTGACGAGGCGTATTGCTACATAACTTCCGTTCTGCTTTCGCATCACATAGACCTTACCCGATGCGGTGTATACCGGCGGTGGTGTGGAAAAGTCCATCCTTATCCAACGGCTCATCACCTTGTTCACCATGCTGCCGGTGTACCATACATTATAAGACATCATTGTCGAGAGGTCTACAATGCACTGGTTATCACACCATTCATCGGGGGTAAACACAACATCATCAAACATTTTTATATCCTCCGGTACCTGTTCCATAGTGGTATATGGCGTTTCCCACACTGCCCCATTATTGGTTTTCACATCGAAATGGTGTATCGCAACATCCCATTTGTCAGGCTCCCGCTGCGCATCCACATTCACAGTCTGCAACTTTGTGTAATTAGTACCTTGCACATTATAATATACCAATTGCGATTTACCGTCCCATTCACCCGTCAATGCGTGCGCAACCTCAATGGTATCTATTGTCTTCTCCTCCAAATCAATATAGTACCAGTGCATATAACTGCGTGCATCGAGAGTGAAAGTAAAACTCTTTGCGCCTTCCGTGGCGTCAGAAAAGCCCTCCTTAACGGCATCATCGGCAACGGCATCATCATATATCCCGTCAAGAACTCCATTGCATGCCGTCAGCGACAACATCATTGCCATAAATGCAATAATATCATATATTCTCCTCATGGCACTACTGTCTTTTACAAGTTCCGCTGAACTCACTGTGACACATAAACGGCATACTGCCGGGTTTGTAATCCATTATCAGTTCTATGCTACCGTCCGCACCGAATGTTCCGGACAAAGAGCCGCGCGTGTCGTAACTACCCGCCATCGTTTGGAAATCATCTTTGAAGAACATCCCATTGCCATTAGGATACACGGCATACTGAACATTGTCTATTATCATCTCGCCCATGTGGATACACATTCCCATTGCCGCCACATTTATATCAAACGCCCCCAGCACAAGGGTGGCATAACCGGACGTCTTGTCTGTCATATCCCTCAATGTCAGCACGTCAGCAGACGTAACAGGAGCCATTAATGCCGACATACTGGGCACCTCGGATGTCAGTTGTCCTTCATAAACGAAGGTGTTCTGAAACTCTTCCTTAGCAGGTTCATCCGTTTCCTTCTCCACTATTATTATTTCCGGCTCCGGGGCGTGAACATTATCCTGCGTACAAGCAGGCAACATTAATGTCGCAAGTGCCGCGATTGCAGCGTCAAGTATTTTCTTCATCATGCCTATTGTTTTAATTTCCGGATGCAAAGTTACGGTTTTTTCCATTACACCGCAATACTCATTTATAAGGATTTTATAACAAGCAACAGCTGAGGGCCATTGCGACAGAAGGAGCTGTGATGTAGAAGCGCTCCACCCCAAAATACACCATGACCTCCAGTATGGTACAGACAGCGGCGAAGATATTCTCAACCGCGATCTCACAACCCTAAACAACAGCTTCTATCAGGTGTACGACCGTTTCCTACGCCTATGGATAATTGAAAAGGAAAAAGTGTGATTACCTGACAAACCACTTACGCAGAAGCCACAAACAAACTGCCCAAGCTACAAAACGTAATCACACTTCTTCCTTCTTACTTTGTATTTTAACCNCTTACANTTACTTCTTCAAANACTTCCTGCCANTCTNANTATANACATTNCCNCCTNTNACATTAAGGACTCNCTTNCCGGCAATATCATANACATGCCGTTTCTCTACGTCCTGTCCAACGGCGGAGACGGACGTTCCAGCCTTTAGCACGCGGTGCTCGCCCTCACTGTCTATGACAAAGACTGTCATGTTGCCATCAAACAACAAGCCGTCCTCGAAATACAGATCTACATAATGAGCCTCCTGACTGTCCACTTCCGGCTCAATCACAACTTTCTCAAATGCAAACTGGCAAACATCTGGGGCAGGCTGCCGGCCTACAAGATACAGATACTGATTAGGACTGCAACTTGTCCACATCGTCCCATATACATGCAGCATATTGTCGCCAGTCAACTCATACTTCAGGTCATCACGCACATACTGCCCCTCTGGCACGGTACCATGCGGTGCATCCTCGTCCACCGTCAGTTGGCACCCCTTAACCCATGTACAATCAATAGGGACAGGAATATAGGTATAGTCCGCATACGTTATATATGCAACACAAGTAACTCCCCCGTCTAATACCAGTTCATTATCTACCGCAGGCTGACACACCGGAATATCTCCACCAATACATTCCGTCCATCTTGTCCTGACGGGCTCCTCATCATCGTATGCACCGGAATATCTGGAGGTAAAGAGAATACTTTTAAGCCTTTGGCCATTATATTCTACATACGACACTTCCTCCACCTTGCACTGATATGTCCCGCTCCCATTCAGGCGTTCCAACTCAAACTCATCGCCCTCATTAAGAGTGAAGTCATACAGAAGCACCTCACGGTCATTGTCCGGATTATATTGATACACCCTACCATTGTCCTCACGCAATATAGCGACAATCCCACCATCCTCAAACAAGGCAGTAAAATTCTCAGACTTCACGTTCTTATACGTCAGCCTTTGATACTTAACGCCATTAAACGTCACATCGCAATCATCGGTGAATACGCAGTCATAGTCAGCATCCGGCCCGTTAAGTATTATATTCCCCATCTCCATGGAATAGAGAGAGTAGAACCGCAGATGCCAAGATTTCCCTTTCTCTATAAAAGGCGTTACCTGCGCAAAGGCGTTGCCTGCCATTACCATACATAAGGCAAACAGCATTGTTGTAAGATAGTTAGTGATGTTATATATATATATATTATTGTTGAATATTAGGTCAATAAGTTGTAAATATTGGTATTTTTGCAAAAATATAAAAAACACTTATTTTTTACAAGGAAACGCCCATTATTTTTACAAACATTAACACAAACAAACCATGCAATGATTGTTTAATAAATCATAGTATGCATCTTAGTATGCTTTAATTAAAAAAGTCGGAAAAGCGAATCAGGCTTCTCCGACTTAAAAAGAATCTTAATAATTTTATTTTGACATTTACTTCGCATAGAGAGCTACGATGGCCTCGTAGAGTTCTTGCTTGCCTGAAGTCTGCTTAGGCTCGCCAACCTTCTTGCCATACTCGTATGCCTGCTCCAAAGTGAGTTTGCCATCCTCGAAGTCTTTGCCTATGCCGCTGTCAAAAGAAGCGTAACGCTCCTTGAGCATTGCAGGGATAGGAGAGTTCTCCATAATCTCAACAGCGTTGAGAAGAGCACGTGCACAAGCGTCCATACCGCTGATGTGTGCGATGAGGATGTTCTCAAGGTAGGTTGAGCTGCGGCGTGTCTTTGAGTCGAAGTTAGTGCCACCGGTGCCAAGGCCACCGTTACGTACTATCTGCATCCATGCCTGTGTCAGCTCATAGTTGTCTATAGGGAACTGGTCTGTGTCCCAACCGTTCTGATAGTCACCGCGGTTAGCGTCGATAGAGCCAAGCATACCGGCATCAACGGCACAAGCCAACTCATGCTGGAAGGAATGGCCTGCGAGTGTAGCGTGGTTCACCTTGATGTTAACCTTCCAGTCTTTATCCAGACCGTGAGTCTTGAGGAAACCGATAACGGTCTCGGTGTCTACGTCATACTGGTGCTTTGACGGCTCCATTGGCTTTGGCTCTATAAGGAAAGTACCCTGGAATCCCTTGCTGCGTGCATAGTCACGCGCCATGCGCAACATTGTAGCCATGTGCTCCTTCTCACGCTTCTGGTCGGTATTGAGAAGAGACATATATCCCTCACGGCCTCCCCAGAACACGTAATTCTCCGCGCCTAACTTAATACCTGCGTCGATAGCGTTCTTAATCTGCACGATAGCACGAGCCACAACGTCAAAGTCCGGGTTGGTGGAAGCACCGTTCATGTAGCGGCCGTTGCCGAAGACATTGGCGGTAGACCACAACAGTTTGATGCCTGTCTCGTCCATTTTCTGCTTCAGATAGTCTGTGATAGCGGCGAGATTAGCCTCATACTCCTCTACAGAAGAACCCTCACTAACGAGGTCTACATCGTGGAAGCAATAGTAAGGCATGCCGAGCTTCTGCATGATCTCGAAACCAGCGTCAGCCTTCTGCTTTGCTATCTCAACGGCATCAGTACCCTGATTCCAAGGGAACGACTTGGTAGCACCGCCAAACTGGTCGCCGCCCTCCGCACACAGTGTATGCCACCATGCCATAGCGAAACGCATCCAGTCCTTCATCTTCTTGCCTGCCACTACACGCTCTGCGTCATAGTAATGGAATGCCATTGGGTTCTTTGACTCAGGTCCCTCATACTGAACCTTCTTAATCTCTGGAAAATACTCTTTTGCCATAGTTTTTGTTGATTTAAGTAATGAATATTTTTGTTCTTTTGTAATGTTTTTGTTGCCTTATGCGGCATGCCGCCTCATATTACTGCAGTCTTTTCTTCCACAGTTCGTATGCCTCTCTGTAAGCCTCAGTGTCACTTACCGGAGCCTCGGTAGATATTTTCTTAAGCGTCTTGAAGGCATCATCGGAATCCTTGTATATGCCTGCGCCTATGCCCGCACCATACGCGGCACCTACAGAGCCGTCAGTCTCGTAGAGTTCTATGGTGGCTCCGGTAACAGCCGCAAGCGTGCGACGGAACAACGGCGACAGGAACAGATTGGCATGCCCCGCCTTTATAGTCTTTATCTCCATGCCCATCTGCAGCATTATCTCTATGCCGTAGGCGAAAGAGAACGCTATACCCTCCTGAGCGGCTCTGAGCATGTGTGCCTTGGTGTGTATGTTGAAGTTTATGCCATGCACGGAAGCACCGGGATTCTCATTCTGCAGCACACGCTCGGCACCATTGCCAAACGGTATTACTGACAGTCCCTCAGCCCCAACAGGTACCGACTCGGCCAGTTCGTTCATCTCTGCGTATGATATATTCTCCGGAGCCACGGTGCGTTTCATCCATGCGTTGAGTATGCCCGTACCGTTAATGCACAGCAACACGCCAAGACGTGTATCGGGTTGCAGATGGTTTACGTGGGCAAATGTATTCACACGGCTCAGCTTGNCATAGTTCACNNNGCCCAAANCGCCATACACTACACCCGATGTACCGCCCGTAGCGGCTATCTCGCCGGGTTTCATAACGTTCAATGACAATGCGTTATTGGGCTGATCGCCACCACGGTAGCTTATAGGCGTACCCTCTTTCAGTCCCAACTCCTCGGCCACCGCTCCGCATACACGTGACTGCACGGAGAACGTCGGCACAATGTCGGCAATCATGTCGTCGCCGAAACCATAGAAGTCCATGATGTCCTTGCTCACCTCGTTGTTCTTGAAATCCCAGAACATGCCCTCTGACAGGCCGGAAACGGTCGTCTGCTTGGCACCACCGCTAAGGCGCATGGCTATATAGTCGCCCGGAAGCATTATCTTATCTATCTTTGCAAACAACTCCGGCTCGTTCTCCTTCACCCAAGCCAGCTTGGCAGCGGTAAAGTTGCCTGGAGAGTTGAGCAGATGACTCAGGCACTTGTCGTGGCCTATACCGTCAAAAGCGCTGTTGCCATAAGGCACGGCACGGCCGTCACACCATATAATGGAGGGGCGGAGAGCATTGCCATCTTTGTCCACACACACCAGACCGTGCATCTGATAAGAGATGCCTATTGCCGCAACATCGTGCAATGAGCCGCCGGCTTTCTCCGCCACACGGGCGGTAGCCTGTTTCAGTTCGTCCCACCACATCTGCGGTTCCTGCTCGGCCCATCCAGCCTGCAATGTTTTTATGGGAGCCTCGCTGTCGGGATATTGAGCGGAAGCCACCGTCTGTCCTGTCTGTGCATCTACCAGCGACGCCTTCACTGAAGATGTACCGATGTCATAGCCTAAAAGTATCTTTCTCATAATTTACTATTGTTTGTTTTTTATCACATAGACGCCTGAAAGCAATCGGCATATACAGGCACCGTTATTTTCGAGACATTTTATCCGCACTGCAACAGCACTCTTTTTCAGTACGTTATAATCGCAATGCGATTACGACACGATTGCAGTGCGATTACCATGTAATGTCAATGCCTTTACAGCAGCATGGCTCCGCACCCGTCACACGACTACTCATAGCCCTTGACTTTCTTGAACTTATAGTAGCGCGCGGCACGGTGGTTAACCCCCTTCTCTTTCTCGTCTAGAGCAACGACATAGGGCATTTGTGCCAGTTTCTTGTGGAAATTCTTAATGTCGGTATTCATGCCGGCCACATTCTGCATGACAAGGCGCAACTGCATGGCTGTGAACTTTCGCGGAAGCAGGTCGAACAATATNGNTNNCGTAAGGCGGGCCATGCGCCCCACCTCCTTAACGGCAGTGCGAACGATTTCCTCATGGTCAAAAGCCAAATGGGGCAGATTGCCGATAGCCACCCACTGCGCCTCGTAGCCGCCCTGCAACTTCTCCATGCGCCGGTCGATGCGAAGCAGAGAGAGATAGGCTATGGTGACGATACGCTCCAACTGCTTGTCCAACTTGTGGAAACGCTGAAGCCATATAGCATCGCCGCCAAAGGCAAGACGGTCGGCACCGCCAAAGGCACGAAACTGCGTCATATTGACCTGCGACAGCCCCGTGAGCTGTTTCAGCACACGCCGCGCCGCATCGTCAAGATCCTCATCCATATTTATAAGGCTACCGGGAAGTTTATAGGCTCCCGTGCTATCCATACCGTCCTCGCCGCTCTGTCTGACAAGCAAGACATTAAGTTGCTCGCCGTCAAAGCCCAAAAGGACACAATCGACCGAAACGTATGGATTCACCATCTTTAATTTAGGATTTAAGGTTAGAAGACTATCTGTCTGTTGAATGGTCTGCATTCAATCTCTGTTGCAAAAGTAACAATTTTCCATGAGCCACACAAACAAAAAGCAAATTATTTTCGCAAAAACAACTTTTTTAACATCAAAGCATTACATTTCGTAGGTTTTACGATATAAAACAAGCCTCTGTTATCGTAAGATATACGATAACGGAGGCCACGAAAATGACTTACATCATATTATAATATAACCAAAAGTAAGGCAATCGACATTACCCTTAACCCTTTATAGTTTCAGATTGCTATATCCTGACATGACAGTTTCAATCATGATGCAGTCAGTCCTTTGCCTTGTTTACGCTTGTATGCGTTTAATCACTTAACTTTCATCATTTCCACCGATTGCTCTTTCCCC
>WFLX010110654.1_pt1 | contig 16083 bp, 4 predicted proteins | sample 4967041 | NCBI WGS metagenome assembly WFLX01 (sample SAMN12857096, study PRJNA449069) | gut metagenome | isolation source: stool from male and female vole | host: Microtus ochrogaster | place: USA:Florida | collected 2017 | reverse complement strand
CAAGCATTGTGAAAGGTGTCGCTTGGTCATCAAGCAATGAAGATGTGGCAACTGTTGATGATAATGGTGTGATCACACCAGCTGGAGCAGGAACCTGCTATATCATAGCTACTTCTAAGGCCGATGCTTTGATTACTTCTCAATGCGAACTTACAGTTGAAATTCCTGAGGTGAAGGTTTCAAATGTATCAGTATCTATAGATGGGGAAAATTCCGATCCGAGGGTTGAAGAAACCAAAACTATCCAGCTTTTAGCTATTGTTTCTCCAGAAGATGCCACTGTTAAAAAGGTAATATGGAGTTCTAGCGATACCTCAATTGCTATTGTAGACGATGACGGTGTTGTTGCTGGNCTTAAGTCTGGTACAGTAACTATCACTGCTACTTCTGANATGGTNNATACGGTATCGGGTAGCATAACTATTACTGTTTATAAAAACGCGATATCAGGAATTATTATTTCTGAAGAATCTATTGAAATCGAACAAGGCAAAACCCATCAACTATCTGCAGAAGTCGAGCCAAGCAATGCTACATATCCTGAAATCACATGGTCTTCGAGCAATGATAAGATTGCTACGGTAGATGAAACAGGCTTAGTTAAAGGCCTTGCGGCAGGAGAAGTTGACATTATCGCTACGGCAGATGGTGTTTCTGCAACATGTAAAGTTACAGTCAAGCGCATAGAAGTTGAAGCAATTACACTGAATGCAAATTCAGAGAAAATTGTAGTAGGAGCTGAATTCGCTCTTGTTGCGACTGTAACTCCCTCAAACGCTACTGATCCAACAGTAGTTTGGACATCCAGCAATGACAATGTAGCTACTGTATCTAATGGTGTTGTCACAGGCATTGGACTAGGAATTACTACCATCACGGCTAAAGCTGGAGAAAAGACTGCTACATGTAATATTGAAGTGGTTTCAGCTGTTGAATTACCATCAGAAAGCCTCAACACCATCATTAATTCCCGCTTTGAAAACGGCACTTGGAATGAAGGTTGGACATGTGGCTCTACATGGAGCGTTAAATCAGAATCGAATGCTCAGGTTTATGGCGGAAAGAAATATGCTCGTTTATATAAAAATCCACTTTCTCCTGGAACCGACGGAGATTTCATTACCCAGACCATAACTCTGGAGAAACCTGGTGTGTATTCACTCACTGCATACGCACGTGCAAGTAAGAATCATAACGGAGGTCTATCAGATGATCAGTTTGGTCTTCTATTCATAAAAGATGGTGAGGGAATTCCTACTGAATATGATGGCGTGAATTGCGCTAAGGTTAGAACATCCGGTTGGGAATGGGTACAAAAGTCAGTTGTTATTAAAATAGATGAGCCAAATTCTAAGGTAACATTCGGTTTCGGCCTACCGAAAGAATGTCCAAGTATTAGTAACGGCAATCTTGAATGTTCAGACTTTGTACTCAAATATTATCCTTCAACGCTCGACGCTGACGCAGTTAATGCATGTGAGAATAAATTAGTATATACACCAGTCAAGAGTATCGAAATAACGAAATCACTTACTCTTAAACCGGGTACTAANNAAACNCNATCAGCGACTATTTCACCACAAGATGCCACAAACNAAAAATTGGTTTGGAGTTCAAGTGATACTGAAATTGCTACCGTTGACGAAACCGGCAATGTAAAAGCAATCTCAAGGGGTAAAGCAACTATCACAGCCACGTCGGGAGCAGATGCGCTAATTACAGCTACCAGCACTGTTATTGTTGAAGACGGCCTTCTTGAAGTTGAGTCACTCGCTCTTGACAAGACTGAGGCTGAAATTAACATTGGAGAAACTCTCACACTCGTAGCAAACGTAACACCCGCTGAGGCAATTGTCATCTGGTCTTCAGACAACGAAGAAGTGGCTACAGTTGACGAGAACGGTAATGTAACAGGTGTCGCTGAAGGCACTGCTACCATCACAGCTCAGGCAGGCGACAAGACTGTAATTTGTACAATCACAGTAAATGTGCCTGTGGATGGTATCGCGCTCAACTTCGAGAAGATTACTGTTGAGACAGGCGATGAATTCGTAATCGGCTACACTATCTCTCCAGAGAACGCTACCGATAAGAATGTCACTTGGACTTCCAGCAACGAAGAAATTGCTACAATTGATGAGAACGGCAAGTTCACAGCAATGGCAGCCGGCGATGTAACTATCACCGCAACAGCAGGCAAAGCAAAAGCTTCTTGCACCATCACAGTGGTAGCTCCAGAAGAAACTGACGGAGTAATCGTGAAAATGACCTATGTCAATATGGATGAACCCAACAAGCCATATGGTCTGATCATGCAAGGCCAAACCGCAACTACAGGATTTAATCTTATCACAGAGGATAATTTTGTTGACTTCGCAAATAAAGGTTGGAATGTAAACAACATCACTTATATTCAGGTAGATGCTTCTGCTATCAAAGATAAGTTTATCACAAATGCAACCCTTTCATTCGAGGGTTCAGGAGCTGTTAACGGTTCTCGTACACAATGTTACGGTGTTGGATACAATAATTCCAAGTGGTCAGCTGTCATGACTTACGAAAGTGCTGACAGAAGCATAACAAAACTTGGAGAACCACAATGGACAACAGTAAAGAATTCCAGTTCATTCGAAAAACTCTCATTTGACATTACCGGCATTGTGAAGGATGCAAGAGAGAAAACAGGAGAAGATAAAGATTTGGTTACCTTACTTGTCTATGCTGTTGATAATGCTGGTGGTGGTTATATCAAGAATCCAGTTGTGACTATTGAATCCACCAACGAACTTGTCTATAACGTTACTTTTGCTGAGACTAATGAAGTAAGTGGAGTGACTGTAACTGTTAATGATCAAGATGCTACAACTGGCACTACTCTTCCCGACGGAACATACTCTTTCACTGCCAAAGCCACTGGTCACTTTGACTACGAAGGTGAATTTACAGTTGATGGAGAAGATTTGAATGTTGAGTTCACTATGACACCGAAAGCCATTTGGAATTATACTGTAAATGCAGTAGACGCCAATGGTGAGTTCCTCAAAGAAATCACAAAGGGTGAAGGTTACNAAGGTGAGGATGTGACATATAACTATCCTGGTTTCTATCTCCAAGGTAATACCCTTCTTACCAAGAAAGCAAACAGTAATACCTACTGGGGTGTAACAGAAAACCTCGACTCCGACAACAAGGAATTCCAAGTTAAATACGATGGTGCAGCTATCTCCAACACAGTCTTCTACACTGAGGCTGAGGATATCAAGGGCTTTACCATAGCCAATGGCAGCAATGCTGACATACGATGCTCAAATGGTTTAGGTGGATATTTCAACGGAGACGTACTTCTCACAACGCTTCCTGCAGGTACATATATCATTCATGGAAGATTGAGAGGAAGCACAGGTATGACNNCAGGAGTTAAGATTNTGGCCNCAACAGANNATGGTNAAGATACAAAACTTTGGACCATTGAATCAAATGGCTCGCAGATTGAAAAAGACTCCGAAGAATTCACTCTTGACAAAGAAACTGATCTGTATATCTATACTACAGAAGCTAACAACAATCGCATGATTGACTATGTGTATATAGTAAAATCAGAGATTCCTGCCACTGGCATTTCACTCGACAAGACTGAGGAGACCTTGACAATGGGCGAGACACTCGCTCTTGTAGCAACCCTGAGTCCTGCAAACACTACTGAGACAGAAGTGACTTGGTCTTCAAGCGACGATAAGGTTGCGACTGTTGACGAGGATGGTAATGTGACAGCTGTATATCCCGGCACTGCAACCATCACTGCTTCTTGCGGTTCTTGCGAACCTGCTACTTGCACTATCACAGTTAATCCTAAGCTCGGTGATGCTAACTGGAACGGTGAGATAACCATCACTGACGCTGTTAACATTGCAAACTATGTGCTCGAAGTTAAGGACATTCCTACTGGTTGGGAAGAAACTGCTTGGGAGCCATTCTATATGAAGGGCGCTGACATAAACGGCAGTGGCGACATCTCTATCTCAGACGCTGCAGGTGCAGCTCTCTTAGCACTTAATGACCCGACTCCTGCACCAGCTCCGGCTCGCGTGGCTGCGGCTACTGCAGGCGAGGAGGCAGCTAACAATCTCGTGATTGGCGGTTTGAGCACTTCTTCCAACGGTCAGACATTCGTTGGTGTGACTCTCGACAACTCTATGGAGTATGTGGCTGTTCAGGCTGACATCTATGCTCCGGATGGTGTCAACTTCGACGTGAAGGCTGGCAGCAGAATCGCAGGCAGTCACTCATTCGTGGCGAAGAGATTTGACGACAACCATATGCGCGTCATCATCTACACCTTCAGTGGCAACGCGTTTGCTGACAACAATGAGCCGCTCTTCGAGATCGTAACTGACTCTTACCTCGCAGATCAGAACGACATCGTAATCGCCAACATCCTCGCTTCCGACGCCAAGGCTCAGGAATACGTCCTCGGNTCAGCATATGGAACGACTACAGGCGTGGCAGCTCTCGGNTTCGACAGCAATGCTCCTGTNAAGGTNTATGACCTCAACGGACGNTATGTTTCTGACAAGGTAGANGACCTCGAGGAAGGTTTCTACATCATCCTTCANGGCGAAACCGCCAAGAAGGTNTACATCAGATAATCCATTCCACCACCCCACAGGGACGCACGGCAACGTGCGTCCCTCCCGACGGGGGTGCAATTACGACACCTAAAATAACATTATGATATGAGACAAAAATTTCTATTAACGATGCTGTTGCTGCTCTCGNTAGTCGCCCCCTTCGCGGCTGTCGCCGACAGCTTCACCATCAAACCAGTAGAACTGGAGCTTGGGAAAAGCGCGATCCTCCAGTTTAATCTACAGAACGACCAGGAGTTCTTCGGTTTTCAGGCAGACGTAACTCTCCCTGACGGCATCACTGCCGGCACCGTAACCCTTTCTGACCGCGCTAAGGACGGAGACTATAAAGTGAACTCCAAAAAACTTCAGAGTGGTGTCTTCAGAATCACTGCATTCTCAGGCAATCACAACGCATTCACTGAAAACGATGGAGTCCTCGTCAATCTTGAAGTCAGCGTAGCCGCAGACTATAAAGGAGACGCCATCAGCGTAGCAGACATCATTTTCACTGACAAGGACAATCATGATGTGACTCTAACTGGAAGCACCATCACTCCCACAATTGGTGTCAGTGAGGTAACTCTCTCTCCTACTTCCCTCGCCATCAAAGTGGAGCAGAGCGAAAAACTGACTGCTAAAGTCACTCCCGCATTAGCTTCTGACCAGAAAATCACTTGGTCTTCAAGCGATGAGTCTATCGCTACAGTAGACGGTGAAGGCAATGTCACCGGTATCGCAGTAGGCAAAGCAATCATCACAGCCACCTCTGCCAACGGCAAGACTGCAACGTGCGAAGTGTCGGTTGCCACAAATGTCATCAGTGTTGAGTCTGTCGAAATTAGTGAAGCGACACTTGCTCTGAAAGAAGGGGACAGTGCAACACTCACTGCAACCGTTTCACCTGATGACGCAACGAACAAAAACATTACTTGGACATCCTCAGACAACGCTATCGCAACAGTTGATGCCACTGGCAAGGTGACTGCAGTCAAGGCTGGCAAAGCAACTATCACCGCCACCACATCCAATCCGAACGTAACTGCTACTTGTGAGGTGACAGTATCCCCCATTTTAGCAGAAAGCGTTACACTTGACGCAACTACCGCCGAACTTAAAGTTGGCGAGACTACAATCCTGACAGCGACAGTCCTTCCAGAAAACACCAGCGACAAGACTGTAACTTGGTCTTCTTCCGATGAAGCTGTTGCCACTGTCGACGCCACTGGTAAGGTGACTGCAGTGAAAGCTGGTACGGCAGTAATCACTGCCAAGGCCGGAGATGTCTCCGCAACATGTACAGTTACTGTGAAATCCAATGTTGAGATGCCTACTAACGGCAACATCATCGACCAGACTTTCAAAGAAGACACCCAGCTCGCAGATCATGCCTATTACACTTGGGGTGCAGATATCCAGAGCATGATCACAGCAACTGGTATCTACATGACCAACAAAAGCGATAAAGCCAACAACTACGAAAACCGTGATTTCTTGACTTTCGCTAATCCTATCGGTAGCCCGACAAGCGAAATCAACATCTCTTATGAGGTTTACTCTCCCAAGGATAAAGGACAAGACAATACTTATTACGCCATAAATTATTTCAATGCTGAAGGTGAGTTTGTATTCGGTATCCAGGAATATTCCGGTGGTTGGGCTTATGGAGCCAACATCGTCACAGTAAATGAAGATGGCACTACCTCTACAGTTAAGCTGCCTGCGGGCCACATGAAAAAGGCTGGTGGAAGCATTGTGAATTTGACTGTCAAATTTGGTGACGGAAAAGCCATCATCAATATCGACGGAGGTAATTACCTTTCTTACACCAATGGTGAGGGTATTCAGTCTGTAAAACTTTCTGTTACCGGTGAAAACGGTTATGACCGCGACATGTACCTTAAGAATTATGTCGTAAAGACTAAAGAGGTTGAGCCGGTTGCTTATGGTAAATATACCATAAAATTCGTTGCCAACGNTGAGGTAATTAAAGAAGAAAGTAAGANANGTATTGTANGCGAAACTATTACACTCCTTTCCACTNAAACANNAGACTTCTTCAATGAAGACAAGACTGTCAAGTACATCTACGAAAGCAATGATGCTGAAGGAAAGACTATCACAGCTGACGACAAGGCTGTTGTGACTATCAAATTCCACGTAGCTGCTACATACAACTACACAGTCAAGAACAACGTCAATGAAAACGTTGTCAAGGGCTCTTGCCTCGAAACCGAAAGCGTTACTGTTCCTTACAACCGCTATATCCTCGCTGAAGACGGCAATGTTTGGATGAAAGAAGCAACCAATAAGGAATACCGGTACACTTTCACTCCAGATGCTGACAATTTCGAAGTAAATCTTGAATACAAAGCTACTGAGATTACTGATGTCATCTATTTTGCGGAGGCTGAAAATATCGAAGGCATGACTGCAACAAGCGCAAACAATGCCGACATTCGCTGCTCAAATGCTGAAGGAGCATATGCAGAGGCAGCTGTCGAAGTTTGTACACTGCAGCCNGGTANCTACACAGTAAGAGTAGCAGGTATGGGTGGTAAATTAGATGATGAGTCGAAGAATGTTGACTTCATTGTTAAGGATGGAGAAGGCAACTCTCTCTATTCAGCAAGAACTAATGGTAGCTGGACTGAGCATGTCTCCACTCCAATTACAGTTAAGGCTGAGACCACTATAACAATTGAAGGCGCCAATGCATCACATCAGCTTGACTACATCCTCATCACAGGAAAGGCAGGTATCGCAGTTGAAGACTTTACTCTTGATCAGACTGAGGCTACCATGACAATGGGCGAGACTCTTACTCTTAAGGCTATCGTAACTCCCGAATATGCTACCGATGTTAAGGTAACTTGGTCTTCCGACAACACTGAGGTTGCAACAGTGGATAACGGTACCGTGAAAGCTGTCGGTGTTGGTACAGCTACTATCACTGCAACCTGCGCTGGCATCACTGCTAAGTGCGCCATCAAGTCTTATCCAAAGGCTGGTGATATTGACCACGATGGCATAGTCACAATTGATGAGGCAGTTGACATCACAAACTATGTAGTAGGTAAGAAAGTCATTGCTGACGAAGAGAAGGAATACTATCTCAAGGCCGCTAATGTCAATGGCGACGCAGAAGGCAGAATCACATTTGCCGATGCTTCCGCAGCTGCAGAGCTCGTACTCAACGAAAAGAATGCCGCACAGACTCAGAGCCGCATCAGCGCTGCCTTCGACAGCACAATGGACGCTCTCGTAATCGGTCGCGCCAACGGCACAACAGTTCCTGTCACACTCGACAACTCTATGGAATATGTGGCTCTCCAGGCTGACATCATCCTTCCTGAAGGCGTGAACTTCGAAGTTAAGGCTGGCAGCAGAATCGCAGGCAGCCACTCTCTGATGACTAAGAAACATGCCGACAACCATATCCGTGTGGTTCTCTTCACTCTCGACAGCAAGTCGTTTGCCGACAACGATGCTCCGATATTTGAAATCGTAACTGATTCCAATATCTCCGCTTCCGACATCACAATCTCCACTATCATTGCTTCTGACAGCGACGCTAATGGATATGTACTTGCCGCCAAGACAGCTGACACAACAGGTGTAGAAGCTCTCGGCCTCGACAGCAATGCTCCTGTGAAGGTTTACGACCTCAACGGACGCTATGTTTCTGACACAGTAGAAGGCCTCGAACAAGGCCTCTACATCATCCTCCAGGGCGAAAATGCCAAGAAGGTGTACATCAGATAATACATTCCACCATTGACCCCACGGGGACGCACGGAGAGTGCGTCCCCAACAACGGGGGATTTGACATTTTACAATTATAATAACATTATGATATGAAACAAAAATTTCTATTAACGATGCTGTTGCTGCTCTCGATTGTCGCACCTTTAGCGGCATTGGCAGACAGTTTCAAGGTCACACCCGCTGACCTTCAGCTGGGCACGACTGCAACACTGCAGTTTACCCTCGACAACGCAACTGCATACTATGGATTCCAGGCAGAGGTGACTCTTCCTACTGGACTCGAGGCCATCAAAAAAGCCGATGGCGAATTAGCCATCGAGCTTTCTGACCGTGCTCCTGCTTCCGCAGAGTATAAGGTAAACAGCAACACCCTTTCAGGCAACAGCCTCATCATGGGTGCTTTCTCCGCTAACCATGAGCCGTTCACCGGCACATCCGGAAACCTCGTAAACCTCCAAGTCAACGTAACAGACGACTTCGCAGGTGGAGAGGTCAAGATCTCAAACATCTATTTCATCGACAACGCTAACAATGATGTGAAGCTCGATCCAACATCAGCAGAGTTCGGCGTTGTGCTGACCGGCATCTCTTTCCGCCGCGAGGCGCTCACTCTTACAGTCGGAGAGACTACCCAGCTCGTACCAGCTTTCACACCGGCCGTAGCATCCAACCAGACTGTAAGCTGGAGCAGCTCCGACTCTTCAGTGGCTACCGTAGACAAGGATGGCAATGTCTCTGCACTCACTGCAGGCACCGCCACAATCACTGCAGAGTCTTACAATGGCCTGACCGCCACTTGCAAAGTGACAGTTGAGAAAGACTTCGTAGCCGTAACCTCAATCACAATCAGCCCGACTACTCTTGAGCTGACAGAAGGGGAGATAGCAACCCTGACTGCCACCGTAGCTCCTGCTGATGCCACTGACCCCTCTATTACTTGGCACTCAAGCAATGAGAAGGTTGCGACTGTAGACGAAAACGGCAAGGTGACAGCCATCAAGGCCGGTACTGCCTCCATCACCGTTGAATCTTCCAATGGCAAGATAGCTACTTGCACCGTGACAGTGAAGGCTAAGGTTGTTGAGGCTACAGGCGTTACACTTAGCGCTACTGCTTCCGAACTGAAGGTCGGCGAGACTCTCGCACTGACTGCTACCGTCGCTCCTGAGAACACTACTGACAAGTCCGTCACTTGGACTTCTGACAATACTGCAGTGGCAACTGTAGACGCAGCCGGCAAGGTGACCGCTGTAGGTCTCGGCGTAGCTAACATCACCGCAACCTGCGGAAAGGTTTCCGCGACCTGCAAGGTGACTGTAGTTAAGACTCCCGTCACAAGCGTGACTCTCGACAAGACTACCCTCAGCCTTACCGAAGGGGATAATGCTACTCTCACTGCTACTGTGGCTCCCGCCAACGCAACTGAGAAGACCGTCACTTGGACTTCTTCCGATGAGACTGTCGCAACTGTTAAGGATGGCGTTGTGACTGCTGTAAAGGGCGGCACTGCTACCATCACCGCTACCGCTGACGGCAAGAGCGCAACTTGCGTTGTGACTGTTGAGGCTAAGACTATCGCAGTGACTGGTGTCACACTCGACAAGACTACCCTCAGCCTTACCGAAGGTGAGACCGCTACCCTCACTGCTACCATCGCTCCCGACAATGCCACTGACAAGACTATGGCTTGGACATCAAGCGATGAGACTATAGCAACTGTAAAGGATGGCGTAGTGACCGCTGTCAAGGCCGGTACCGCCACCATCACCGTCACAGCAAGCGGCAAGACCGCAACTTGCGCCGTGACAGTCGCAGCAAAGACTATCGCCGTAACCAGCGTAACTCTCGACAAGACTTCTCTCAGCCTCTACCCCGGCGACAACGCTACACTCACAGCTACCGTATCTCCTGCTGAGGCAACTGACAAGACTGTCACTTGGACTTCAAGCGACGAGGCGGTCGCAACTGTCAAGAACGGCGTTGTAACTGCTGTCGCAATCGGCACTGCCACCATCACTGCAACTGCAGGCGACAAGACTGCAACCTGCACAGTGAAGGTCGTTGCTGACGAACGCACCAGCGTACCTGTGAAGATGACATATGTCAACATGGATGATCCCGACAAGGCTTACGGCGAAATTCCCGCTGGCGAGACTGCCGAAGCTGGATTCAACGGCAATTCAAAAGGTGTGGTTTCAAATGGAACATTAGGTTTCGGAAACACTGGCTGGGGTGTAAACTACATCACTTATCTCCAGGTGGATGTGACTGGCATCAACGGCACCATTATGAATGCCACTCTCTCATTCGATGCATCAGGAAGTACAGACAGCAAACGCACCACAACTTGGGGCGCAGGCTACAACAACTCTGTATGGTCAAGCGACATGACATACAACACTGCTGACAAGAGCATCACTAAGGTGGGCGAGGAAGTTTCTACTACAACCAAATCTGCCTCTACTTTCCAGAATCTCTCAATTGACATCACTGAGGCTGTTCTCAACGCTGAAAATGGTCATGCTACCATCCTTATCTATGAGACAGCCGCTGGCGGTGGCTATATCAAGAATCCAGTTGTGAAGGTTCAGTGGACTGAGGCTGAGACCTACGCCGTGACCTTCAAGGAATCTCACGGAGCTGCCGCAACTGTCATCGTCAACAAACTTGACGTGACCAAGGGCACTTCACTTCCTGACGGCACTTACACTTTCTCTGCAACTGCCAAGGGTTATAAGGACTACACCGGGGAATTTACTGTTGACGGTGCTCCCGTTGAGGTTGAGTTCACTATGACTCCGAAAGACGTATGGCACTGGACTCTTAAGAACAATGTCAACGATGAGGTAGTGACAGGCACTTGCCTTGAAGGTGAAAGCGCTACTGCAGCTTACCACCGCTACATTCTCAACAACGGCACTGTATGGATGAAGGCTCCTTGCGGAGGCGACAAGAAACTCGAATACAACTATACTTTCACTCCCGATGCTGACAACTACGTGGCTACTCTCGAATACACAGAGACAGCTACCGACGGTATCTACTTCATCGAGGCTGAGGATATGGAAGGTATGACAGCCACTACTGGCGGCAACGCCGGCGTACGTGCTTCTAACTCTGCAGGTGGCTATGCAGCAGAGGCTGTCAATGTATACGACCTCAAGCGCGGCACATACAAAGTGAGCATCGCTTGCTGCGGCAAGACTGGACGCACCATTACAGTGAAGGCTGGCGAAAACAAGGTGCTTGAATATACCTCCAACGGCAGCTGGGGAGAGGCAATTTCTGACGAATTCACTTTGACAGAAGCTGCTACCCTTACTGTAGAAGGCGCAAATGCTGATACTCCTCTTGACTACGTGCTTATCACTGGCGAAATCAACACATATGTTCCGGTGACAGGCATTGAGATCTGGGACGAGGATGACCAGCCTCTCAACGCTGAGCATACTCTTGCTCTCTACACTGGCGACGAGTATACTCTGACCGAGGTGGTTTCTCCTGAAAATGCTACCGACCAGAAAGTGACTTGGACTTCAAGCGACGAGTCAATCGCCAAGATTGTAGACATCGTAGAAGAACCGCATCAGGTGCACATCGACGCCATCGCAGCCGGCGAGGCTACCATCACTGCATCTGTAGGTGAATTCTCAACTTCATTCAAGGTTGTAGTTACTGATCCGCTGATCTACGTAACTGCAGTCATCCTTGACAAGACAACAGCTGAGATGAAGACTGGCAAGACTCTCCAGTTGAATGCAACTATCGAACCCGACGACGCTTCTTCTAAGGAAGTGAAGTGGACTTCAAGCGACAACAATATCGCGACTGTAAGCACCAAGGGTCTCGTGACAGCCAAGAAGGCAGGCAAGGTGACCATCACTGCTACAGCAGGCGTGAAGAAGCTCACAGCAACCTGTGAGATCACAATCACTGACATCGACGTTACAGCCGTAACACTCGACAAGACCGTGGCTGAACTTACTACCGGAGAAACCCTCCAGCTCGCTGCCACTGTCAATCCGGAGGACGCTACCAACAAGACTCTCACTTGGACTTCAAGCAACACTAATGTGGCTACTGTAGACGCCAATGGTAAGGTGACTGCAGTATCTGCAGGCGAGGCTGTCATCACAGCTGCTTCCGTTGCCAACCCGGACGTGAAGGCTGCTTGCACAGTGACAGTGAAGAAACCTTACATCGCAGTTACAGAGATCACTCTCAACAAGACCGAGGTAAGTGTGAACGAAGGCGAGACTGTACAGCTTAAGGCTGTAGTCACTCCTTCCAATGCCACCGACGCAACCGTAACCTGGACTACCAGCGATGATGCTATTGCAATCGTAGACGAGAACGGACTTGTGACCGCCCTCACNAATGGCACAGCCATCATCACAGCAGAGGCTGGCGGCAAGACAGCAGAGTGCGTTGTGACNGTAACCAAGAACGGNTCTGCAGTAGAGCTTATCGGACTNGATCCGAATNGTGAGGTGAAGNTTTATGACTTGAATGGCTTGTACGTTTCTGACACGATGGAGGGACTGCCGCGGGGCACTTACATTGTACGTCAGGGTAATGTGGCTAAGAAAGTTCGCGTTCGGAAATGATTAATTTTTCGATAATGATTGATGGGAGGGCGTCGTTTTTCGACGCCTTTCCTTTTTTTGGTTACCTTATGCCGGCTCGAGGCGGTTGAAAAACCGCCTTCCCATTCACTATGCATTTTGGAAGGCTGCACACATAAACCTATAAACTTATAAACCCATAAACCTTAAGCTGAGCGAAGCGAAACTTAAATTTATAATTTGGAGAATTGGGGGATTTTTTGTAATTTTGCAGTGTTATAATGGCGTAAAATGCAATTGTTTTAAAATTTGATTTTTAAAACTTTGTGTTTTAGTTAGTTATAAATGAAAATTCTGACATTTTTCAGTTCATATTGAAATACTCATATGTATAGAGACACGACATGCGGCGAGCTTCGCCTCGCCGACGCCGGCAAGCAGGTAGCAATTGCCGGCTGGGTACAGAAGGCCCGCAAGATGGGCGGCATGACATTCGTCGACGTCCGCGACCGCTATGGCATCACTCAGGTGGTGTTTGACAGCGAGAACAATCCAGAACTTTTCGAGGCCGCCAACAAGTTGGGACGCGAATTTGTGGTCCGTATCACCGGCAAGGTGGAGGAACGTACCTCCAAAAACGCCAATATCCCCACCGGCGAGGTGGAGATAATCGCCGACGGCCTGAAGGTGCTCAACAAGAGCAAGACACCCCCCTTCACCATTGAAGACAACACTGACGGCGGCGACGACCTCCGCATGAAATACCGCTATCTTGACCTTCGCCGCCCATGCGTGAAGAAAAACCTCGAACTGCGCCACCGCATGGCCTTCGAGATTCGCCGCTACCTCGACTCAAAGGGTTTCCTCGAGATCGAGACCCCTATCCTCGTGAAGTCTACTCCGGAAGGAGCACGCGACTTCGTGGTGCCCTCTCGCATGAACCCCGGTGAGTTCTACGCCCTCCCCCAGAGCCCACAGCTCTTCAAGCAGCTTCTGATGGTGTCGGGCTACGACCGCTACTTCCAGATTGCAAAATGCTTTCGCGATGAAGACCTCCGTGCTGACCGCCAGCCCGAGTTCACGCAGATAGACTGCGAGATGAGCTTCGTAGAGCAGGAAGACGTAATCGACATGTTCGAGGGTCTCGTAAAGCACATCTTCAAATATGTGAAGGGTATAGACTTCACAGAACCCTTCCCCCGCATGACATGGAACGACGCCATGCGTCTCTATGGCAGCGACAAACCTGACATCCGTTTCGGCATGCAGTTTGTAGAGCTGACCGACCTCGCAAAGGGTCACGGTTTCTCAGTAGTCGATGACGCCGAACTTACCGTAGGTATCCTCGCCAAGGGCTGCGCCGACTACACTCGCAAGCAGCTCGACCAGTTGACCGACTTCGTGAAGCGTCCGCAGGTAGGCGCCAAGGGTCTGATGTGGGTTAAGTTTGAACCCGACGGCAGCATCAAGAGCTCAGTAGGGAAATTCTTCACTCCCGAAGAACTCCAGGAATGGGGCAAGCGTGCAGGTGCAGAGCCGGGCGACCTCCTTCTCGTCATGAGCGGCGAGGCCATGAAGACCCGCAAGCAGCTCTGCGAGCTGCGCCTCGAGATGGGCAACCGTCTTGGACTGCGCGACAAGAACACCTTCGCATGCCTTTGGGTGGTAGACTTCCCCCTCTTTGAGTGGGACGAGGAAACACAGCGCTACTACGCTATGCATCACCCCTTCACCTCACCAAACCCCGAAGACATCCCCTTGCTGCGCACCGACACAGGCAATGTGCGTGCCACAGCATACGACATCATCGTCAACGGCACTGAGCTCGGCGGCGGATCAATCCGTATACATGACTCAGAACTTCAGAACGAGATGTTTGAGCTCCTCGGATTCACACCCGAGAAGGCACAGGAGCAGTTTGGCTTCCTGATGAGCGCCTTCCAGTATGGCGCGCCTCCTCACGGTGGTCTTGCACTCGGTTTCGACCGTTTCGTATCAATCTTGGCAGGACTCGACAGCATCCGCGACACCATCGCCTTCCCGAAGAACAACTCGGGACGCGACGTCATGAACGAGTCCCCCTCCCCTATCGATCCAGCTCAGCTCGACGAGCTCGACCTGCAGCTTAAACCCCAAGATTAGTTTAGGATGTTTAAAAAGTTTAGAAGGTTTAGGACGTCTATAATCTAAACCAACTAAACAATCTAAACTCACTAAACCAATTAAACCAAATATATGCTTAAAGTAAAGGACATAGCAAAAGCCATAGAAGACTTCGCGCCGCTAAGCCTGAAGGAGGACTGGGACAACCCAGGCCTTCAGGTTGGCGACTGCGAGATGGAAGTGACAGGAGTGTTGCTCTGCCTTGACGTCACTGAGGAGATACTCAGAGAGGCCAAAAAGCGCGACTGCAACATGATAGTAAGCCACCATCCGCTCATCTTCGGAGGACTCAAACGTCTCACAGGCGCCACCCCTACGGAAAGAATCGTAGCGGGAGCTCTGCGCGACAATATCGCAATCTACTCAGCTCATACCAACCTTGACTCCGCATTTGAGGGTGTGAGCTACGAGATGGCCCACATGCTCGGCATGAAAGAGTGCCGTCCGCTTGAAAAGAGCGCTTCTGGCGGCGAGAAGGAGGGCTTAGGGGTGATAGGCAATGTCGCGCCCACTCCGAAACTGGAGTTCCTACGCAAGGTGAAGGAGACATTCGAGGTCAAAGACCTGCGCTACTCGGCGCAGACCCCAGGCATCGTGGTGAGAAAGGTGGCTCTCTGCGGAGGGTCAGGCGGCAGCCTCATAAAGAAGGCGATGGCTGCAGGAGCCGACGTGTATATCTGCGGCGACCTGAAATATCATGACTTCACGAGCTATGGCAGCGAGATCCTTCTTGCCGACATCGGCCACTTCGAGAGCGAGCTTTGCAGCCGCAAGATATTGAGCCGGGCGATACGCACGGCTTGCCGCGACTGCGTGATCTACTTCTCCGAATGTGAGAAAAGCCCGATTGGCTTAATGAATTGAGGGGTCAGTCTTGAGTCTTCAGTCTTCAGTCTTCAGAGGCTACGCAGTATTGGGACGCGGTGCGGACGCACGAACCGTGCGTCCCTACCAAGAAGAGC
>WFLX010297008.1_pt1 | contig 16084 bp, 14 predicted proteins | sample 4967041 | NCBI WGS metagenome assembly WFLX01 (sample SAMN12857096, study PRJNA449069) | gut metagenome | isolation source: stool from male and female vole | host: Microtus ochrogaster | place: USA:Florida | collected 2017 | reverse complement strand
TGTCAATACTCCATGGGAATATTTAACTAAGCCACAAACCATTAAATTTGTTAATATCGGCGACTCGGACGAAGAGCCTACTGGTTGGGATTATACGATGTATTGTATAGACAATAAGATCTCTTACGCTACAATACTCTCATCGGAATATGAAATTGTAAAAGATGGCTCGTTTCAGATTATCTCGTACGACAAAGAAAGGGGTACATATCACGGAAAATTCACATTGCAATTTAGTGAAGGAATACTGAATGGCGAGTTCTCAAATAATTAAATGTATTCAGAATTAATAATATTCTCCTAACAAAATCTTTATCCGTTGGAATGAAAAATGCCATGTCTAAAGTAGTCATTAAGAGTTCAGGCAAAACTGAATTACTTTACAAGAGTTTCTTAATTTTAGTGGTAATAGTAGCTTACCTCTCAATGAGTATGTCTGCCATCTAGGCTGCCGCTAATATAAATCAACAACCAAATGTGACTGCCGATGCGACCCGTCAGGATGTAATGAATCGGCTTGCCAACATTACACGTACTGTCAACAACGATCTTCCTCAAAAAGTCGCTAACGGGTTGCGATGGACTGATTTTGGCTATACTCAAGAAGGAGACCACGGAGTGCCGGAATTGATTTTCACTTACGAGCTTGACATGAAAGCAATATATGGTCCTTCCTGTCCTGACGGTCAACTTTCGGAAGGATTTTTAGATGTGTTTAAGAATAATATTCTCGCAGGACTCCGCCCGGAGATGAAAAACGGTTACCGTGGCATTTCCAAAACAGAATTTCTGAATTATAAAATCGGTGTGACCATCATCTTTATAAATCCCGCTGGCGACTGCATAGGCATAATCTTCTATTCTGCCACCGACATCTTCCTATAATCCTAAAGACCTGCCCCATTCATTCATATAACAGCCAATCCTTAAAGTGAAATACAGCCAATCCTTAAAGTGAAAGCCAGCCAAATCTTAAAACAAAATGTAGCCAAATCTTAAAGTAAGATCCAGCTAAATCTTAAAGTTTATTTTGTAATTTCATTATATTTTATTATTTTTGTGGCAGTAAACCATCAAAGTAGTAGACCATCAAAGAGAAAATATAATGATAAATAAAGATATCGTCTATCTTAAACGTATTAGTGACAAGCAACTTGACCGTAAACTTCATACGTCTGGTGCAGTATTAATCACGGGTTGCAAATGGTGTGGGAAAACCATGAGTGCTGAACAATTTGCTAAAAGTGTCATCTACATGCAAGATCCGGATAAATCCAATACATATCTTGCAATGGCGGACACCAAACCCTCGCTACTTCTTGAGGGAGCAGAACCTCGCCTCCTCGATGAGTGGCAGATGGCACCAGTGTTATGGGATGCTGTAAGGCATGAAGTTGACAAGCGAAGGGCGCAAGGACAATTCATATTGACAGGGTCTGCTGTGCCTACTGATGATGCTACTCGTCACACAGGAACGGGGCGCATTTCCAGAATGATGATGCGCACTATGAGCCTTTTTGAATCAAAAGAATCCAATGGCACCGTTTCTCTGAAAGATCTTTTTGACGGCACTCAAGAGGAAGGATCCTTCTCTCCCCTATCCATAGAGGATATTTCGTATCTTATATGTCGTGGTGGTTGGCCAATGTCTTTGTCTTTACCAAAGAAGTATGCACTTGATGTTGCGCGCAACTATGTGGATGCTATCGTTGAAGAAGACGTTTCGCGAGTTGACAAAACTGACCGAAATCCTCAAAGAGTCCTGACTCTGCTGAGATCACTTTCCCGGAATATCTGTACAATGGCTGCCAACACCACTGTTTTGGCAGACTTTGGAGATTCTGGCACATCTATGTCAATGCCAACTCTCGATTCTTATCTCAATGCACTTCGACGAATTTTTGTGATTGAGGATGTGCCTGCATGGTCTCCGTCGCTTAGATCTAAGACAGCCCTTCGAACCTCAGCGAAAAGAAACTTTGTCGACCCCTCGATTGCTGCAGCATCACTAAGAATGAGTCCTGAAAGACTTCTACAAGATTTCAATACTTTCGGATTTATGTTTGAGTCTCTTTGCGACAGAGATATGCGGGTATATGCGCAGGCCAATGACGGAGATATCTACCATTACAGAGATAAAAATGAACTTGAGGCCGACATGATTATCTCTCTGCGAGATGGGAGATGGGCGCCCGTTGAAGTTAAACTTGGTCAGAAACAGATAGAAGAAGCTGCCTCGCATTTGATTAAACTTTCAGAAAAGATAGACTCAGATAAGATGGGGCATCCTTCGTTCATGATGGTTTTGACTGCTGGCGAATTTGCATATAAAAGAAAAGACGGTGTGTGGGTAGTTCCCTTAGGTTGTATGAAGGATTAAAGTGCGAAAGTTTCAACGAGTATTGGAAGCTCCGTGTCCCCTCTGCTCCGTGTCCCCTCTGTGTTGGCCTATTCCAATATACGCTGAATGATCACTCCTATTTGGCAAAATGCAAAAGATGTGAAAATTTTTTTAGGGTATCTTGTGGAAGTTTCAAAAAAATAATGTAACTTTGCAGACGCATTCCCGACGTTTTGCCATAAGCGTGGGATGACATCCCTTAAATGTCTAATCTATACATATCTAATCTAATTAGAATGAAAAATATACTTGTCATAGGCAGTACCGGCCAGATCGGCAGTGAGTTGACAATGAAGCTTCGCGGTCTTTATCCGCAAGGCAATGTAGTGGCGGGATACATTCCCGGAGCTGAGCCTAAAGGCGCTCTTCTCGAATCCGGACCTTCGGCGATCGTTGATATTACTAACCCCGGTCAGATTGCTGACGCTGTAGATAAATATAAAGTTGATACTATCTATAATCTTGCTGCCCTTCTGAGTGCAGTGGCAGAGGTAAAACCTCAGCTCGCCTGGAAGATTGGTCTTGGCGGTCTCTTTAATACTCTCGAAGTCGCTCGTGAGAAAGGTTGCGCTGTTTTCACTCCAAGCTCTATAGGCAGTTTCGGTAATTCTACTCCTCATGTGAAGACCCCACAAGATACTATACAACGCCCTGAAACTATGTATGGCGTGACTAAGGTTTCTGGCGAACTTCTCAGTGATTATTATGCAAAACGTTTCGGTGTCGATACCCGTTCAGTCCGGTTCCCGGGTCTTATCAGCTATGTGGCTCCTCCGGGTGGAGGCACTACCGATTATGCTGTCGATATCTACTATTATGCTGTCAATGGCGAGAAGTTCAAATGTCCTCTAAAGCCAGGCACCATGATGGATATGATGTATATGCCCGATGCTCTTCGAGCTGCGGTGGAGATTATGGAGGCTGACCCATCTAAACTGAAGCATCGTAATTCATTCAACATCACCTCAATGAGCTTTGATCCGGAGGAAATATATGCAAATATCAAAAAATATGTCCCTGACTTCGAGATGGAATACGATCTTGATCCTCTCCGTCAGAAAATAGCTGATTCATGGCCAGACAGTCTTGACGATTCTTGCGCTCGTGAGGAATGGGGCTGGAAACCTGAATATGATCTCGACGCAATGACCCAAGACATGCTCAAAAACCTCCGCATTAAACTCAATAAGTGATTACGNAAGGCGTANTGCGTGTTACGCTAAACGCAAAANGCACAACGCAAACCGCAAATATTTCCTATAAATTGGTCAAAAACGCTGATTCAATACGAGAAATCAGCGTTTTTTTATTACCTTTGNACTTCATTTTTCGGTTTTCTAATTTATCGTTCTTATTAACTAAGCGATTAAACTATTAAACAGTTAAAGATTAACACAGGTAAATTAAACGATTAAACAATTAAACGATTAAACAATAGTGAAATGACTATCCGAAAACATCGACTGACGATGCTCCTTCTTGGAATGTTCGCTTTCGGAATTCAGCTCTTTGCNCAGAATCAAGAGGTGGCNCCNCTTCTTTTNGGNGCNATGGGCGTGAATCCCGATTCTATTCCTATCAGCAGGGAAGAGTGCATCGACATTGCTCTCAGTCAGAGTCCTACAATCCGTATCGCAGATCTTGAGGTGAAAAGAGTCCAATTCTCAAAGAAAGAGACTGTCGGTAATCTTCTACCGACCATTGGTTTTTCTCTTTCTTATCAGAGAAGTATTGAACTTCAAACCATCCGTATGAATATGGGTGGACAGAGCCAGAAACTCAAGATGGGTTCTGACAACACTTGGAACACGGGTTTTTCCCTTTCCTTGCCGATTATTGCTCCATCTCTTTGGAAAGCTATCTCAATCTCCGACACTCAGATTGCCCAAAACCTTGAAAGTGCCCGTTCAAGCCGTCTTGAACTCGTCAATCAGGTCAACAAAGCATATTATGCCCTGATGTTGGCTCTCGCTTCAAAAGATGTAATCAAGCAAAACTATGATATAGCAAAATATACAGCCGAAGTATATCGCAAACAATTCGAACAGGGAACAGCTTCTGAATATGACGTGCTCCGCTCTGAAGTGCAAGTCAAAAATATTGAACCATCTTTGCTCGATGCCGATATCTCTGTGAAGCAATGCCAACTTTCCCTGAATGTACTCATGGGTATTGACGATGCTTTAAATCTTTACCCGACGGTGACTATGGAGGACATGCAGAAAGATATGTATGGATATCTTATGGAAACTAAGAGTCTTGCTGGCAACTCTTCTCTCCGTTCACTTGAACTACAACAAAAAATGGCTGATCAGAATGTGACATTGAAAAAGTTTGCATGGCTCCCTACACTCGGTGCAAGTTTCAATGTCAACTGGCTTTCTCTAAGTAATGGCCCTATGTTTAAGGATGTAGATTTCTCTCCTTATTCATCTTTAGGTGTAAGCCTTTCAGTTCCGATCTTCTCAGGAGGCACTAAATGGTATCAGCTAAAGCAGGCCAAGGTACAGGCCAACGAACTTGCCCTTCAAAAGGAAAATCTTATCAATAGCCTCAATATGCAAGTTGATCTTGCTCTTGATAACATCAACCGCCAAGCTAAGCAGATTGACTCCTCAAAAGAAGGCGTACGGCAGGCTAAGAAGGCTCATGACATAATGCTCAAGAGTTTCCAGATTGGTGCCGCTTCTTATCTACAATTACGAGACAGTGAACTCGCTGATACAAGTGCACAACTATCTTATCTCCAATCTATCTACAATTATTTAGTATCCACCAGCGAACTTGACCTCCTTCTTGGCAAGGACAGCGCAATTCAAATAGCACAATGAAAACTTTTAAATATGTTTCTTCTGCCCTCGTGCTTGCTCTCGCACTGGGTGCATGTAGCAAGGACAAAGCAAACTCTGAGAGCGAAAAGGAAGACGTTCCGGTAGTGAAGACCTTGAAAGTTACGGAGGAGGATGTTGAGCAACTTTCCGTATATACCGCTTCAGTGGAACCCGAAGTCATCAACAACATTTCAGCNATGATGGCTAACCGNATCAAAGCNATNTATGTTGATGAGGGAGTGCGAGTAGCTAAAGGACAGAAACTTGTCCAACTCGACGATGTCAACACTACCCAGTATGAGCTCGCAGTAGATAATGCTAAGGCTGCCCTTCGCAATGCGCAAGTTAACTACGATCGTGCTGTAGAACTTCTCAAGATTGGTGGTGGAACTCAGCAGCAGGTCGACCAGATGGAAATGACATTGATCAATGCCAAGAATTCCGTAGCTCAAGCTGAGAGAACCCTTGCAAATGCTCGCGAAAATACATTGTTGGTTTCCCCTATCAGTGGTGTAGTGACTAAGCGCAACTATGATCCGGGTGATATGACAGGAGCTCTCCCAATCTTGACAGTAGCCCAGATCAATCCCGTGAAAGTTGTCATCAACGTCAATGAGTCAGAACTCTCGAAAATCAATAAGGGGATGCCGGTAGATCTTACTTTCAATACATACGGTGATGAAGTGTTCAAAGGGCATGTCTCTCTCGTGATGCCGACTGTAGATGCCGCAAGCCGTACAGTTGGGGTTGAGATTACTCTTCCGAATGCAGACGGGCGTGTGCTCCCGGGTATGTTCGGACGAGCTACTATTTCTCTCGGTACNGCTAACCATNTTGTTGTGCCTGACCGTGCAGTGGTNAAACAGCANGGTAGTGGCGACCACTANGTGTATGTNCTTCAGAAAGATGGTACTGTATCCTATAATAAAGTTGAATTAGGACAGCGCATTGGAACTTCCTACGAACTTATCTCTGGTGTCCCTGCCAACGCAGAAGTGGTGGTAGAAGGACAGAATGCCCTTACTAACGGCAAAAAAGTCCAAGTCCTCAAATAAAAGCGTTGTGCGTTTTGCGTTGTACGTTGTACGACAATGTCTACGCAAAACGCACAACGCACAACGTAAAACGTAAAACGCAAAACTATGAGCTTATATGGATCAGCGGTAAAGCGCCCGATTATGACTACCCTCTGCTTCGTTACGGTGGTGATTCTTGGCCTTTTCTCGCTTTCAAAACTTCCGGTCGACCTTTTCCCGGATATAGATACCAACACCATCATGGTGATTACGATGTATCCCGGCGCAAGTTCGGAGGATATAGAGCAAAACGTCACCAAACCTCTTGAGAATGTGATGAACTCGGTGGAACACTTGAAGCACATCACTTCCCAAAGCCGTGAAAATACTTCTGTAATTACACTTGAGTTTGAATATGGATATGATATCGACGTTCTGACCAATGATGTCCGTGACAAATTGGATATGGTGGCTTCATCTCTCCCTGACGACTGCCAGAACCCTATCATCTTCAAGTTCTCCACAGATATGATTCCTATCTGTCTCCTTTCCGTTGAGGCTAAGGAGAGTATGGCAGGTCTTTACAAGATTCTTGATGATGGCGTCGCCAATCCATTGGCCCGCATCGATGGTGTCGGGACTGTGTCAATATCCGGTGCTCCTAAACGTGAGATCCATGTTTATTGCGATCCCAATAAGTTGGAAGCCTACCATCTGACAGTTGAAGGAATAGCCGGTGTTATCTCTGCCGAAAACCGCAATATACCGGGTGGTGCTTTTGATATCGGTAGCAATACATTTTCTCTGCGTGTCCAGGGTGAATTTGACGAGACTTCCGAACTTCTCAACATCCCGGTTGGAACATACAACGGCTCAATAATATATTTGAAAGATGTCGCTCAGGTCGATGACTCTTTTGAGGAGCGTACGCAGCATTCTTATATCGGTGGAAAAGAAGGTGCAATCATCGTCATCCAGAAGCAAAGTGGTGCAAACTCAGTGCAAATTTCTGAGCAAGTGATGAAGATGCTTCCTAAGCTTCAGAAGAACCTTCCTTCCGATATCAAGCTTGGCGTAATCGTCGACACTTCCGACAATATCCGCAATACAATCGCTTCTCTTGTTGAGACTGTGCTTTATGCTCTTCTCTTTGTGATGATTGTGGTGTTCTTCTTCCTTGGGCGTTGGAGAGCTACGATGATTATTGTCATCACAATTCCTGTCTCTCTTATCGCTTCGTTCATCTATCTGTATGCTACGGGAAATACGCTCAACATCGTTTCTCTATCTGCACTTTCGATTTCTATCGGTATGGTGGTCGATGATGCTATTGTTGTTCTCGAGAATGTGACTACCCATATCGAGCGTGGCTCTGATCCTAAACAGGCTGCCGTTCATGGCACTAATGAGGTGGCTATCTCTGTAATCGCCTCTACTCTTACCCTTATTGCGGTGTTCTTCCCGCTGACTTTGGTGACAGGTATGACCGGTGTCCTTTTCCGTCAGCTCGGTTGGATGGTCTGCATTATGATGATTATTTCTACTGTCTGTGCCCTTTCGCTGACTCCTATGCTTTGCTCACAGTGGCTCCGTCGAGTCAACCATCATGGCAAGCTCTTCATTAAGCTATATGGTCCTATTGAAAGGGCTCTTGATAAGTTCGACAACTGGTATGCAGGAGTTTTGTATAAGGTAGTTGGTCATCGTACTGTGACTGTCATTGTCTGCCTTGGAATCTTCGCAGCCTCTATCTTCTTGATGAAGTTTGTGGGTACGGAGTTCTTCCCGACACAAGATAACGGTCGTCTCGGTGTGAGCCTTCAGCTTCCAATTGGAAGCCGAGTGGAACGCGCTTACGATGCTACTCATCGTCTCGATTCTCTATGGCGTGAGAAATATCCGGAAATAAAGGTTAGTTCATTCACTGTAGGTCCGGCTTCTGCCGACAATACGTTCGCTTCCCTAAGTAACAATGGTGCACACATCGTATCGATGAACATCAATCTTTATAAGAAGACTGAACGCAAACGTGGCATCAAAGAAATTGCTGATGGTATGCGTAAAGATCTCAAGGAGCAGTTCCCTGAATTCGTAAAGGCTCAGGTAAATGTCGGTGGTGGACGTGGTTCCGGTATGGGTGGTCAGTCAGTTGTAGACTTTGAAGTATATGGCTATAATTTCGCCGAAACTGACTCCGTTGCTCGTATGCTTAAGCAGGCTCTTATGGGGATTGAAGGCACTGCCGACGTTATGATTTCGCGTGATGATTACCAACCGGAATATCAAATTGATTTCGATCGTGAGAAACTGAGTCTTTATGGTCTTAATCTTGCTTCCGTAGCTCAGATGCTGCGCAACCGTGTGAATGGTGCCACTGCCTCTCAGTTCCGTGAAGATGGTGAGGAATACGACATCAAGGTTATGTTTGACAAGAAGCACCGTACCACTCTTGAAGATCTTGAGAATATCGTAGTGACTACTCCTACGGGAGGTCAGGTACGTGTCAAAGAGCTTGGTAAGGTGGTTGAGCGTTTTACTCCTCCTACAATCGAACGTAAGGACCGCGAACGTCTTGTGACAGTTTCTTCGGTTGTCGACGGTGTCCCGATGAGCCAGGTAGTAGAGCAGGCAGAAATCCTAATCGACCAGATGCATCTCCCTGCCGGTATCTCAATTGAACTTTCAGGTAGCTACGAAGACCAGCAAGATTCATTCTCCGACCTCTTAATGCTCGGTATCCTTATTGTGATTCTTGTGTATATCGTGATGGCTGCTCAGTTCGAGAGCTTCACTTATCCGGGTATCATTATGACCTCCCTCCTCTTTGCATTCTCGGGCGTATTCCTCATCCTATGGTTGACTGGGCATACACTCAACGTGATGTCGATGATCGGTGCGATTATGCTTATTGGTATTGTGGTGAAGAATGGTATTGTGCTTATCGACTATATTATCCTCAACCGCGAAAGAGGCTTGAGCATTCGCCGTGCTGTAATCAATGCGGGTCGTTCACGTCTTCGTCCAGTAATTATGACTACTGCTACTACAATCCTCGGTATGGTGCCGATGGCAGTCGGTTCCGGTGAAGGTGCTGAGATGTGGCAGCCGATGGGTACTGCGGTGATTGGAGGTCTGACATTCTCGACCATCCTGACCCTCCTCTTCGTCCCNGTCCTCTACTGCTCATTCGCAGGCCGNGGCGTCCTCAACGTCCGCAAATCCCTCCGAAAAAATAAATCTAAATAATTGCGTTGTACGTTTTAAGTTTTACGTTGTACGAAGTTGCCGCGTAAAACGTAAAACGTACAACGTACAACGTACAACGCAAAACGCAAACAATGAAATCAATATTCATAGCCTTCGACCAGGCCCACTACGANAAGATAGTGGATATACTGACNCAGAGCAACTGCCGAGGCTACACTGCCTTCACTGACGTGCAAGGACGTGGCTCCAAAACTGGTGAGCCACACTACGGTAGCCACGCATGGCCCGGTCNCGCAAGTGCGATAATTACGATAGTTGAAGACCACCAAGTAGACACTCTTCTNGCCAAACTGAAACACCTTGACGAAGACCGCCCAATGCTCGGTCTCCGCGCCTTCGTCTGGAACATCGAAAAGACTATATAATAAGCACTGAACGTAAGAAAGCATGCTCCGCATGCGCCCCGCAGCGAACAATGGAAACTAAATTAATGCAAATCAGGCTATAAGTTTCTTTTTGACGCTCTATGGCGCATGCGGAGCATGCTTGCTACTTAAGGGACATATAGTAGTAAGCATGCTCCGCATGCGTCCTGCGTAGACGAAAACTAACTTTTATTTGCAAGTCTCAATTATTTTTCCTAATTTTACCTCCGATAAGTCCGACCAGTCAGACATGTCTGACTCGTCTGACTTGTCCTACTCGTCTGACATATAAAAATCAACACCATGTACAAAAACTTTCAAGAGTATCTCTCCAAAGAACTCGACTCAATCAAGGAAGCCGGCCTTTACAAAAACGAACGCATCATTGTCACTCCTCAAAGTGCTGACATTAAGGTGGAGGGCACAGAAAACGATGTCCTCAACTTCTGCGCCAATAACTATCTCGGTCTCGCTGACAACACTCGTCTTATCGAGGCTGCCAAGAAAGCTATGGACAACCGTGGATACGGTATGAGCTCAGTGCGCTTTATCTGTGGCACTCAAGACCTCCACAAGGAACTCGAAAAGGCTATCTCCGACTATTTCAAAACTGAGGACACTATCCTCTACGCAGCATGCTTCGACGCAAACGGAGGCCTCTTCGAACCCCTCTTCACTGAAGAAGATGCTATCATATCCGACTCACTCAATCATGCCTCCATCATCGACGGTGTGCGTCTATGCAAGGCAAAACGATTTCGCTACGCAAACGCTGATATGGCTGACCTCGAACGTTGCTTGAAAGAGGCCGATGAACAAGGATGCCGTTATAAGATAATCGCTACCGACGGTGTCTTCTCCATGGACGGCAATGTTGCTCCGATGGACAAAATCTGTGAACTCGCCGAGAAATACAATGCCCTTGTGATGGTGGATGAATCTCACTCAGCAGGTGTTGTAGGCCCGACAGGTCATGGCGTAGCTGAGCAATTTGATTGCTATGGTAAGATTGACATCTTCACAGGCACACTGGGCAAGGCATTCGGTGGCGCTATGGGAGGTTTCACGACCGGTCCGAAGGAAGTGATCGACATGCTCCGTCAGCGTAGCCGTCCTTATCTCTTCTCCAATTCAGTAGCCCCAAGCATCGTTGGAGCAAGCCTCGAAATGTTTAAGATGCTGAANGANTCAAACGANNTGAATGCNAANCTNAAANAGAACGTNAACTATTTCCGCGATAAGATGATAGAAGCAGGTTTCGACATCAAGCCAACTCAGTCAGCAATTTGCGCCGTGATGCTCTATGACGCAAAACTCTCTCAGGAATTTGCAGCCGAAATGCAGAAAGAGGGTATCTTCGTGACAGGTTTCTATTATCCGGTAGTTCCAAAAGGACAAGCACGAATCCGTGTCCAACTCTCCGCAGCCCACGAGCAGGAACATCTCGACCGCGCCATAGCCGCCTTCATCAAAGTAGGCAAGAAACTCGGCGTCCTCAACAAATAATACCCCACAAGCGTTATAAAATAGTCAGGTCGGAGACCTGATGATTATGTCAAAACCCCAGACTTCAGTCTGGGGTAAGATGTAATTTCTCAGTAGCCTCGGAGAGGCGCTTTATGGTAGATTATTTGTATAATTTAAAAAAGAAGTAAATGAAAAAATACATTTTNCCCCTCCNCCTTCTANCCATCTCAGCATGTGGCATGAAGGCACAGGACAACGACGCAGCTCCACAAGAGCAAGTGATAGCCGTAGCCGACCGTGTAACCGCACCCGACTTCACCCTTCAAGACATCAACGGCAAACCCCTATCCCTTTCAGACTTGAAAGGAAAATGGGTGATCCTCGATTTTTGGGGCAGTTGGTGCCCATGGTGTATCAAAGGATTCCCCGCTCTGAAAGAAGCCTACAAACAGTATGACGGAAAAGTAGAAGTTCTCGGAATCGACTGCGGAGACACAGAAGAAGTCTGGAAAGCCTCAGTAGCTAAACATGAACTCCCATGGCTGCAGGTATATAACCCCAAAGGCTCAGACCTCACCAACCAATACGGCATCCAAGGATTCCCGACCAAGTTCATCATCGACCCTGAGGGCCGAGTTGCCAACGTAACAGTCGGCGAAGACCCCGCCTTCTTCGATGTCCTAAGCACCCTAGTAAAGTAACTCATAGACAGCCCGAAGGGCTGATAATTTAGTTAACCCCGAACGTCAGCTCAATGTTGGTAAAATAACCGTCTTGCGCCATGGATAGCATACATTCCTATCTCCGGTTTTAATGTCAAACAANTAAGAATGCAGNCTCCGCATGCGCCCCACAGCGACAATCAGGTCGGAGACCTGANGATTATGCCAAAACCCCAGACTTCAGTCTGGGGTCTTTTATAAAAAGCACAGTAGCCTCGGAGAGGCGCTTCATGGTAATGACTATAATTATGCATTGTGAATTATGAATTATGAATTGAAAGAAGGCCTGTGCCACAAAAGCAAGGCCATAGTAGTCCAGCACCTCACAGCAAAAGCAATAGGTAGCGGCGACCTCCCTGTCTTCGCCACTCCCGCCATGATAGCCCTCATGGAAAATGCCGCTATGCTCGCTGTAGCACCACACTTAGCCGAAAATGAGACCACGGTTGGAGGTTTTATGGAATGTTCGCATCTCGCTCCAACCGGCATGGGCGATGAAGTAGAAGCCGAGGCCAAACTCGTCAAGATAGAAGGTAGATCCCTACACTTTGATATTAAAGCACTCGCCAACGACAAGAAAATAGGGGAGGGCCACCACATCCGATATATAGTAGACCGCGACCGCTTCCTCTCCAAACTCTAATCATTTGCATAACATCTATATTTTCTTATTTATACTCTTTCCTTCGGCTCACAAGTTTAGGTGTCTACTCAAAAATGTCTAAATTAACCAAATTGTTAGGCTTATAATTTTTTATTTTGTGCTTTTTGAAAAACAAAGCATAAAAATGCGATAAAAATTCTTCTCTCCATATTGCTTCTGTCAAATTACGACAATGGGTCAAAAGATAAAAATCTGTTCTCCTGTCAAANAAGCCAAAACTCCCAAATTGGATAAGTTTTTATGTGTTTCTGTCTATGAATATTTTTTTTAGGATTATCTGCACAGATATCTACATTATATTAGTTTTATCTACATAATATTGTGTTTTTGTTTTGTTTATTGAAAATTTTTAATTAATTTTGCATCATTAAATTGAGTATATATAATAGTTTATCTGCATAAATCTGTTTAGATGAAATATCTTCATATATTTATGATTTTAAAAATATCAACACTAAATAAATGCACAAAAGATGAAGATACATGCTGCTGATATTATTAAGCTGATGAAAGATGGAGAGAGTTTTCAATTGGAGATGAAAGCTTGTGGCTCTTCTTTGCCTACTTCTGTTTGGGAGACTTATTCTGCATTTGCGAACTCCCGAGGAGGAGTGATCCTTCTTGGTGTCACTGAGCATAAGAATCTTTCCGGATCTGAACGCTTTGAAGTGACCGGGGTTGCTGACTCTAACAAAGTAGTAACCGATTTCTTCAATATGCTTAACAATCCTCAGAAGGTCAGTTGCAATGTGTTGGTCGACAGTGATGTCAGGATTGTTGATGTATATGGTAAGGATGTAGTTTATATCTATGTGCCGGAAGCAAGCTACCGTAACAAGCCAATTTATATTAACAATAACCTTCAGTCCGGATCCTATAAGCGTCTGTTTGAGGGTGATCGCCATCTGTCTAAAACAGAGTTGACTCTACTCATTCGTGATAGTTCTGATGAGATCGATTCCCAGATTATTGAATGTTATGGAATGCAGGATATTGATGAAGAAACTCTACGGAAATATCGGCTTTCTTTCCTTCACAAAAACCCACAGCATGCTTATGAGGGTCTTGACGATAAGGAGTTTCTCATGAAGATGGGGGGATATGCAGTCGATAGAAAAAAAGCTTTGGAGGGGCTTACTATGGCGGGTCTGCTGATGTTTGGAAAAGGACAGTCGATTCATGAGGTGTTCCCTTCCTTTAGGGTTGACTATCTTGATCGTATCGATATTCAGCCTGGTGATGACCTTAAGTGGAATGATCGCCTGACTGACGATGGTCGTTGGGAAGACAACCTCTATAACTTTATGCTTTTGACACTCCGTAAACTGCTATTCACACTTCCATCAGAGGGAAGAATTGTAGATGGTAGTCGTAAGGATGGGGGAGTGCTCTACGATGCCGTCAGGGAAGCTATGGTAAACAGTCTTACTTATTGCGATTATAAACTCGGAGGTGTACTCCGGATCGATAGAATGACAGACAAGATCGTGATGCGTAACCCTGGTACTTTGAGAATACCTCCCAAACGTATATATGAGGGAGATTATACCAGGGCTCGTAACGCCACTATACAGAAGCTTCTACGGATGGTAGGCTTAGGTGACAATATCGGTTCCGGCTTTCAAAAAATCATGAAAGCATGGGATAGTTTGAAATATGCTTCTCCTGATATTCGTGAAGAGTCTGATGTGACTGAAGTTTGGTTGACTCTTCCATTATATAAGTGTAAAAGAAATGCTACTTCTTCAAAAGTTTCTTACAAAGGAGAGGAGGGAGATATGGTTAAGGATGCAAAGCCGACACCTTATGTTAATGCTAAGCTTCTTAAGAAAGATAGTTCAAGCTCATCTGGAGGTTTGGATCGTACAGTTTTCACTAAATGGCTCACACCTATGCAGATAAGAATCATTGAAGAGATTGAGGCTGATCCCTATATATCCATTCCTGAAATTGCCGACAAAATTGGTGTTAAGGAAGGTTTTGTGCGTTCCCAGCGCCGCTCTATGGAAAAATTTGTAGAACTAAGGCGCATTGGTTCCCGAAAGACTGGTTATTGGCAGATAATCCAGAAATAATAAAGACGGGAGGACAAGAGGCTAAATAAAACTCGGTTCTCCTGTGCTACTGTCAAAAAACATGTTCTTATGTCCTTATGTGCTTCTGTCTAAAATACAAAGGCGCACAACTTTTTATCATAGATAATTGTATATATGTTATACGATAAAACCTTTTAAAATTATTACCATGTACAAAATCATCGAAATCGAAGGTATAGGCGATGTTTATGCTGAAAAACTAATCGCCGCAGAAGTAAAAACTACCGACGACCTCCTCGAAAAAGCTGCCTCCAAAAAAGGCCGCGAACAACTCGCTGAAGCAACCGGTATCTCAGAAAAACTGATCCTCAAATGGGCTAATCACGCAGATCTCTTCCGCATCAAAGGGGTAGCCGGTCAGTTCGCCGAACTCCTCGAAGCAGCAGGCGTTGACACCGTAAAGGAACTTCGTCACCGTGTTCCCGCTAACCTCCACGCAAAGCTCGTAGAAGTAAACGAAGCAAAGCACCTATGCAACCGTGTTCCAGCTGAAAGCGAGGTAGCAAAGATGATAGAGCAAGCCAAAGAACTCGAACCCAAGATGACCTATTGATATATACAGAAGAATTTAAAATTAAGACAAAAGCACAAAAGGACAAAAATCCTTATGTGCTTTTGTTCTTTTGTTAAAATTAAAAGAATCGAAAACTTATGTACTTCTGTCCTCCTGTCTAAAAAAACTTATATCCTTCTGTCTGAAAAATTAAATATTCTGTGCTTCTGTCTCAGAAGAGTGGCATAGTAGCCGGATTATCAATATATTTCCGTTTGAACTCCTCATCGCTCATGCAAAGCATAAGTATCCCTTGAATCAGTGTGATGACAGACCAAGCTCCGCACGTAATGCAAGAAAGCAGAATTGTGAAAATTCCTCCCGATACCTTACCAAGCACGAAATACTGCACTCCAAGATATCCCAAAAAGATAGCTAAGATACCGCACAGCAGTTTCTTATTGGAGACATCGTCGCGTCCAAGCAACCCGTTGTTGGCAAACCATCCGCCATGTTGCCGCAATGCCACCATCAACTCCGGATATGTATAAAGAGGACGCCAATTCACTCCATCAGTGCTGACACTCGTATTCTGATTTATATTATAAGCAAACATCTGCTGCTCAGTCATCGGCCCTACAGCCGTCCCATTAATAAAAATATAATACTGCATTTGTTGAATTGTTTACTTGTTGAATCGTTTATTTTATTGCTTTGACTGTTTAATCATTTAATAGTTTAATCGAATAGGTTGTTTGAATG
>WFLX010165356.1_pt1 | contig 16093 bp, 18 predicted proteins | sample 4967041 | NCBI WGS metagenome assembly WFLX01 (sample SAMN12857096, study PRJNA449069) | gut metagenome | isolation source: stool from male and female vole | host: Microtus ochrogaster | place: USA:Florida | collected 2017 | reverse complement strand
GTGTGAAATCAGGGTTGCGGTTCCGGTTACGCCGGGAATCATTTGAATGCGGNCGTTNAGAAGACGCNTCAAATGNTCGTTGTCNCGGNCATGTACTTTTACCAGCATCGTGTNGNGGCCGGTGGTGTAGTGACACTCAACGATTTCGGGAATATTGAGCAAGTGAGGCACAGCGTCGCGATACATCGCACCGCGCTCAAGGTTCACGCCGANATAGGTGCAGGTTGAGTAGCCGAGAAAACGCGGGTTGACTTTGTAGCCGGAGCCGGTGATNACACCGAGGTCAATCATACGCTGTATGCGCTGATGAATTGCCGCACGACTCACACCGCATTCCGCCGCCACGTCCTTNGAGGGGATTTTGGCGTTGCGGATAACTATGTGTAGAATCTTTTTGTCAAGATTGTCTAATAATTCCATTGTGTTTTAAGCTAATTTGGTTGCAAAAGTACAAAAAAAATGACAAATTGCAAACTTTTTGTCACATTTTGTTACTTTTGTCCTGATTAGCTCCGGCGTTTGGGAAACCAGCCGCGTTCAACCCGCTTGCGCTGCTCAAAAACTTCGCCGATGCTCCAGAAGCANCTGAAGGCAACCACGGCGAGTACCGACTGCCAGAAAAGNTCAACACATATTATAGATGCAATNCCCGAGGCGATGCCCAGCAGCAGGAATACCCACCAGCATTTAACGCCAAAGTAATANTCNCCCTTAATTACCAGCGGGTGAAACAAGCCGATTATAAGGAANGTTGCGGCACCGATTGCAAGGCCTAAAAGATTGTAGCTTTGAAGNAACTGAGCCATGGGTAGAAGTGAATGTTAAAAAATAACGGGCGCCGGGAAAATCTCGGCGCCCGAGTGACTCATACAGGATTCAAACCTGTAACCTTCTGATCCGTAGTCAGATGCTCTATTCAGTTGAGCTAATGAGCCGTGATGTTTCTTGCTTTTAGCGCTGCAAAGTTACGGCAGATTTTTGAACTGTGCAAGTTTTTTCTGAATTTTTTCAAAAAATTTATGAAAAGTATATTTTTTCGGAAAAATATTTGGCCGGATGAAATATTTTACGTAACTTTGCGTTATGAAAAGATTATTCCGCATATCGATTCTCTGTTTCGCCGCCCTGATGGGATCGGCTGCAAGTTTCGTGGCATCCGCCGACGATCAGGTCGAAGTGGTTGCTACCGAGAGCGTTGCGCAGAGTGTTGAAGGTGGCATTCGCCTCTCGGCTTCAGACCGCGAAGGCTTTGAAATCTATTCCATAACCGGCCAAAAGGTTAAGTCCGTGGTCGTTGAAGACTCTTCCGTNAAGGTNGAGCTTCCCAAAGGATGCTACATTGTTCGCACTGCCAAGTGGTCGAAGAAGGTAGTAGTACGCTAACCATCACATTACGTTATGATTCTTGAAGTTAATGAGGTAAACAAAAAGTTTACCAACCATGTTGCGCTCAGCAACGTGTCGCTCGCTGTGCCTCGTGGCTCCGTTTATGGCCTGCTNGGGCCGAATGGNGCCGGCAAAACAACGTTGATACGAATTATAAATCATATAACCGTGCCCGATTCAGGCTCGGTGTTGTTCGACGGACATCCGCTCACCGACANCGACCTGGTCAATATCGGCTACCTGCCCGAGGAGCGTGGCTTATATAAAAAGATGAAAGTGGGCGAGCAAGCAATGTTTTTTGCTCAGCTCAAAGGATTGAGCCGCCGCGATGCCGAGGCGCGCCTCAAGGCTTGGTTCGAGAAATTCGAAATCATGTCGTGGTGGAACAAAAAGGTGTCGGAACTTTCAAAAGGTATGGCCCAGAAAGTACAGTTTATAGTGACTGTGCTTCACGAGCCGAAGCTCTTGATTTTCGACGAGCCCTTTTCGGGCTTCGACCCGCTGAACGCGCAATTGCTTAANGACGAGATNCTTCGTTTGCGCGANGCCGGCGCCACCATTATTTTCTCGACCCACAATATGAGCAGCGTTGAGGAAATCTGCGATTCGTTCACGCTGATTAACCGCTCGAAGAATATNCTGTCGGGCAACGTTGAAGAGGTTAAGCGCCAATTCGCCAANGGACGCTATGATTTTACGGTTCAGGGCGATGCAACGGCGGTGATTCCCAAACTGATGCCGCTGGTTGAAAGCTCCGANGTTGCCGCGCTGCCGCTCGANCGCACTCTGCTGAGCGTTAAACTNCGCCCCGAGGTTGAGCTCCGNCAGGCTATCGAGGCGGTAAATTCCNCGGCCTCGATGGTAGGTCTGAATGAAAACCTGCCCACNATGAACGACATNTTTATCTCTGCAGTCAACGAAGCAAACAAATGAATAATACNGCCCTCGTTATAAAACGCGAATATCTTGAACGCGTTAATAAAAAGAGTTTTATAATTTCCACTCTTTTAGTTCCGGTTCTGATTCTGTTGTTGTCGTGCGTGCCTGCGCTGATAATGATACTTGCTCCGTCTTCAACCAAAAATGTTGCAGTTATTGACGATTCGGGCCTGATTCTTCCGAAACTTCAGAACACCGACGACGTGNGCTTCTTTGCGGCCGATATGCCTCAGGAAGAACTCCTGTCGTCCGACTCCATCTATGGCATATTGATTATCGACCGCAATGTCATGACTAATCCCAACGGTGTGCGCATTCTTACTCCCAACACCGTTTCAGTTCCGTTGGAGCGCACTGTGGTTGACCAGATGGAAAAGATTCTNCAGGACGAGAAACTCAAGAACTATAATATTGAAAACCTCGATGTTATATTGGCCGATGTGCGCACTCCGGTGAATGTGAAGAGCATTCGCGTTGAGAATGCCGACGACGAAGGCGAGGAACAGAGTGCCGAGATGAATTCCGTTGCCGGCATGATGCTGAATATGGTTCTCTATTTCTTCATAACCATGTATGGAGCGCTGATTATGAACTCCATTATCGAGGAAAAGGGCAACCGCGTTCTCGAAATCATTGTCAGCTCAGTGAAGCCTATGCAGCTGATGCTNGGNAAGATTATCGGTGTAGGNCTCGTGGCCCTCACTCAGATTCTNATTTGGGGCGTTGTGATTGTTGTGTGCNCAACTGTTGTGCTCCCAATGGTTATTCCGGCCGATGTAATGACCGAAGCCGCTGCCATCAACTCCGGTGCTATTGACGCTTCGTCGGCCAACATAGACGTTGACTTGGCGCACATTATCGGCACCTTCTCAAACGTTGGCTATGTAATATACGTTCTGGCCCTGCTTATGGTGTTCCTGATTCTGGGCTATCTGTTCTATGCTGCTATTTTCGCCATGATTGGTGCGAGCGTCGACAATGTTCAGGATTCGTCGCAGCTCCAGATGGTGGCTATGATTCCGATTATGGTCGGCTTCTTCTCGGCCATGGTGATTGTTCAGGATCCGGGCTCGGTGTTTGCCATAGTAATGTCGATGATACCGTTCACTTCGCCCATGGTTATGATGGCACGCTTACCCTTTGGAGTTCCCGGTTGGGAAATCGCGGTGTCGATAGCCGTCCTTGCGGTATCGGTGTTTGTTGCAATATGGTTTGCCGGTAAAATTTATAGAGTCGGCATCTTCATGTATGGGAAGAAACCGACTCTTAAAGACCTGTGGCGCTGGATGCGTCAGGCTTAATAAATCAGAAAACCTACGAGCCCGGCTGCACATATAACCAAAATCGGGTGCAGCTTGGCGAAATACGTGGCCGCGAAAGCGGCCACGCATATTATTACGCTCTTTACAATGTCGGGCGATGTGGTGCCGAAATTGTCGCCGTTCATCAGCAGCATTGCGGCAGATGCGATGAGGCCGATGGTTACGGGGCGCAGGCCTTTGAAGATTCCCTGCACGATGGGAGAATCTTTATGGCGAGCAATAACGTGGCTGGCATAGAGAACCAGCAGATAGCTGGGAAGAACCACCGCTAAGGTGCATAGCACCGANCCGAGCAGNCCCCANAGNGGCGATGAAAATTCCGGATGGTTCAGCCCCGGAGCCATATAGCCGATATAGGTTGCTGAATTGATGCCGATGGGGCCGGGAGTCATTTGCGAGATGGCAACAATATCGGTGAAGGCGGTAGATGTAAGCCAGCCGTTGCCAACTATTTCGCGTTCAATCAGGGTTAACATGGCATAACCGCCGCCGAAGCCGAAGATGCCGATTTTAAGGTATGACCAAATAAGTTTCAGGTAAATCATTTTGCTTTTTCCTCCTTTCTGCCATAGAACCACCAGCCGCCGGCAATTCCGAGAACGATATAAAGAATAGGGTTGGAAACCACGGGAATCTTGCTCCAGATCAACAGGGCCGCCCCGATGGGGATGATTGCGGTTTTCCAGGTTATGCCGGCGCGCTTCCAGTTGGTTACGAGCGGTGCGAGAATAAGCGCTACGACGGCCGGACGTATGCCGCGGAATATCGCTGCGATTGTGGGGTTGTTTTTGATAATGTCGGGCGTGAGAAAAATAGCTATCGCCAGAATAATCAGAAACGACGGCAAAATAGTTCCGAGAGCCGAAACCACTGTGCCGCGAGTGCCGGCGATTTTGTCGCCGACGGCAACTGCAATGTTGACCGCTAAGATGCCTGGCATACTTTGTGCAACGGCGAGCTGGTCCATAAATTCCTCGCGGGAAAGCCAGCCATGTTTGTCAACTATTTCGCGCTCCATGATGGCAATCATTGCCCAGCCTCCGCCAAAGGTGAAGGCTCCGATTTTTGCAAAGGTCAGAAACAGAGACCGATAAACGTGAGGGTTAGAGTTCATAGCGGTGCAAAATTACAATAAAATTAAGTTTTGCACAATAGATTCACATATTTTGCTTATCTTTGCAGCAGATGAAAAGAGTATTGCTTTCCGCTTTAATGTCGGGATTGATGGCGTCGGCTCAGGTCAGCTATTTTGCCGGCCCCAAGGCCGCGGTGCCCTCAGGCGAGATCCGCGCTGTTGAAGTGCGGGCATCGGCCGGCAAGAGTTCGGGCAGTTGGCGCGTAAGCTGGCCCGGCACCGAGTTGCTGCTCACATTCGGCAGCGATTCGTTTGTCGACGGAGTTGATGCCCCCTCCGGGCTCCTGGAGGTAAACGGAGTGAAGTATCCGCTTGGCCGGAACATAGACCCAGGTGCGGCTAATTCGGTGGCAGTAGAGTGGGGTGACGATTCAATCGCTACGATTCTTGTGGGACATCGTGAACTGCAGTCAGTCGCTGCGGTCGCTATTCCGTGCCCCGAGGGGGAGATTGCCGTTGACGGATTCACACAGCCTTTCGACCTTATAGACCTTATAATTGAAACCAATCCGGATTCTTTCGGCCGTCTTGTTTCCGGGCTTGGTGAGGATGAGATTGCCGAAGGCCATGTGTGGCAATATCTTGACCGCGATGGCGACTCGCGGGTGGCTGTTATCGGCGGGCAATACACCCTGAGCCAGGTGGGTAATGAGCTGATATACGTTTCCGGCGCTAAAACGAATGCCCAAAGCTGGAAAACAGGTATGGTTAAAGGCCGACTTGAACCTACGGGCTTCGACGGATATTATAAACTGCAATGGTTTGACTCGACCGGCCGCGAACTTTCGGGCGAAAATTATGCCGAAGTCGATTCCGACCTCGGCACACTAAAGCTGACATTTCCGCAGCTTAAAACTTCAGTAAGATTTCACGATTGACGCTGCGAAAGGCTGGCGCTCAATGCTCCAAACCACGCGCGGTCGGTAGCAGACAGGCCGGTTTCGGCCAAAGCTTCGGCGGCCAGAGTTGTGTAGCGGTCCATCAGTTCGTGGATTCGAGAGGGCAGGTTAAGCGAGGTGTAGACGCTTTTAACGGCCTCGATTTTCGCCTCCGAACGTTCTCCGCCGAGCAAGGGCAAGATTTGGTCGGGATCTTCGGCAATTGCCGTTATCAGCAGCCAAGTCTTCTTGTCGTTGAGAATATCGCCGCCCGGAACTTTGCCAAACGTTTCAACCGACCCGAACGAGTCGAGATAGTCATCTTGAAGCTGGAACGCCATGCCGATGTTTTCGGCCCAGCGGCTAAGGCTGCGGCGAGTCTGGTCGGTGGCATGGGCCATAATTGCGCCGGCTTCGCAGGCTGCCGAAAGCAGAACTGCTGTTTTCAGGCGAATCATTTCCAGATATTCATTGACCGAAACGTCGGTGCGCGTTTCAAAATCCATGTCCATCTGCTGACCTTCNTAGATTTTAATGGCTGTTGAGTTAAACAGGTCAAGAAGCTGACGCAGATGGTCGTCGGGACATTTTGCAAAAAGTTGCGTTGCCAGGGTCAACATAGTGTCGCCGCTGAGAATGGCTGTGGCCTCGTTCCATTTGCAGTGNACNGTGGGGCGGTTGCGGCGCGTGTCGGCATGGTCCATAACATCGTCGTGGAGCAACGTGAAGTTATGAAACATTTCAATGCCCCAGGCTTGATTTACAGCCTCTTCGGGGTTTACTCCGCACGCTTCGCAGCTTGCCAGGCAGAGCAGGGGGCGCAACCGCTTTCCGCCGGCGTCGAGCGAGTAGCGGATNGGGTCATATAGGCCCGGAAGAACATCGGGCAGGCCCAGGTTGCCCTTGGCCTGCTCGAGTATGTCGTGAAGTTCTTCGGTGGAAATCATTTGCCTTGAGCAGCTTCTGCTTCAGCCTGCTGAATCATCTTTTCGTTAGCGGAAATGAAGATTTCAACGCGGCGATTCTGAGCGCGGCCGGCAGCGGTCTCGTTGCTGGCAACNTAGTTCTGCATGGGCAGACCTTCAGCGGTCATGCGGCTAACCGAAATGCCGCAGTTTGCCAGATAGGTTTCAACGGCATCGGCGCGACCGGTCGATACTTTCTGATTGGCCTGCAGGGAACCGGTGTTGTCGGTGTAGCCGTAGATCTGAACGTTGGTTTCAGGATATTGCTTGAGGGTCTGGGCGAATTCGCTCAAGTCGGTTTTGGCGCCGGCGCTCAGCGAGGTGCCGTTGGTGGGGAAGAGGATGCCGCCGTCGAAGGTTACGCGGATAGCCTTCAGGCCGTTGGCGTCGGTTGCTTCTTCAACNTTNGCGTTTTCGATTTCNCGGAGNTTTTTGGCCTGGTCGTCCATNTTTTTNCCNATGAGCATGCCTGCGCCNGAGCCNACNGCNGCGCCGATNGCNGCGCCGATGCCGGCACCCTTGCCGCCGCCNATAAGNGCNCCGATACCGGCACCTACGCCNGCNCCNGCACCGCCNCCGATGGCNGCGCCTTTNCCNAGGTTAGTCATTGAGCCGCAGCTNGNAAGAAGCANGNCGCCGCTGATTCCGGCGATGCTGAGAATTCTGGTTACATGTTTCATTTCGTTTATAAATATTAGGGGTTATTTTGCTGCAAAGATACACGAAAATTTTCATAATAACACCAACATACGCTAAAAAGTTGTAAATAATGTAGTTTTTTGGTGTAGCGTTCGCAAGTCTCGAAATTTTTCGTTAACTTTGCATCCANTATGAAAATGGAACGTATAGCATTTTTTGCGGGCTCTTTTAATCCGTTTACTCTCGGTCATCAGTCGATTGTTGAGCGCGGTTTGCGGATTTTCGACCGCATTGTTATCGGCGTGGGCATAAACGCCGCCAAGCCGGCCGACACCGATGTTGAAGAGCGGGTGGCCGCCATTCTCGACGTTTTCGGCGATGACCCGCGAATTGAAGTGGAGGCCTACAGCGAACTGACCTGGCAGGCCGCTCAGCGCATGGGGTGCACACACCTGCTGCGCGGAGTGCGCACCGTTGCCGATTTTGAATATGAACGCACCATGGCCGATGCAAACCGCAACCTTTCGGGCATGGAAACCGTTATTCTGCTGACACTACCGGAACATTCGTTTATCAGCTCGTCGCTGATTCGCGATTTGGAGAGCCACGGTGCCGATACTTCCGACCTGTTACCTCACTAAAATTACCGTCTTATGAAATATCTGAAAATAACTATACTTTGTGCATGCGCNCTNNTNGCTTTCGCCGCAAGAGCNGATTTNGANCCGGCNAANAANCTNTCNACNGCCGAGTATGTNATCNGNAANCTNTANGCNGANTCNGTNAANATGGANCGNGTNGTNGAGCAGGGCATAGTNGCNATGCTCAAGGANCTCGACCCNCANTCNCTNTACACNAACGCNACTGAAACCAAGGCTCTGACCGAACCGCTCAACGGCAATTTCTCGGGCATAGGCGTGCAGTTTCAAGTTGTTCAGGACACGGTTTACGTTATTCAGACCGTTGCCGGAGGCCCATCGGAAAAAGTAGGCATTATTCCCGGCGACCGCATTATTGCCGCCAACGATACGCTTTTAGCCGGCCGCAAACTCCAGAATTCGCAAATCATGAAGCAGCTCCGCGGCCCGAAAGGCTCGTGGGTGAACCTTAAAGTGGTTCGTCGGTCGGAGCCTGACACTTTGGTTTTCCGTGTTAAACGCGATGATATTCCGCTCTACACCGTTGATGCTTCTTATATGGCAGCTCCTTCGGTGGGTTATATTCGCATTTCGTCGTTTGGACAAACCACTACCGACGAGTTCAATAAAGCCGTGGCGCAACTGCGCAAACAGGGCATGAAAGACCTGATTATTGACCTGCAGGACAATGGCGGCGGTTATATGCAGCCGGCTATTGAAATTGCCGAGCAATTTCTCCCCTCGGGTAAAACCATTGTTTACACCGAAGGACTCCGCCAGCCCGCGCATTACTATCACTCCACCGGCGGCGGAGCACAGGCTGCAGATAAGGTGGTTGTTTTGCTCAACGAATACTCGGCTTCGGCTTCTGAAATTCTGGCCGGTGCGCTGCAAGACAACGACCGTGCGGCAATTGTTGGCCGTCGCTCGTTTGGCAAAGGTCTGGNCCAGCGTCCGTTGCCTTTCCCCGATGGTTNGATGATTCGCCTCACGACCGCNCATTACTACACNCCTTCGGGTCGTTCGATTCAAAAGCCGTTTGAGCGTNGCAATATGGACAGCTATAAAAATGACCTNAAAGNAANATATGACCACGGTGAGCTGTTTTCAGCNGACTCCATAAAGGTTGATTCAACCAAGGTTTATCATACAGGCAACGGCCNTGTTGTTTACGGCNGTGGCGGCATTCTGCCCGACCGCTTCGTTGCGNCCGACACCACCGGGGTTAACAAGTANTTCCGCGACGNCCGCGCCAAGAATGCNATTANCCAGTATGTNGTTGACTACGTTGAGCAAAACCGTAAGCAACTTAACAAGCAATATCCTTCGGAGCAGAAGTTTATCGAGCGGTTTGTCGTAACTCCCGAAATGATGACGGACTTCACCGCAATGGCTGCTTCGCTCGGTGCCGAGGGTTCGGATGAGCAACGCGCCGCCGCGGCCCCGCTGATTGAAATTTACATTAAGTCGCTGATTGGCCGCGACCTCTTTTCTCCCGCCACCTATTTCCAGATTGCTAACCCTATCTTGCCTTCGTATCGCGAGGCGTTGAGACTTATTCAGGATACATCAGATTATGACTCGATTCTTCGTTAATATTTTGTTGCTGCTCGCAGTGGCGCTGCCCGCTTTTGCGGGTGAGCCGGCCATTACTTTCGAGAGCAAAAATCACGATTTCGGTAATATCCGCGATGCCAAAGGACCGGTTCACTGCTCGTTTGCATATAAAAACACAGGCACTGCTCCGCTGGTAATCATAACCGTTACCACTCCCTGCGACTGCACAACATCCAACTTTTCGCCGCGGCCTACCGCTCCGGGCAAGTCCGGCAAAGTAGATATAACCTTCGACCCTAAGGGACGGTCGGGCGAATTTTCGTCGATAATCACCGTTCACACCAATATCCCCGGGCCCGGCGGTAAGAAAAAGAAAGAAACTCTAACCATTTCAGGCAACGTTATTCCTAAGAAATGAACTTTAGAAGCATTTTTTCGGCAATTATCATTCTGCCATTTTGCATGGTGGCCGAACCGGTCAAGTGGCTTCGCACCGCTCACGATTTCGGCGCTTTCAGCGAGGACATCGGCGCGGTAGACGCTGTGTTTGAGTTCGTTAATACCACTTCGTCGCCCGTGCGAATTATTGATGCCCGGGCTACATGCGGATGCACCGTGCCGCAATATACCAAAGATGAAATTGCTCCCGGCGATACTGCCGCAATAACAGCCACTTATCTGGCGTCGGGACGTCCCGGCAAATTCTCTAAAAACATTTATGTGCGCACGTCGGCAGAGCCGTCGGTGCAGCAAACCCTAACGGTTTCGGGCACGGTAATCGGCGCTTCATCTACGTTGGCATCGCGCTATCCGGTAGTTGCCGGACCGCTGCGGCTGAAGAGTTCAACCGCTGCTTTCGGCGAGGTGCTTCGCAATAAAATGAAAACGCTCTATATCGAGGCGTATAATATGTCGACCGACACCGTCCGCCCGCAGCTTTCGGGGCTGCCTGACTTTATAACCGGTCAGGTGATTCCCGCGGAAGTTGCTCCGGGCGAGCAGACTCAGATTGTGCTGACGTTGCAAACCGCTTCCGGGCCAGAGTGGGGAGTGAATGCCGATAAGTTTGTGCTCAAAACGGCTCCCGACAGTGAAACCGAGCTCGACTACTTCACGATTGTTACCGAAGACTTCAGCACTCTGACTCCGGGCCAGCGCATAAATGCCCCGGTTGCTACGCTGACACCCGAGCGCGTTAATCTCGGAGAAGTGTCGGACATGAAACCTGTGGAACTGACTTTTGAACTCAAAAATTCCGGCAAGCTGCCTCTGGAAATTCGCCGTGTGCAAACTGCCGACCCGGTGTTGAGCGATGTTAAGGTATCGACCAACAAGGTAAAGCCGGGCAAGACCGCAAATATTACTCTCACATTCTCTCCCTCAAACGCTACTTCGGATTTCGTGGCCGCGCGACTGACCGTTATCTGCAACGACCCCGAAAACCCATTGTTAACATCTCGAATAACCGCTGAAATAAATGACGCATCCCGAAAACAGTGATGACTACAAGGGCCTGACGGTGAATTCCGGAGTTGCCCAGCCGCCGTCGGTTAATCCCTATCTGAACCGTCAGCGCAGAAAGCCAATGCCTACGCCGGGCGAGCTGGTCGACGGTATTTTGCGGGGCGACATAACTATGCTGTCGCGCGCCGTAACCCTCGTGGAATCGTTAAATCCGGCCCATTACGCATTGGCGCAGGAAGTAGTTGAGAAATGTTTGCCTCATAGCGGCAACTCGCGGCGTATCGGCATAACCGGGGTGCCAGGTGCCGGTAAAAGCACGTCGATTGATGCTTTCGGCCTCCATGTGCTAAATCAGGGAGGCAAACTTGCGGTGCTCGCCGTCGACCCTTCGAGCGAGCGAACCAACGGCTCCATTCTCGGCGACAAAACGCGAATGGAGAAACTCTCCACTCATCCCGGCGCCTTTATACGGCCTTCACCCTCGGCAGGCAGTTTGGGCGGCGTTGCCCGCAAAACGCGCGAAACTGTTGTGCTCTGCGAGGCTGCCGGCTATAACAATATCTTTATTGAAACGGTAGGCGTTGGCCAAAGCGAAACAGCCGTGCACTCAATGGTTGATTTCTTCCTGCTCATTCAGCTTGCGGGCACCGGCGACGAACTCCAGGGAATCAAGCGCGGAATCANGGAAATGGCCGACGGCATAGTAATCAATAAAGCCGACGGCGATAATATCNNCCGTGCGCAGCTGGCCCAGGCGCAGTTCCGTTCGGCTCTGCACCTCTTTCCGCCCACGGCCAGCGGCTGGCAGCCCGAGGTTTTGTGCTATTCCGGCTATTACGCGCTTGGCATTGCCGAAGTGTGGGATATGATAGACCGTTACTTCGCTTTTGTTACCGCCAACGGCTATTTCGACGAACGTCGCCGTCTGCAGGCTAAATACTGGATGCGCGAAACCATCGACGAGCAGTTGCGCAACAATTTCTATCAGAACCCGGAAATCGCGGCTCTTTTGCCGATTCTCGAAAACCGCGTTCTCGAAAACCGCCTCAGCTCTTTTACGGCAGCTGCTGAGGCCCTTAACTCATATTTCCAAAGATTTAAATGAGTAAGATAGCCTACGACGGTAAACGCGCGGTTCAGAACTATACGGGAATAGGTAACTATTCGCGCCTGGCGCTGGAGAGTCTGCTCCCGCTGATGCCCGACGATACGTTTGAACTCTACACTCCGAAAATAGTTCAGAACCCGCGGTTGAAGAAGTTATTGGAATCTCCGCAGGTTAAGCTGATAACACCCGACACCATTGCCGGTCGCCTTTTTCCTGGCTATTGGCGCTCGGTGGGACTGACCAAGCAGCTGGAGCGCGACAAGCCCTCTCTATATCATGGCCTGAGCAACGAGCTGCCCCACGGAATCGAAAAGACAGGTATTCCCACGGTAGTGACTATCCACGACTTGATTTTCGAGCGGCATCCTGAATTTTATCATGCTCCGGACGTAGCAATCTGTAGCCGCAAATTCCGCTATGCTGCCGAAGTTGCCGATAGGGTGATTGCTATTTCCAGAAAGACTGCCGATGATCTTAAGGAACTGTATGGAATTCCGGAAGATAAAATCAGAATTGTTTACCAAGGGTGCTCGCCGATATTCTTTAAGACTCCCGAACCTGAGGCTGTTGAGGAAAATCGTCGCCGTTATGGCCCATATATTATTGGCGTGGGCACTATTGAAGCCCGCAAGAACCAGCTGCTCACGCTCCGGGCTCTGGCCCAATTGCCCGATGACGTGACGTTGGTTTTGGTGGGTCGCCAAACGGCATACGCAAAGCGGATTTTGCAAGAGGCAAACCGCCTTGGTCTCTCCGACAGGCTGAAGATGGTTTCTTCAGTGGCTATGGGCGATTTACCCGCTCTCTACGCCGGCGCGGTATTCGCGGCTTATCCGTCGTTCTACGAAGGTTTCNGCATTCCGATGCTNGAAGCCCTTGNTGCGGGTGTGCCCCTTATTGCCGCNAAGGGTTCATGTTTGGAAGAAGCCGGCGGTCCGGGAGCGATATATGTTGACCCCAACGATGTTGATGCCTTTGCCGCTGCGGCTAAAAAACTGCTTGAGTCGCCGCTGCTGCGTACTGAAATGGTTGACCGTGGCCGTCAATATATAGCCCGCTTTGCCTCTGAAAACTTCGGCCGCGACCTCCTTAACGTTTATAACGAACTGCTGTGAACAAAAAGAAATCAATGGCCGACCTCGGCCGTGCAACTTTAGAAGAATTTCATGCCCAGCGCAAGTTTCCGACTGCTCTGGTGCTCGATAATATCCGTTCGCTGAACAACATCGGGTCTATATTCCGTTCGGCCGATGCGTTTGCGGCTGATAGGGTAGTGCTGTGTGGCATCACGGCCACACCCCCTTCGGTTGAAATTCACAAAACCGCCCTCGGAGCTGAAGAATCAATGGACTGGAGCTATTTTCCCACGACTGCCGAGGCACTCGACGCACTGCGCTCCGAAGGCTGGCGCATTGCAGCAATCGAACAGGCCCGCGATTCAGTGAGCCTTGAAGATTTCCGGCCCGAGCCATGCGAGAAAATTGCCCTTGTTCTCGGCCACGAAGTTTATGGTGTTGACCAGGCCATAGTCGACGCCGCCGACCTTACTCTCGAAATTCCTCAGTTCGGCACCAANCATTCCCTCAATGTTGCCGTAACCGCCGGGATTCTTTTATGGCATTTGACTAACAACAGACTAACAAAAAAATAAAATGAAAAAACTTATCGCTACTTTTGGCGCAGCATTGCTTCTGGCTTCATGCGCCGACAAACATGCCTTTGAAATCACCGTGCCCGTACCCGAGCAGTTCAAGAATCAGACCGTTCTTGCCCTGAATGCCATCAATGGCGATACCTTGGCTCTTGCAACTGCAACCGATACCGTAATTCAGCTCAAAGGCTCAATCGAAAAACCGGTCTATGCCTATATTGTTTGCAACAATATGCCGCTGACCCCGCTGGTTATCGAGCCGGGTAAAATCGTTATAGATGAAAATGGCGTTTTCGGCACACCCAGCAATGACCAATATGCTGAACTCATTTCCAAATCTACCGGCAGCGATGCCGACAATGACCTTCTGCGCGATTTTATGCGTAATAATCCGGGTAATCCTCATTCGCTGGCCTTGTTCGAGCAGTTTATGTATCTGGCCGATGTCGCCATAGTCGACAGTCTTGCAGCCCATAACCCCGAAATGGCCCAGAATCCTAACTTCAACCATATCCGGGCAGCTATCCAAACCCGCGAATCAACATCTGCCGGAGGCATGATGGTTGACTTCACCCTGGCTGACGGTGCCGATAAGCAAACATCGCTATCGTCAATAGTCGAGAGCGCCCCGTTGACCATTGTTGACTTCTGGGCAAGCTGGTGTCGCACGTGTCGTGCCGAGATCCCCTACCTCATTGACATTTATAATCAATACAAAGATCAGGGGCTGCGGGTTGTTGGCGTTGACGTTTGGGAAGAAACTCCTGAGGCCGGTGTTGCCGCCACCAAAGAACTGAAGATTCCCTACACCGTTCTTTACGGCGGCGATCAGGAACTCACCGATAAATATGGTATCCTCGGAATTCCCACTATTTTATTGATTGACCGTGAAGGCAAGATTCTTGCCCGCGACGTTCGCGGAGAGCAGCTCTCGGCCGAAGTAGCAGCTTTTTTCAACAAGTAAGCTTATGGAAACGTCAGAACGCGATTCACTGCCTTTGAGCGATTTCGGGTTGCCCGAACGCCGCGAGTATCCGATGCCCGACGCTGCCCATGTGCGCGCGGCCGAGGCATACTTCCGCTATTGTCCCGAGCAGTTGCGCCCGCAACTTGCTCAGGCAATTCTAAACAAAGCGCAACAGTTTGGCGTAGAGATAAAAAGCCCGACGGTGCTTGCCTACGCACAAAAATAATTTAAAATTTCTGCGCATAAAATTTGGTAATATAAAAAATCCTTCGTACCTTTGCACCGTTCAAAAGAACCACCTTGCCTTGTGGTGTAATGGTAGCACGTCGGATTCTGGTTCCGCCTGTGAGGGTTCGAATCCTTCCAAGGCAACAACTAAAAAAGCAACTGCTAATTCTCAGGCAGTTGCTTTTTTAGTTTATCATTTTCACTTCTTACCATGACCCCAAATTCATCCTCTCCTAATTCTCTCTCCGGCCTAAAGTTCCTGTTTACGCTCTTTCTGCTCTGCTTGCTTGCAGTAGATGCATATGGTAAAAAAGTTGAGCCTGCCGACCGACCGGTCGAATTCGTTGCGCGGGTGGTTGATGAAGTAACTGAATATCCTGTTTCTACGGCTAAAATTACCGTGGCCGACTCTGCGGGGATCATTCTTTGCGACTCAGTGGGTTATCAGACTTGGAGCAATTTCAGAAATGCTTATGAACAGATTGAGTTTACAGCCTCNNTTCCCCGANGCCCGAAGTATAAGATTACGGTTGCTGCAAANGGGTACGCCACACAGCTGTTTGACGTTACACTCCCTAAGGATGGCCGCATTGACTTGAGAACGGTAAGGATGAACTATCCGCGTTGTGAACGGCAGCTTGAGGAAATTACGGTTACGGCCTCGAAAATTAAGATGGTTATGAAAGGGGATACGATTGAGTATGACGCGACGGCTTTTCAGCTTCAGGAGGGCTCTATGCTCGACGGCTTGATTGCCGAATTGCCGGGNGCCAGCCTCGACAACGATGGAAGAATCACNGTCAACGGGCGTTTCGTCTCNGAATTGCTCATTAACGGACGGCAATTCTTTTCCGGTGACCCTCAAGTGGCCCTTCGCAATCTGCCCGCCTACACGGTAAAGAAAGTGCAGGTCTATCAAAAGGAACCGGAGGAGTTTCGCGGCGTCAAGGGCCGGGACCGCTCCAATGATCCTTTGGTTATGGACGTAAACCTGAAAAAGGAATATGAAAACGGCTGGATTGCCAATGCCGAAGGCGGATATGGTTCCGCTACCCGTGGCGGGTGGTCATCGAGATGGATGGGCCGACTTTTTGCAATGAACTATAACAAATACTCCTATATCGCAATTCACTCTTCGGCCAACAATCTCAACGACCCGGAGGCGGCGGGTTCAAAGGGTAAATGGCGCAAACCCTCCACAACCTCAGGCGAAATC
>WFLX010287686.1_pt1 | contig 16097 bp, 9 predicted proteins | sample 4967041 | NCBI WGS metagenome assembly WFLX01 (sample SAMN12857096, study PRJNA449069) | gut metagenome | isolation source: stool from male and female vole | host: Microtus ochrogaster | place: USA:Florida | collected 2017 | reverse complement strand
CACTTTAAAATTTATTTTATTAATTATCAATATAGTATAAAATGATAAAACCGTTGGGTTTAACAGAGACTCAAAATATTTAACAGCATTCGATTCTATGATCATTTACCTAAGCCATCTCCTGAAAAATGGCTCTTCTTCAATTTAGAGTCCATCTCTTCTGAGATGCTTCTGTCGATTCTGTGCTGAAAGATCAGCGCCCCCAAAACACTGCGTAGCCACTACACTCGTGGTTCTTGACTCTTATTCTTATTCTGAGAAAATCCTGAAAGTTCTGAGCGACGAAGTAGTTCAGCGCCTAAACCCAACAATTCCACCCCTCCAGAAATAAGGGCGTGTGCCCAGACCTCCAAGGATCCCAGAACCGGCAGACTTTCCCAGAAATTTTATAACAGTGCTTATGTACCAATACCAAAAAATTCGGCTCTTCTTCACATTAGTTGAAAATGGCGTAGCCCAAAAATTAGACTTCCACTATCGGCCGCGAGCGCAAGCGAGAGAATCTCTGAACCTTTGCTCCCTTACACATAATTAATCGTTGATCGTTTATCGTTTATCGTTTATCGTTATCCCTGCGAGCCCTTTGCTCCTCTGCGCGAGATTGTTCAAAAATTGAAGAAGAACAAAAAATTCTGAGAGAGTTCTGCCAGTTCTGAGCGACGAAGTAGTTCAGAGCCTAAACCCAACAATTCCAGCTCTCCAGAAATAAGGGCCTATGCACAGACCTCCAAGGATCCCAGAACGGGCAGAAGTGCACCGAAATTAAATGATTGTATCCGGCAGCCCAACCAAAAATTCTGAGAAGATCTGCAAGTTCCGGGCAACGAAGTAGTTCCGAGCCTAACACCCTACGTTCGAGCTACCTGCAGTAATATTCAGAAGAATCTGAAAAATAGGGGACTTACACTTGAACCTTTTAGGTGTTGCGGTTGATAATACCCAAAATATTCATTCATTTATTTACTTATTTCCAAATTTTTATGTATCTTTGCAAAATCATACCTATCATCGATGAATAAACGTATTCTGCTTCAAATATTACCCATACTCTCTGCCATCATCATTATCTCAATGGCAGCCTGCTCTAATGCTGACGATGCAGATCCAAGGCTTGATCTTGCCGAAAGCCTGATGGAGTCGAGGCCTGACTCTGCCCTCGGAATTCTCAGGGATATTTCTCCTTCCGACATTAAAAGCAATAGTCGGAAGGCTCGCCTTGCTCTGCTGACCTCTATGGCTCTTGACAAAAATTATATTGACACCACTACATTCGATGTCTTGCAACCGGCTATTGACTATTATCTTAAAGAAGGATCGGCTGACGAAAAGCTAAAGACTTATTATTATCAAGGCATTATATATCAGAATGCAGGAAAGGATGATCTCGCGATGCAGGCTTTTCTGAATGGATCTGAAATAAAAGGTGAACTTTCAGATTCCATTGTATTGGCACGTCTACTGATAGCTCAAGGTGTATTATATCTGAAACAATACCGAAATCATGAATTTGTAGATAATAACATCAAAGCTGCGGAGATATATGGCAAGATTGGCAAGAAAGATTTGCAGCTTAACAGCTATATCAAAGCAATGAACGGGGAGTTGATGCTGAAAGACAAATTGAAGGCCGACAGCTTGGCGAATATCTGCTTACGATTGTCAGACCGTAATTTAACGAGTGATCGCTTTCTCCTGAGGAGTATATTAAACTATAACATCATATATGGTAATCCCGCCGTAGTCGATTCTCTGCTTCAAGTTGCGGAAGATTCCGGGTTGGCGAGTCGCATAAGTCTCGTTATGGCCAGAGGATACATGAAAACCGGGAAGGCCGAAAAAGCTCTGCAATACCTGCAGGATCTCAAAGTGCCTCCTAAGATGCTTGACTCCTTGACTTATCTTGCTGTGAAATCAAGTATCCTTGAAAGTTGCGGCGACTATAAGGGCGCTCTCAATGCATATAAGGATTATGACTATCTGCAGGCAGCCTATCATGATGCAATGCTGAAGGATGGCCTTTTCTTCTCTGAGAAGAAGCATGAGATGGAAATAGAGTCGCTTAAGAAGCTCCAGAAAAAAGACAGTATGCTGAATTTTTCTATTGGAGTTTCGATAATTATGTTGTGCATCGCCCTGCTGATATATTACATCTACCGCCTGAATAAAGCAGGCCGGCAAATTGCAGAGCGCGAAGCAGACAACCTACGCCTGACTCAAGACCTCCTTAATAAAAGGCATGAGAATATGAAACTTGAAGTCAGAGACAAGGAGCTGACTGCTGAAAAACTTCAGCTTGAGGCCGACAACCTTCGTCTTGAATTGACACAACTGGAGGAGGAACACACCCGCTTGACGTCCCTGCTCGACGATCGCAAGGAGATGGAGGCCCCTATGCAAGAGGCCATCAGGATGAGGCTCGAGATGCTCAATAGCTTGCTTGCCAAGGAAATCACCGACAATGACGCATACGCAAAGCCATACCGAGAATGGATTGACTCTATACGGAGCGACCGCAAGGCTTTCATGGACTCCACACGAATAGCCTTCTGCGCTTCGCATCCTCAGTTTATTCGCTATCTTGAGCAGCATGAGCTTACTGAGGATGAAATCAACTACGTTTGCCTCTACGCCCTTGGGCTAAGAGGAAAGGAAGTGGGGGAATACATACGCTTGCGCCGCCACTACAACGTAAGCAGCGACATCCGCAAGAAGCTCGGCATCGACGAGCATTCCGCCAACCTCGGCCCCTACATCCGCCGACTCCTAAATTCTATCCAAGACTAAGACCCCGATAAAGTTTCAACTAGAGAGTTGCAAATCCGGTGGAAAAGAATTAAATTTGCAAAAAAATATTTACATGAAGAAGAATTTTATCAGAAAGATTTGTGCTTTAGCGGCTGTGGTTGTCGTTGCAGTGGGGGCGGTTGCTTCGGCTCAGACTAAGAAGAGTGTGTCGATACTTGGGGATTCGTATTCTACTTTTGAGAATTTCATTGAGCCTAAGGGGAATGAAATGTGGTATTTTGTCAAGGGGGATCCAAAACGGACGGATGTCACTGACGTGAAGCAGACATGGTGGCATCAGTTCATCAAGGACGGCGGCTACAAGCTTGAGCAGAACAATTCCTATTCAGGCTCCACTATCTGCACTACGGGCTATCGCGGCGAAGACTACACCGAAAGAGCTTTCATCAACCGTATGGACAATCTTGGTTCGCCCGATGTGCTTCTCATTTTTGGAGCTACCAACGACTCTTGGGCCAACTCTCCGATAGGGGAATTCGTTTGGAGCGATTGGACTACGGAGCAGTTGAAATCCTTCCGTCCGGCGCTTACCTACATGCTTTCCCATATAGTAGACCGTTATCCGAATACAGAACTTCTTTATATCATAAATGATGGTTTGAAACCGGAGATTACGACTTCGATAGTAGAGGCATGCGACCATTACGGAGTGCCCTACATCCAGCTTCAAGACATCGACAAGACAGCCGGACACCCCAATATCCACGGTATGAAGCAGATAGCCGACCAAGTGTCGGCAGTGCTGAAATAGTTGGTTTAAGAGTGATATAAACAAAAAAGAGGATCTTAAGATCCTCTTTTTTGCTATTGGGCTGTGATGGCGGCGGTAGATTTTTGGAGACCTGGGGAGGTGGGGCTGCTAATCGTTGATCGTTAATCGTTGGGAGTGAGGCCCATGTTCTCGAAGATGAAGGAGTAGATGTCGGTGTATTCGTCGATTACCTTCTCTATTGGCTTTCCGGCTCCGTGGCCTGCTTTGCTGTCGATGCGGATGAGCTTTGGAGCGTCGCCGGTGTCAGAAGCCTGAAGCGTTGCTGCATATTTGAAGGAGTGGGCAGGCACTACTCGGTCGTCATGGTCGGCGGTAGTCACCAAAATGGCAGGATATGGTGTGCCGTCGTTCTTGATGTTGTGGATTGGAGAATAGGAGAGGAGATATTTTGCCATTTGCGGGTCATCGTCTGATGTGCCATAGTCGTGAGCCCAGTTCCAGCCGATTGTGAAGAGGTGATAGCGCATCATGTCCATCACACCTACACGGGGTATAGCCACTTTGAAGAGGTCGGGACGCTTGTTGACTACAGCACCTACGAGCAGACCGCCATTGCTCCCCCCTTCGATAGCAAGGAGATCCTTGGTGGTCCATCCTTCATTGATCATGTATTCTCCGGCTGCAATAAAATCATCGAATACATTTTTCTTCTCAAGTTTTGTGCCCGCTTTGTGCCACTCTTCGCCATATTCTCCACCCCCACGGAGGTTGGCCTGGGCGTAGATGCCTCCATTTTCAAGCCAAAACAGACGGTTGGCTGAGAATCCAGGGTTAAGGGTTATGTTGAAACCTCCATAACCATAGAGATAGACAGGGTTCTTGCCATTTTTCTCAAGTCCCTTCTTGTATGTGATAAACATAGGAATCTCCGTTCCGTCGGCCGATGGATAGAACACTTGTTCGGTCACATAATCGTCGGGATTGAAACCGGGTAGTTCCGTTGAGTGGAAAAGTTTACTGTCGCCAGTCTCTGCATTGTATTCCATGATGGTGGAGGGAGATGTGAAGGAAGAGAATGCATAGAAGGCCTCGGGGGTCTTTGAGTTGGTAGAGAAAGANAGNGTNCCATAGCCCGGAAGNGTNATNTCACGTTCCNTTTCTCCCTCTTTGTTATAGACGTAGGCGTGGTGGGATGCATCTTTGTCGTAGGTAAGAATCAGTTTGTCGCCCGCAAAAGCTGCGTTGACGAGCACTGCATTCTTATTTTCCGGCACTACATCGGTCCAGTTTGCTTTCTGAGGAGCCTTGATGTCGGCAGCTACGAGCTTATATTTTGGAGCATCGGCTGAAGTGAAGATGTAGAGCTTGCCGTCGCGGTTGCCGATGACACTGATGTCGTTGTCTTGTGATTCCTCAACAGTAATCCATTTAGAATTGGGGTTTGTGAGGTCTTTCACGTAAAGGGAGTTCCCATTTCCGGCTCCTCCACCCATCACCATCAAGGTAGACTCATCGTCGGTGATGTCGACACTATGGAAATGGAGGGGCTCTTTGCGGTTTTCATACACCACGCGGTCTTCGCTCTGAGGAGTGCCAAGCTTATGATAATATACCTTGTGGTATTCATTGGCATTTGAGAATTCCTTTCCGGCTTCCGGCTTTGAGTATGCACTGTAGTAGAAGCCATCGCCGTGCCAAGCGGCACCGGTAAACTTGGCCCATTCGATATGGTCGTCGAGAAGTTTGCCGGTAGCAGTGTCCATGACATATATTTCAGTCCAGTCGCTGCCACTGCGTGAAATAGTGTAGGCGGTGTATTTGCCATCGTGNGATTGGAATACTCCAGTGAGGGCTACGGTGCCGTCGTCAGACAGTTTGTTTGGATCGAGGAATACCTCAGCCTCGCCGCCAGGGGTTGCGGAGCGATAGAGGACCGACTGATTCTGTAGGCCGTCGTTTTTATAAAAATAATATTTCCCGTCATTTTCTTTATAGGGCATTCCATTCTTAGGATAATTATTGAGCTGCTTGATGCGTTCACGGATTTTCCCACGGAAAGGAATTTTCGAAAGATATTCTTGCGTGACGGCATTTTCTGCTTCCACCCACGCAAGGGTCTCTGCAGCAGTGTCGTTTTCGAGCGGACGATAGGGGTCGTTGACTTCGATTCCGAAGTAGACGTCGACGGTATCGTCGGTTGGTGCTTCAGGATAAGCGATAGGAGTCTTCTTAGAGCATGATGCCATAGTGAGNGCCATAAGGGCGATGATTGATGATTTGCGTGCCATAAAGGTATATTATTGCTTTAAATTGCAAATTTAAGAAAAAATGTGGGAAATCCCAAATTTCACAAGTCATACGTGCGAAGTGGCTGACCGATATTAGCCATTATGGGCAAAGATTTTGCCTCTTTTACCTCATTTTGCAGAAAACTTGTAACAAATCGGACTTTTTTCTTGTTCTGAATACAGATTCATTAATTATGCCACGTCTACAACTCATATTATTACTTCTATTGGCAGGAGTTCTGCCCACTCGCGCAGGAGAGCCGACCGATACGGTAGCGGCCGACGTCAGCGTCGCGACTGAGGTGAAGAAGAAAAATATTGTGACGAAAATCATCGACTACTTTGAGTCGACCAATAAGGAATCCAAGCCGGGCAAGTTTGATTTCAGTGTGATTGGCGGCCCGCATTATTCGTCGGATACAAAATTCGGGATAGGTCTTGTGGCCTCGGGCTTGTACCGAACAGATACTCTCAATATGGAGCTGCCTCCGTCGGATGTATCGGTTTATTTCGATGGCACTACCTCGCTTTTCTTTATGTTGGGCGTGACTGGCAACCACATTTACAAGAACAACCGCGCCCGCATCCAATATGATGTCAATATATCGCACGTCACTACCAAATTCTGGGGTATAGGCTACGACATGGACATTGAGGACGCCAATGAAAGCAAATACAAGTATCTTGCCTCCGAGGCCAATGCGGCTTTTGTGTGGCAGATTGCTCCCGACCTCTTCATCGGCCCCAAGGCATTGATCAATTACATCCATGCCCGCGACCGACAGAAGCCCGAATTGTGGGACGGCGAGAACCCTACCACATTCAACTTCGGTGCCGGCTTCACACTGCAGTATGACACGCGCGATGCCATAACAAGTGCGAGCCAAGGCTGCCTGCTGCGCCTCGACCAGATCTTCCTGCCGCGTTTCATGATGAATAAATATGCATTCACGATGACCGAACTGCGCTTTGATTTCTTCCATCATCTTTGGCGCGACGCAACCATAGCCTACGAGTTACACACTCGCTTGACCTACGGCAATACCCCCTGGAGCCTCCTTGGTACACTTGGTGGCAGCCATAATATGCGCGGCTATTTCGAGGGGCGTTATCGCGACAAGTGTGAGGCTGACGCCTGCATCGAAATCCGACAGCACATCTGGCATCGCAACGGTATGGTAGCATGGATAGGCGCCGGTACCGTGTTTCCCGAGTTTTCCGCTCTCCGGCTAAAAAAAATTCTTCCGAACTACGGCGTGGGATACCGCTGGGAGTTCAAGAAGAATGTCAACGTACGTCTTGATCTTGGTTTCGGCCGCCATCAGACTGGATTTATTTTCAGTATAAATGAAGCATTCTGACCATCATAATATTCTCGCCGGAATACTGCTTTGGCTTATTCCTATGGCGCTTATTGTGCCCAATGTGGCGCTTGACATCACCGAAATTTCCTATACCGCGCTTGATCGGATTGTGAATATAGCTCTGCCACTGGGTATCTACATACTGCTTTGTGCCACATGGCGACGAATAGGCCTTACGGGGCTTTGGTTGATTCCCATCATGACGCTCTGTGCATTCCAGATTGTGCTGCTATTCCTATATGGCGAGTCTATTATCGCCATCGATATGTTTCTCAATTTAGTGACTACCAATGTAGGCGAGGCCACTGAACTCCTTGGCAATCTCACCATTGCCATGGCTATAGTCTTTGCTATCTATCTGCCAACAATTATCCTCTGTGTGATTGCCATAGTCAAAGGTCGCACGACTACGGCTGCACAACGACGACCGGCCCTTTGGACGGGAGGTATTCTGACTGCCATAGGTGTAGTTTGCTTCGTGTGGGCATTGGCGGCCGATAGCTATAAGCCACTGCGCAAGCTCTTTCCTGTCAATGTAATATATAATATGGTGGAAGCTGCCCACCGCACGCATGTCACTGCCGGTTATTTCACAACCTCTGCTCCCTTTGCGTTCCAATCGGAATCAACCCGCGATGCCGCCGAGAAAGAAGTGTATGTGCTTGTGATTGGCGAGACCTCGCGCGCCGGCAACTGGCAACTGAATGGCTACGAGAGGCCCACGAATCCGCTTCTTTCGCAGCGAAGTGGCCTTGTGAACTTCAGCAAGGTGATGTCGGAGAGCAATACGACCCACAAGAGTGTACCGCTTCTGATGTCGCATTTCGGAGCTGAAAATTTCGGCGACTCCATTTTCTCTGTTAAAGGAGTGATCGATGCCTTTGCCGAGGTGGGATATGCCACGGCCTGGATTTCGGCCCAGCAACGCAACGGCGCCCTCATAGACTTCTTCGGCGAGCAGGCCGACACCGTAAAATTCCTTGTTGACGACGGCGCGACGCATCACGACGGAGAGCTGCGCGACCACTTGCGCGATTTCCTAACCAGTAGCCCAGCGCAGAAAAAATTCGTGGTCTTACACACCTATGGCTCGCACTTTAATTACAAAGAACGCTACCCTGCAGAGTTCGAGCATTTCGGGCCTGACATCTCAACAGAGGCATCATTAGAAAACCGGCCTGGACTTGTGAACGCTTACGACAACTCCATCCGATATGTCGATGCGGTACTCGACGGTATCATCGCCACTCTCGACAGTTGCGATTCCCCTGCTGCGATGATTTATCTCGCCGACCATGGCGAGGATATCTTCGATGATTCGCGTCANCGCTTCCTCCATGCATCGCCTACGCCAACATACTATCAGCTTCACGTGCCCATGGTNATGTGGATTAGCNCTGAATATGCAGCCCTTCACCCTGATAAGGCCCAAGCAGCAGCCCAACATGCCGACAGCCAGGTGTCGTCGAGCCGCAGTGCTTTCCACACCNTGCTGTCACTTGCCGGAATCAAAACTCANTTTTACGATCNGGAAGCNGNTCTTACAGAAGANGTCTATAAGGAGCCGAAGCGAGTATTCCTCAACGACTACAACGAGGCCGTGACCTACGAAGAGTGCGGACTGCGAAGCCAGGACTTTGAGCAGCTGCGCAAACTTGGAATAGAATAGAAATTTGAAAAAACATAAAGGGGGCTGTGGTGTTAGTATTTATATAACCGCGTTTACTATGAATACTCAAGAATCGAATTCCACTTCATCTGCCACTCCTTCTACTTCTACATCCGGAGCGACTGCAGCTGCCGAACAAGCTGCTATAAAAGCCGACAAGCATGGACGTTTTGTCGGAAATGTCTCTATGTTTATTGCCAAAACTTTCTCCGGTCTTAATGAAAATGCTCTTAAATATCTTCTTCCTACTTGGATGAATGCTTTCACAGGCGTAGTGCTTCGTCTTGGTTTTGGATCCCTTTTCTTCTGGATTCTCGGATGGGTGCATCCTGATAAGACTGAGAAGGTGACNATGCGCGACAGACTGTTGCTCCTGCTGACCGGTATCATAGCCGTTTTTGGATATATGTANACNCTCTTGATAGGCTTGACATATACCACTCCAATCTCNTCATCTATCTTTATCGCNCTGCANGCNACAGTAGTGTATATCATTTGCCTAATNCTCCGCACCGACCGNCTCTCTACAGGACGACTCATCGGNATAGTCTTAGGTATCGGTGGNGCTTTGATATGCGTCCTTACCCAGAAGCACAGNGATGTCGCTTCTGATCCNCTCTTGGGAAATATGTTTTGCCTGATGTCGACATTCCTTTTCAGTTCNTATCTNGTGATTGAAAAGAAATTCCTGAAACGCNTNAGCAATGCGACNGTCAGCAAATATACNTTCTCCGGNGGTNTGCTTGCNGGAATAGTNGCNGTGCTCATCTCCGGCAAATGGTTTGCACCGGTNCTCACNTCAGGAGTATTCTCCACTCCNTTCCTTGTGCTCGCATTCGTGCTCCTTTTCCCGACTTCCCTGAGCTATTTGCTTACTGATATAGGCCTTAAGAAACTTCCAGCCACTGTAGTGGCACTTTATTCCAACTGGATTCTTATCGTAGCGGCAATCGTCAGCTANGCTCTTGGTCAGGATAANTTCTCNTGGTGNCANATACTCTCTATTGCCCTTATAATATGCAGTGTCTTTCTTGTGGAAAGTGCTGAGGCAAAAGACCACAAACCCAAACCGCAAGCTTAGGACCCGACTTTCTTGGCAACTTCGAGAATACTCTTGAACTCAATATTTGTGTCGATAAGAGATGGATCTTCAATATAGCGGTTCATCTCATCCGCCCATTTGCGATGGAAGAGTGTGGCACGAAGAATGTCATTATGGCGCTTAGCCACCTTGATGTCTCCATTAAGCAAGGCGGATTTCACCATGTATTTCAAGTAGAATACCCGCTTCCCATACTCCACNCTGTGCTCCATTCCCCACCGGTAGGTCACATTGAAATCCCCTTTGTAGTAGTTGAGGGGTATGTCAAGAAAAGCTGTCTTGCTGAACTTTNCTGAATGCCGGGCATCAATAGTAGAGGGCTGAGCGTCTTTCAGGCTTTCTGGTTGCCCTCCGAGATTTGCTATGGCAAAATTATTNAGCACGCGCATNNTGTAGTTTGGCGGCTCCTTAATNCTTGACATNACCCTNGTCATAGCNCCCCAGTCGTTGTTTTCCAGATGNCGGAGCATGACGACNGTTGCNCTCAATTGCTCATTCTTCTTGTCGNCTNTNACTACCCNCANNGCACCTGCGCAAAGCAACCCTGCACTTACCCAGACCATCCATTGCTGAGATGGAATACATTTGAAAGCACTGAGCACGGTAAGTATCAGAAGGGCAGACGTAGCCACTATGAATGGAGTCCACAGGTAGATATCAAAAGACTCCATAAGGAAGTCGGGCAGACCTTTAAGCAAAAGAAAGTCGTTGTCGACGGTGGTAGGTTGGAAATACCAGTAATATAAGTTTGGCAATATCAAGATTGCCACGATTGTAACAGCTGAATATGCAAGTCCGGCATATTTTTTATCCCTTATGCTATCAGCAGCCATAAATATCACCCCAATCAAAGCTGCAAACAAGGCATAGAATCCGGCAAAGAAATAGCATCCGGTAATGGCCAAAAGCACTATGAATGCAAGAATCTGGCGACGTTCTGTCATCCTATAGATGCAAGCCGCTATCATCACAAACAAATAGCTGAGAGTATTGGAATAGATGTATCCTACTGATGTAATGGATATCCAGGCCTCGTCTATCTGCACTATCGATGCCAGCATAGCCATTGGAACTATGAGGGCCAAGGGGAAGGCCACTCGCGGAAGCCGAAAAGCCTTTTGAGTGAGGCATGCAGTCGATATCCATAATATTATCAGCACCACGCTCCCCAAAATTGGATAATACATCAGCTGGGTTAGCCAAGAGCCGGCATACCGGATGATGCCCCCGGGAAAATGCAAGCATTGGCGGAAGAAAAATCTTGTTGATTCGAAGAGTGACATCTCTTCATACCAGCGTAGCATGTAGCCATTTTTAATAGCGAGCATGAAATAGCTGAAAAGTATGAAGAGAAATGTGGTGATGGTGTAGATATTGATATACTTAGGGGTACTTTTCATGGCTTCGATTTGAATTTGGCGGGAGTTGCATCCTGATCGAGGGCACGGACTATATTATGGCGCTTTGTGTGGAGAGGATTGTTGAAAAATTCCGGTACGTTGTATGATTTCATCAGCTCCCGATAATAGGCTGGCGACTCCTGAGGCACTACAAAAGCTTTCGAGTCTTTTCCATCGGAAGAAATATAGGAGATGTATGGCCGTGTGTAGGCTCCATCATCACGGCGGGAACTGAATACTATCCATCTTGAATTGGATGCCCATGAATGATAGCTCTCAGTGTCGTCGCTATTGGCATTTTGAAGAGGGAATACCTCGCCAGTGGCCAAGTCTTTAATGTATAGGTCGCTCTCTTTATGCCAGATATGGAAAGTGCCAAAAGGAGCTTGACAATACAAAAGATATTTCCCATCGGGAGAAATTCTGGGAAGTAGGGCGCTAAGGCTATCGGCTGTGGCATACACCACAGTGTCGGGACTGGAAAAGATGCGGGAATTAAGGTCGAAATCACGGCTTACTATGTCATAGCGCATGAGGTCGGAATGTTCAGCTACCATCTCCGGGGTGACCCCTGCAGGATAGCGGGCCACTGAATAATACAGTTTTTTGCCATCGGGAGCCCACCCAGGGAATGTCTCAAGCAATTGCGGGTCGTTTGCGATATTGCTGACCTGATGTGTTTTCATATCATAGAGAATCAGGTCGGATTCCTCATCGTAGACTTCCACTTTTCTCTGTCCATTGGGAAAGAATTTCTGTTTTGTCACGTTTGTAGAGTAGGCTATCAGATTGAGTGTTGGATGCCATGCCGGATAGACACCGGCGGAGATGGTGCTGTCTGTTTTCAGGTTGATTCTCTTGACAGAATCGCCTGCCATGACTACAGTGCCACCTTTGGTTTTTCTGACGTGGAATTGAGAACTATGATCCCGATACTGATTGCGTGGCACATGGCAATTGATGCACTGCCCGCGCCGCTCATCGCATGGAGTTGGAGTGCTGTAGACCACTTCTTCATCAAAAGAGGTCAGATCGCGCATATTGATCGACATGCCGGAATAATGCACGTAGGAGGGCTCGATAAGACGATAGCTGAGATGAGTGTCGATGGGTTCTTCTGCTACATGATTAGAGAATCGGTAGAGTTTCCACGCCCCATTGTTCTTGACATATATCTCGTAGTCAATATCTTTCCCTTTGGAGGCTTCCAAAAGCTGATGCCAAGCCTTCATATCCCATTGGATAGGATTCCCTCCTGCTATTATGGCCTTTCCGTCAGCCCCTGTCACTCTTGCCACATATTCATCACCCGGCATATCCACTTCAAAATTCATGGGGGCAATATTGGGGGGAATTATAATTGAAGTGTAGTCAGGAATAAGGGTGGGCATTTCTTGCGATTCCTCCACATTCCCGGAAGGAACCTTCACGCCGCATGCCGTGAGGAGCAAGAAAAAGCATATATCAGTGATGATTGCAAAGCTGTGGCTAATACGTTTCATGAAGAAATTGAATAGGTTGCGTAATGAGGTTGCAAAGATAGCAAATAATACGCACATATCCAAAAAAGAAAGAGCGAGCTCTCTTGAAGATGCTCGCCCTCCTTTCCCATTATTTCGGCATAGAGAGTCCGATTGATTCGATGTAGCTCACCTGCGGGGTGCAATTGACGGCTTTGCTTTGCTCGATAAACTTGTCGAGCGCAATCTGTGCCTTAGCACGGTCGGGCTTCGCCTCGCGTATTTCAGCGTATGTGTGGTGGGGGCCCTCTGCGAATCTTACCACTTCTTCCCATTCTTCCGGAACAGTAATGCCCATCATGCAGCTGCCATCCTTCTTCTTGTAGGGCCAGAATGTATAGCCTATATTATTTTCTTTCATCACCTTCACGAAATCGGCCTGCCATTCATCTGTGTTGTGNCCGATTTCTCCCATATACATAGGGCGGTTGCTGTTATTTTTGAAATCGATATAGGATTGGATTGCCTCTGCAGTGGCTGGACCTCCGTATCGATGACAAGTGAACATCAGCTGCGGGTCGTAGTCGGTGTCTTTAAGAGGCTCGAAGTTGCTGTTCCATTGTGGGGCACCGATAAGGATGATATGGTCTGGGTCAACCTCGCGTATCGCTGCTACGGCACGCTTGTGAAGCGGCTCGAGTTTTGAGTTGAGTTCGTCCTGATTTTCGAAGTAAGTTGCGATTGGCTCATTGATGAGTTCGTANCCAAGGATAGTAGGCTCATCCTTATAGCGGTCGGCAATCGTGCGCCATATTTCACAAAATTGTTGTTGGCTTTTTTCGCTTTCCATAAGCCAGGGATATCCGTATGAATCGTCGATATTGTCGCCGGTCTGTCCGCCAGGGGCATCATGCATATCGAGGATGAGGTAAAGATCGTTGGCCTTGCACCAGCTCACCACGCTGTCGATGCGAGCAAACCCATCCTGATCTTTGTCCAGTCCCATATAGTCTTCATCAGTGAAGAGCTTATAGTGGAAGGGGAGTCGTATGGTATTTGCTCCGGTAGAGGCAATGAAATCGATATCATCCTTGGTGATGTAGTTGTCCTTAAACGCTGCCCAGAATTCGGCTGTTTTGTCCGGACCGACGAGTTCGCTGAAAAGCTCGTTGATCTGCCGCGGGGCATTCATACGTTGGAATCCGAACATATATCCTTCCGGATTGAGCCAGTTGCCAAGGTTGGTGCCGACGATGTAGAGTTTTGTGCCGTCGGGCTTTATAAGATCCTGACCTTTTACTTGGACGAAGCGGTCTTTGTTGGAGACCTTCGTCTCAGAGGTCTTGTCACTGCAACTCCATGCAAGAGGGAGAAGCAGGGTGGATAGTATTAGATGTCGTAGGTTCATCGTAGATTGGTATAAAACAAAGGGGAGACTCGAAAGCCTCCCCTCCTTGAATTATTTTNCANTTNGCATTCGGATGTTAGAGACTGTGATATTGGTCTTGTCGGGGGCCCCGGCATAGTCCATACATACCTGGAGGTTCTTGGTGTCGATACCATCCTTGTTCTTGAAGAAGTAAGTGTAAGGGTCTCCGGCCTCTACGTCAACCCGGTCAATAGAGAATGCCACGTCGTTGTCGGCGTCATCATCTCCGAGGGAGTCTCCCTTCTGGATTTTGACAGTCACGCCCTTGATGTCCTTGCTTGATTCGATAGTCAGCATGAAGTCGTACTTCTTATCAGCAGAGGTCTCAATATTTGTCCAAACGTGAACTTGCCCCTGCCACTGATCGCCGCCGATACCTTCGGGGGAGATGAAGCTATAGCCATCCTCGAAGAAAACTATTTCAGGTTGTGCGATTGCTGCTGAATCCCAACTTGAGTTTGCAAACCAAGTGGAGTACTTCACAACTTCAAATCCTGCGAAGAGATTGTCAGCGTCGGAAATTTCGGGAGCGGGTTCTGCATTGAGGTCCGGAATCTTAGTGCCGTCGTCATACTGGTGTTCTTTGAAGACGATATTGGTCACCTCAACATCACAGTCGCCATATCCACCGAAGTCAAACGCTATTTTAAGAGTCCCTTCGAAGCCTTCTACGTCGGAGAACCAAACGATTGATCCGTTGGGCTCAACGTCAACACGGTCGGCAGTGAAGTATGTGTCGTCGTCGCCNTGCTTCTGAACCTTCACCGTCACTAAGCCAGCNTTNGGGACATTGACGTTGCAAGAGAAGTCGTAGGTGATGCCGGAGTGAACTTCGATGTCGGTCTCTACGTGTACCTGGCCTTGCCACTGATCGTTGCCGGTCTCAGCTGGGACATGGAGAGAGATACCATTGTCGGGNGTAAGNTCCACGGTAGGCTGGTTGGCAAGTTCGCCCCAGCTGCCATCAGCAAACCAAGTGGAAGCCACCACTACAGAAGCATCTTTCCAAAGATTATGTTCGAAGTCATACTTGAAGCCGGATGTGGTCACGTCAGCTTCAGCCTTAGGAGCAATGATATACTGCCATGAGATGCCGTCGAGATCCTGAACAAGTGTGATAGAGTTCTTGCTGAAGTTCGCAATGCGGTATTTCGGATTTGCAAAGCCTGCTTCTGAAGGAATGTATGGGAATGGAGTGTTGGCTGGGAGCACGAGGTAAAGGTAGGCTCCTTCAGCTGAGAGTGTGAATGTAGATTCCACTTTATGAGCCTCTACTCGGAAGTCGACCCCATCATCAGGATTATTGACTGTGTATCCAGGAAGCGAGTGGACCCCTGTATTCACATAGAATGTGCCGGATGTGCCTGGATCATAGATGTATGTTCCACTGGTCTCAGCCCCGGTGTTGCCGAATGTCAGGATATTGGCATATACTCCTTCAGCTTCCTTNTCGCCTGGATTGCCATTCCACCAGCCGGTAGGATTGTTTGTGTCAGGGCCGCAACCCATGTTGCCGGCTACAGTGCCGTCTACAGCCCAATCTTTGGCTGATCCATTTGTAAGGGCATTCATGTAGGGAGAGAAGTCGAAGATAGTCTTTTCTACATGGATTGTTCCTGTCACTGAGCCATCGGAAACGCCATTGCCGTTACCGACTTTCATCTCTACAGGATAGTCGCCTGCGATTGTAATGAGATCGCGGTAGGTGAGAGCTGTGGATGGGCGGGTGCTTTCGTTGACATACCAAATAGGATATACTCCTTTGGCAGTGGCTCCGTTTTTGTCGAGGATATTGAGCTCCACGTTGTTGAATTCATCGACTGAGATGCCAATCTGATAGTCGGAAGCCTGGGGAATTCCAGCCATCG
>WFLX010067079.1_pt1 | contig 16102 bp, 12 predicted proteins | sample 4967041 | NCBI WGS metagenome assembly WFLX01 (sample SAMN12857096, study PRJNA449069) | gut metagenome | isolation source: stool from male and female vole | host: Microtus ochrogaster | place: USA:Florida | collected 2017 | reverse complement strand
TGGCCGGCATATCCTTCTCCGAGACGGGTGCCGAACCGAGCGCCCGGATGCGGTTGTTGACCTCGGCAAAGCGGTCGATGCGCCCCAGGCATCCGTAGCTCACCCCGAGCGCTTTGAGATATTTCAGCGAAAAGGGGTCGTTGGCCACAGCCGGCTCGAGGTAGGCGCAAGCCGCTTCGAAATATTCGTCGCTCTGACGCTTGAACTTGCGCTGTTTTTTCTCGTCGGACTCGTAGATCATCTGGTTGTAGTTGTCGACCCCGAGGTTGAAATAGGCGATGGCCAGGTGGCGCACCACGTTCAGATTGTCGGGGAGCAGCCCGAAGAGGGTCTGGTAGGTGTCGAGCGCCTTTTGGAGCTCGCCCTGCGACTCATAGAGCATGCCCTGCACATTGAGCAGCTCGGCGTCGTTGGGCTTGATGAGCTTGAGCTTGTCGAGGAACTCCTGGAGGTGCTCGGAGGTGTGTCCGTTGACGCTCGCCTGCACCCCGACGAGAAGCAGTTTCTCGTCGTTGGGGAACACAGCAAGGCCGTCGGCCGCGGCCTGCACCGCCTCGTCGAAGCGGCGCAGGTTGGCCAGCGAGTGTGCTTTATATAGATAGATGTTGGCGAGATTATCCTTTGGGCCGACCTTTATATACTCGTCGAAATAGTTCACCGCCGGGGCATAATTCCCTTTGTTGAACGAGTTGGTGGCCGCGATGAGCACCAGCTGGGGATAAAGTCCCTCGGGCTCGACAAGCTTGGCATCCTTGAACGCCGGGTTGGTCTTGGTGTCGATATACGCCGCCGCGAAGCGGTTGAGCTCCTCGGTGTTGCCGCGGTTGGAGTAGTAGATCGCGCCGCGGAGGATGTCGGGCATGAGGTCGACCATCATGCCGTGGACGCGCGAATACGCCTCGGTGCCGGGGGCGCACTGTTTCAGCGCTCCGGCGATGGCCTGGTGGGCCTGCATTGCCAGGGGATAGATTTTGTCGTCGGTCTCGCCGTCGTACTTCTGCCACATAAACTGCTTGTAGAGGTCGGTCGCCTCGTCGGCAGCCTCGTCGGCGTTTTTGGCACCAGAGCCCAGAAGCCCCGGGGATAATCCGGGCATCGAGAGCTCGGGCATCAGCATTGAGCTGCCGCCGTTGAGGGCATCGTCCTGCGCGGCCCCCGGCACTATGGCAGCCGCGAAAATGGCGGCAAGAAACAACTTTCTATTCATCTATCTGCGTAAAAGTCTTGATTTTGTGGGTTTAGAAAGCATCGACAAAGGTGAACTCCGTGGTGATTCGGCGATACTGGCCGCCCTTGTCCTGGGCGACGTTCACTTCGTAGCGGTAGTCGGTGTTCATCTTTTCGAGATCGTTAACGTTGTCTTTGAGATATTTGCGCACACCCAGGGCGCGGAGCAGGGCGAGCTGCTCGTTCTCCATGGCCTTGTCGGTGATTGTCATCGACGAGAGTTCGCCATTCTGCCACACCGGTTCCTCGACAATCTCGCCAAAGGAGCCGTCGTAGGGGATGCCGTGGATGATTGGCGACGAGTCGGCAGTTCCTGAAATGTTGATTTTAAGCTTTTTGCCCTCTTTAAGATACTGCGAGAAGTCGCCTTCGAAGGCCTCCTTGACAATGGCGAGCATCGAGGTCGCGGCTCCCGACTCCTCAACGTGGTATTTGCCGGGAAGGAAGTCCTCGGTGGCTGAAAATTCGGGGTCGACCTCGTAGGTGAATTTCACGAGGTAGTTGAGGATGCGCTCGCCATTGGCATCGTAGTCAGGCACCACGCGCGAGTCAACCGTGATCTGCGTGTGGTCCGAAATGATGTTTTGCTGCTTGGAGCGCTCGATCACCTTTTCGCGAATCTCCTGCAGCTTCTGCTCCTCAAGCATCTGCTGCTGGATGATTTCGAGCGACACCACGTTGTCATCGCCCTCCATGAAGCTCAGGGGCATGCGGTCGATGTTGTCGTAGACGTATGTCTCGCCGTTGTTCTTGTTGAGCACCTTGGCATAGATAATCTCGAAGTTGTCGTCGGGGAGCACGCCGTAGCGCACGTCGGAGAACGCGATGTCCGACGCGTCGGTGAACGCCGTGATGTTGGATTCGGGCACAGGGAGCAGAATCGATGGCATGGTCGAGAAGTCGACTTGCAGCATACCGTTGGTGCGGTTGTACTTGCCGAGCGACACCTCGGCCATGGCGAGCTGGTCGCCCGCGAACTGGGTTGNGATTTCCGACTCGAAGAGGCGCATCTGGGCNGCGCGGGTCTCGTCGTTGACACGGGCCTGGTACTCTTCAAGCGTTTCGCCGGGGAGCATCTTCATCCACTCGTTCATGCGCTCGTTAACCTGCTCGGCAATGAGCTTGCCGTAGTAGGGNGCGAGATGCTCCATGCGGCGGCAGTTGACGGCGTTGAGGGTGGTGACGGCCATGAGGGTGTTGCGCCGNGAGTCGGGCACGAAGCGCAGGTCGCCCACCATGCCGGTTTCAATGTCGAAGGTTTCGCGCTCGTCGTTGAGGAGGTTCACGAGCACAACCTGCGACGGGTCGACAACCACGGCGAGATATTTGCCGTCGAAGTTATAGTCGCAGGCGATGCCGCGGCCCAGGTCGTCGATGGTCTTTTTAATGAGCATCGTGCGGGTGTCGTAGATGCTTGCCACACCGTCGTCGGTGAGCACGGCCAGCTGGCTGCTTTCCACGTTGAACACCATGTCGGTGACCTTGGCGCCGAAATCCCACTCCTTGCGCAGTTTCTTCTCCTCGAGATTGTAGACAGCCGCTTTCGAACCGCCGCTCACGGCGAGATAGTAGTCGTTGGGGCTCACAACCATCGATGTGACGGCGAAAGGAATGTCAAAGCTGCCCGTCTCGGTGAATTTGCGGGGTTCGAACTGGTGGATGCCGGTGTTGGTGGCCACCATGACGGTGCGTGCGTCAGAGGTGTAGGCGCCCGCTGTGGGCATGCCGCTCTTCTTGCTGTTGAACTCGAATTTCTTTTCCGCGGCCTCGGCGATGCCCCAAATCTGGGCCACGCTTTTGTTAGGCTGCTTGTAGATGGCGATGAAGCTGTTGCCCGCCGGGCTGAAAGCCGCGTCGACAATAGTGTCCTTCTTGCCCACCTCCATGAGGACGTTTCCGCGAGGGGTGGTGACGCGCTTCGTGTTGAGGGGATAGAATGTGTTGGAGTAGATCAAAATCTCCGAGGGGGTGTAGGTCAGGGGGAAAACATACTCCTTTTTGGGCAGACGGGGCGCGGCGACTTTCTTTTTCGCGCCGTAGGCCGCCGGGGTCAGAAGAGCGGTGGCGATTGTCGCGGCCGCGATGCCTTTAAACCATTGGATCATAATTGTGTGCGATTGTATGTGATGTGTGATTGGTTGAGTTTCTCATGAATAGGGTCGCGCGCCGGATGCTTGCGCGACCCCCATGGCGCGGGTCACAGCGTGCCGACAAACACGGGGAGCTCGTCGGCGCCCTGCGCCGGCTCGGCCTGGTTGCCCGAAAGGCGGCTGTCGATTGCTTCGAGCAGCTTGTCGANGTCGAAGAAGCACTGGGTCATGACCACCACATGGCGCTCCCCCTCGACAAGGCCGCTCTGCTGGCCGCGCATCAGGGTTTGGCCCGGGCGCACCACATAGTTGCCCGTTGGCTGCCCGAGTTCCGAAATCTCNACTTTGGGCACCGGGCCGTTGTTGTTGACCTTCANCACGTTGAAATACACNGGGTAGCTGAGGGTGTTGGCCATNGCGAACGAGGCNCCGCCAAGGCGGGGCTCCACGCTGTGGGTGAAGCTCACCGGGCAGTCGGCATCGGCAAAAGGTTCCTGCTGCAACTTGGGAGTGACAATCGCGGCCAGGGTGGCGGCGTCGACCTGCATATTGCGCGCGTCGGGGTCAAACTTGGCCATTGAGCGCGTGGTGCGCCCCACGGTGCTGTAAACTGCCTGCCCTTCGGCCTTGTCGCGCTTGGAGAAGGTGGTGAACTTGTTGAAGGCGCTCGAGTTGTCGGCGGCAAGAGCCTTGGCGTTGATTGTGAGGCTGCTGACGGTGATTGTGCCGGGGGTGTTCCACACATAGATTTTGTGGATTGACTTGTTGGCAATCTGGATTTCGCCGCCGTCGGCAATCACAACCTTGTCGATTCCGCGCACGCTGGTGCCTTTTTTCGCATCGGTCATCTGGCCGTTGACAACGATTTTCACCGGGCCCGACACCTCGTGGATTGTATAGGCCGAGGGCTGTGCCGAGGCTCCGAAAGCGACCAATGTCGTGATTATTAGTGCGATTAGTCGTGTAACCATTGTGTGTGGTTTCATATCTTGCTTATTTATTTTTTAATGTGTTATCATCGAAGCCGTCACTCTCGGCCACCGCGACCGGGGCGGCGGCTTTCTTGCGGTGGAAGAGCGACACTACCCACTTCACCAACGCCCCTATGCCAACCCAGATATCAGCGGCGAAGAGGCCAAACGTAACCATCAGAAGCGAATAGGAGAAGTTCATGATCACCGAGTGGTCGACAAAGAAGCCGTAGCCCACGCGGATGATTACATATAGAAGTGTGATTTGGAAAATGCGCAGCAACAGCCCTTTGCCCGACTTCGGGAAGGTGAGCGAGCAGAATATCACCGCGTACGCGAGCATGAAGGCGATAGCCCAGTTGAGCACGTCGGGGAGCAGATAGTAATAGTTGTCGTTGAGCACCGTAGAGATGGCGCGGGCATGGATTTCGACCCCCGACATGTTGCGCTTCACCGGCGTGGGGTGCATGTCGGCCGACTCGCGCATTGCCCCGACGAGCACAATCTTCCCTTCGAGGTCGGCGGCATTCTCGACCATCTCCTCGGGGGTGTAGATTAGATAGGAGCGCGACACATAGTTGATTACCTCCTTGTCGTTGCCGCGGCGCACAAGCTCGGCCCACTTGTCGGGTGCGGCCTGGCGAACAATGGCCGACGCGAACGACTGGGCGATGTGGTCGTCGGCCATGAGGAACTCCGGCGAGAATTCGCGCACGGGGCTCGAATTTGTGGCCGTGGGCAGGTTGACCACCCCTCCGCGGTAGTCGGGGAGCGAGTCGCGGAAGAACGACACCTCGTCGTAGGCAAACCTCACGTCCTTCTCCGTGCCCGCCGGGCGCACCGTTTCGGCAAAAACAGCCATAGGGAGCTGCCGCAGGGAGGCGATGAGCAGGGAGTCGTCGTCAGACGGCACGCGGTAGACGATGTCAACCCCCACGGCGCGGGGTGAGCACTGGCCGATGAAGTCGAGCACCTGCGCGGTGCCAAGGCGGTCGCACTCGGTGATGTCGATAATCACCACGTCGGGGTCGAGCGTGCGCACCGCGCGGCCGTCGGCCGCCATGTTGTAGAAATCGTTAATGGTGAAGTCGTTCTGGTCGGGGGCAGCGAGAAGCGCCGTGGCCGAGAACGAAAACGGCGACATGAGCACAAGCGAAAGCGCNAANGCCAGCAATGTTATGCCAAGCGCTCGTAAAGCATTAGCCANCAGCGATTTAGACCGATTGGGGGGGGTAAAATCCGCTATATTTGGCTTCGGTGTCTCTCCTCGATGAGTGTGTGCCATCGGTGTGTCGTCCTAACTGCGCGCAAATTTAACACTTTTTTCTCAAGTCGGCAACCCGCCACTCATTTATCGCTGATTTTTAACATTATCCGAAACCCCGCTGTGACACTCAGAAAGCCGTTTGTCGAAATTTTTTATGATTTTTTCATTTTTTTTGGAACAAAACAGCATCCTCGGGGGTTTAATATATGCGTGGCGCAACGAAGCGCCGCGCTTAAAAAACCGCCCTGTCACACACACATGATACAGAAAAAAGTTATTGACGCGATATACAAGAAGTTCAAGCGCCGCCCGGCGTCGCCCGACGAACTCGACATCCCCCTCCTCTTTGAGAAGCTCCCCGAATACGCCCTCATCGAAATCGATGGCGACGAGCTGCTCCTCCCGATGGTTGAAAGCAATTCGCCGTTCCACCGCATCCCGGTGTCGAACATCCACGCCATCATCGACTTCGACGAGGCAGTTGCCATCGTGCTCCACAGCTCGATAGTGTTCATTTCCAAAGAGGACGGCGCGGTTTTCGTCCACATCAAGGAAGTGGGCATGTCGTTTCTCGACCGAGTGCGCTCGGCCCTGCTCGGCTCCCCCGCCGAACCCTCTTAAGCTCCCCAAGCCTTTAAACTCCAACTTCATACCCTACCCCGCAAAGCAGCCCAGCCGGTTGCTTTTTTCTTTTTTGTGCCGCGGGGCGCGTCACCGCGCGGACTCAATAGTCGTCATCGTAGTCGCCGATGCCGCCCATACAATCGTAGTCTGTCCCGTAGCAGCTATCATCAGTCGGGTCGATGTGGTAGTCATCGACCGAACCGCTCCCGAAATCATCGCATGAATCGTGGAGAAAGCCATCGCACGGGTCGCATCCATGATAACCCCAATCGGTGTGCGACGACCTGTGGCTATGACCGCAATCGTAGTCGTCGCACCCCGACGAGTCATCGCTGCCATTGTCGCCGAACAGCCAATTAAATAACATCATATTGCGAATGAACTTCCAGGAGCTCCAATCGCGGTCGTCGTCGCCGAACAGCCAGTTAAACAGATACATATGTCGAATGGACCTCAATAAGTCCCAATGGCCGTCGCCGAACAGCCAGTTAAACAGAAACATTCGGCGCAGAGATTTCCAAAAGTCCATAATTTGTCGCAGTCGCCAAGGTTATAACCAAAATAATCGCATCGCCCGACACACCCCGAAAAGGGGCGTCTCGAACGATGCAAATATACGAAAAAAGGAGTGTTTTTTTGTAGTCGCTCAGGAAATCTTTATCGCTGAAGGACTGAGCTGCAGGCAATCGTCAGAACGTGACGGCCAGCTGAGCCTGGATGCGGTTGACGTGGAGGCTGGCGCCGTCGACGGCCTTGCGGTGGCCATAGTCATATTCCACTCCGGCGGAAACGAATTTGTTGATGTTGTAGATGAAGTTCACAGCCACATAGTCGCCGTAGCGATACTGGTTGCCATCGACCTGCGCTCCGTCGGGGAGCCAGTTGGTGACGTGGCTATAAACAACGTTGGAGCTCAATTTCGGCGTTATGGCATAGTTGAGGCCGCCGGTCACGCCCATTGTCTTGACCATCTCCATCTTGCCTTTGTCGCCAACGGCCACAGCGTCGAGGCCGAGCCCCTCATCGTCCTGGATGTAGGAACCGATGCCGCGGCCGTAGGCTGCGTTGAACTGCACGGAAACCGGGCCGGCGATGGTGGTCATGCCCGAAAGCTNCACTCCCAGCCCCGCGAGGGNTGAATTATNATTNGCAACNAGGTCGCGATNCTGCATGGGNCGCACNATGCCCGAAAGGCGCACATGGNAGTCGCCTCCNGCCCACGCGTACTGCAGATAGAGCGGAACCGACGGGGTGCGCGCCTTGACGGCGGCGGTGTGCTCGTTGGTGGTTAGCGATGTCGCGGGAGCGTCAATACCAATCGCGCCGCTGAAATTCTTGGTGAAATTCTGCGTCCAGTAAGCGGTGAACAGCGTTGTGAAGGGGTAGCCGTTAGGACCCTCGAAGTCGATGGTCATAGGCTCGGCAGCTCCATCGGTGAAAAGGCTGTTGGTGTAACCGACNGTGAGCCCGCGGTATTTGGCATAGAAGTGGAAGCAGTTGAAGGCGTTGTTGTTGCCCATGAAGTTGGCCTTAAAGAAGAGGCCCACCTGGTTGTCGGTGTGGGGCATCGCAACGAAGTTGAGGTAGATCGACGACGTCTGCCACCCGAACCCTAAGCCGGCACCGTTGCCGGGAGCCGAGGGGGTGAAGGCCGAGGGGGTGAAGAGCGTGGGCGAACCAACGTCGGCACCTATATCATATACGGCCTCGCCGAGGAACTGCCCGCCGATACCGAGGTAGAACTGGCGGTTTTTACCAACTATGGCAAAGCGCGGCAACCCGTTGTCGTTTGGCGACGTCGGGGCAACNGACTTGAATGCTTTCTCAATCTGGGCTACATCGGCGGTGTCGTTGTTGACAACGGAGACAACGCCGGTTTCGTGATGTCGATTGTCGCGCTGGGCCGAGGCGGCGAAAACGCCGGCAAACGCTGCGGCGGCAATCATCAGGAATTTCTTATCCATAAAAAATAGGTATAGGTTTGTGTGTGTGATGTTACATAGTATATATACAATCGAGCGGGGCATTTGGATTAACACGGGGTGCGAAATTCTCGCTTCGTGAACTTATCAACACCGCAAGCGTTTTACTATCAACGACCACGCAACGCTATGACATGGCCGTTTCGCTATTCACTCACAAAAAAACATACACCTCAAACCACTTTTTATGGATAAGACAATCACTAAAGCGCAAATCAAAGCTGCCGTTGAAGAAGCCTACCAAGAAAGCAAAGGCGTGACCGGCGGCCATAACGCCGACTACATCCCCTTCCTGGCCAATGTCGACCCGAATCTTTTCGGGCTCAGCGTGACGCTGCTCGACGGCACCACCTACTCCGTGGGCGACACCGACTACAAATTCGGCATTGAGTCGGTTTCGAAGGTGCTCACAGCTATCCTTATTTTAAAGCAACACGGCGCCGAGGCCGTGCTGAAGCAGATTGGTGCCGACGCGACCGGCCTCCCCTTCAACTCGATTTTCGCCATCCTGCTTGAAAACGACCACCCCTCGACCCCGCTCGTGAACGCCGGCGCCATCACCGCCTGCTCGATGGTCGAGCCTAAGGGCGACTCCTGGGGCAAGTGGGAAGCTATCATCAACAACATCAAGGCGCTCTGCGGCTCGGAAGCCCAGGTGCTCGACGAGCTCTACCGCTCGGAAAGCGAAACCAACTTCAACAACCGCTCGATCGCATGGCTGCTAAAAAACTATAACCGCATCTACGACGATGTGCCCATGAGCCTCGACCTCTACACCCGTCAGTGCTCGGTGGGCATCACCGCCGAACAGCTGGCCATCTGCGCCGGCACCATCGCCAATGGCGGCCTCAACCCTGTGACCAAGGAACAGGTTTTCGACAAGGAGCTGGCTCCGAAAATCACCACGCTCATCTCGACCGTCGGCTTTTATCAGAACACAGGCGACTGGCTCTACACCTCGGGCATTCCCGCAAAGAGCGGTGTGGGCGGCGGCGTGCTCGGCGTGATGCCCGGTGTGATGGGTATCGCCGCTTTCGCTCCCCCACTGGACGCCGCCGGCAACTCCGTGAAGGCACAGGCCGCGGTGAAAGCCGTGATGCAGAAGCTCGGTCTGGGCGTGTTCAACGGCGACCGCGTCACCATTACCGATTAACGAATCATTTGTCTAACAACTAAAAACGTTCATTATTATGCAAGTTAAAACAGGAAAAGGCACCATCTCGATGATGGTGGTCCTGGCGATTTGGTCGCTTTCGCTGGCGGTCGACCTTCCGGGCCTTGCAGTGACCCCTATCGAAGGTCAGCTCCACTCCATATTCCACGACGCGACTGACTTCAAAATCCAGCTTCTGACCGTGCTCCCGAACCTGGTCATCATCCCCTTCGTACTTCTTTCGGGTAAGCTTTCGGAGTCGCGCCACAAAATCGCGGTAATCACCGCCGGCACGGTTCTTTACATCGCGGCGGGCGCCCTGTCGATTTTCTCGAGCTCGCTTAACATGCTCATTCTGCTGAGCTGCCTTCTCGGCGCCGGTTGCGGCTTGATTCTGCCGTTCTCCACCGGTTTGATCGCCGACGTGTTCACCGGCAAGTACCGCATGAAACAGATGGGTATCATTTCGGCTATCGGCAACGTGGCCCTCGTGGTCGCCACCTTCGTCGTCGGCTTCCTGGCCGCCAAGAGCTGGCACCTCCCCTTCCTTGTCTACCTGCTGCCGCTGCTGTCGCTGATTCTCATCCCCTTCCTGCGTAAGATTCCGCAGAGCGACTATGCCCAGCCCGCTCCCGCCACCGACTCGAAGACCGCCACTGCCGCTCCCGCGACTGTGCCCGCTGTCGATGCCGACGGCTTCTCGACCAAGGGTCAGACCGTGAAAGGCGGTTTCTACATCGGACGCACCATCTGGCTGCTCCTCGCCTACTTCTTCTTCGTGTTCGCGACCTGTATCCCCTCCTACTATCTGCCTAACATCAAGTGGATTGATGCCGAAGCTGCCTCGACAATGACCTCGGTGTTCTACTTCGCGATGTTCGTTGTGGGTCTGGCTCTTACCCCCTGCATGAAGTTCTTCCGCAAGACCACCTTCATCGCCGCCACGGCAATGATTGTCGGCAGCTTCGCGATCTTCATCTTCACCCACTCGTTTGTGCTTTATGTGATTGCCGCAGCCCTTTGTGGTCTCGGTAACGGTATCGCCCAGCCTATCTTCTACACCAAGGCAACCGAGGTTGTGGTGAGCGACAGCAAGTCGACCCTCTCGCTGGCCTACCTGCAGGTAGCCAACTATGTGGCCATCTCGCTCGTGCCTGTCATCATAGGCGCCGCCGGCAAAATCTTCGGCCAGGCCAGCAGCACCATCTTCCCCTTCGTGTTCTCTGGCATCGCATCGGCAATCGTGCTGGTAGTGGTGATTCTCCGCACCCGTCACTTCGTGTTCGGCATGAGCAAGAACTACTACGAATAATCTCTCTCTGAACAACTAAAAAACACACACTATATGGATACAACACAAACTTCAAAGCCCCGTATTCTCATAATCTATACGGGTGGCACGATAGGCATGGTCGAGACTCCCGACGGCCTGCAGCCCTTCGACTTCTCACACCTCATGGATAATGTGCCCAAGGTGGGCAACCTCGGCTACGACATCGAGAGCGTGCAGTTCCCCCAGCCTATCGATTCATCAAACATGAATCCTACCTNCTGGAACCAGATTGTGAAGGATATCGCCGACCGCTACGACCAGTTTGACGGCTTCGTGGTGCTCCACGGCACCGACACAATGGCCTACACCGCCTCGGCCCTGAGCTTCATGCTGCGCAACCTGCGCAAACCGGTGGTGATCACCGGCTCGCAGCTCCCTATCGGCGACACCCGCGAGGACGGCACCGAGAACCTTATCGCCGCGCTGCAGGTGGCTGNCGCCAAGGACGAGAACGGCNACCCGATGATTCAGGAGGTGGTAATTGCCTTCCANGACTACNNCGTGNGCGGCTGCCGCTCAACGAAGTTCACCTCCACCGGCTTCCACGCCTTCAAGAGCTTCAACTATCCCGTGCTCGGCACCATTGACCTGCACATCGACTACGCGAAGCCCTACCTCATGCGCCACACCACGGCTCTCCCCCTGGACCCGTTCTACAACATGGACCCCAACATCCTGGTTTTGTGGCTCTACCCCGGCATCACCGAGNCTGTTGTGAAGGCCCAGCTGGCNACCCCCGGAATCAAGGCCGTTGTGCTCCGCACTTTCGGNGCNGGCAACGCCCCCACCGAGCAGTGGTTCCTCGACGCTGTGACCGACGCTGTTAACCGCGGGCTCATCGTCTACAATGTGACNCAGTGTCTCAACGGCGGCGACGAGCAGAAGCGCTACTACACCGGCGACATGCTCACCAAGGCCGGCGTGATTTCTGGCTACGACATCACGGTCGAAGCCGCGGTCACCAAGCTGATGTATCTCCTTGGAGCCGGCCTTTCGACCAATGAGGTCAAGAACTATCTGACCACTTCCGTAGTGGGCGAGATGACAGTTGAATANNACTCCCTCCTTATAACCCAAGCAAAGCCGCGCGGCACCCTGAATGAGTTGCCGCGCGGCTTTGCGTTATGGCGCTTCGCTGCCCGCTACGGGCGTGCGGGGAGCGTGATTTTGAAGAGGTCCGAGGGGGTGTGCTCGCGCAGCACGATGTCGACCATCTCGGCAACAATCTCGGGATGCTCGGCGGCAACGTTGTTGTCCTCGTGAATGTCGGCGGCGAGGTCGTAGAGCTCGGGCACGCCTTTCTTCACAACCAGCTTCCAATCGCCTTTGCGAACCCCGATTTGGTCGGTTTCGTGGAATTCCCAATAGAGGAAGTCGTGCTTGGGCTGCTCCTTGCCAATGAGCTCCGGCATGAAGGAGATTCCGTCGAAGTAGTCAGTCTCCTTTGCTTTGTTGACAAAGCGCTTGGGGAAATTCTTTTCGCCGACGATTTCGGCAAAGGTGGGCATCACATCGTAGAACGCGAGCTGGTGGTCGCTCTCAGTGCCCGGAGCGACGCGGCCCGGCCAGCTGACGATGAAGGGGATGCGGATGCCACCCTCGTGGCACGACCTCTTGAGCCCTTTCAGCTTGCCGTCGCGGCCGAAGAACGTCGGGTCGGCGCCCCCCTCTTCGTGGGGGCCGTTGTCGCTGGTGAAAATCACGATGGTGTTTTCGTCGAGCCCCTTTTCGCGCAGCTTGGCCATCACTTCGCCCACATAGGCGTCGAGGCGCGAAATCATGGCCGCGAATTGGGCGTGGACGTGTTCCGAAGGGTTGTAGCGCGAACCCTCCTGGCCGCCCCAGGTGCGGTCCCAGAAAAATTTATCCTTGTAGCCGTTCAGCAGCGAGTCGGCTGGTTGGGCGAGCTCGGCGTGGGGAAGGGTGTAGGTGAACAGGCCGAAGAACGGTTTCTCGGGGTCGCGGCGGTCAAGCCAGTCAATTGCCTCGCGGTGAATCATGTCGGCAGAATATTGGGGACGCTTCTCATAGCCCTCGCCAAACATGGGGTAAGGCAGGTTCTCCTCCATCACCACGCGCACCACCGCCGTGTCGCCCAGATCGGGGCGGTAGCGGTTGAGGAAGTTGGGATAGTAGAGATGGGCCTGGAACTGGCATAGGTAGCCATAGTATTCGTCGACGCCGCGNTTNTCGGGGGTCGACACCGACCCTTCGTAGCCGCCGGCCCATTTTCCGAACACNCCGGTGTCGTAGCCGTTGGCCTTCATCAGTTCGGGGAGTATCAGGTGGCCCGGGTCGTAGGGATGTTGCCCGACGCGCGCCGGTTCGGGGTGGGAGCCGTAGTAAACGGTGTCGACGCCGCGCCAATACTCGCGGTTGCCGCGCACCTCGCCGTGGCCGCTGTGCTGCCCCGTCATNAAGCTGGCGCGCGAAGGGGCGCTCACCGGGCTCCCGGCGTAGGCCTGGGTGAATCGCATGCCGGCACGGGCGAGCGAGTCGATGTTTGGGGTCGAGATGTAAGGCTGGCCGTAGCAACCAAGGTCGCCATAGCCCATGTCGTCGCACATTACAACCACGATGTTGGGTTTCTGCTCCTTCTTTCCCGTTTTGGCCTGGGCGGCTTCGGCGCCTCCGGCTATGAGCGCTGCCGCTACGGCGGGAACCGCGGCGGCAGCTACGCTATTCTGCTTCATTGCTTGAATTTGGTTGGTTTCATGGTAGGGTTGGAGAGAGGTGGTGGCGCGGCGCCGGCGGCGTCAAGGTTTCACCTCGTAGTAGTCGACATCGGTCAGGCGCATGTTGAAGCGCAGAGCCGAGTAGGGAAGAATCTCGCCGTTGGCGTTCTCCTTGTAGGCCGAGGCGTAGGGCACGAGAATCTGCACCGTGTCGCCCACATGCATGTTCTGCAACGCGATTTGCCAGCCGTCAATCACCCCGCCGACCGCGGTGGTGAAAGTGCCGTCGGTGTTGTTCTCCGAGGAGTCGAACATCGTGCCGTTGTAGAGGAATCCCTGGTATTTGGTTGTCACCGTCGAGGTTGAATAGGGCTGCAGGTTGCCCGCTGTCTCCGACCGGTCGTTGAACCAGTGGATGAGGATGTAGGCACCCTGGTCCCACGCCGGCACGAGCCGCTCGTAGAAGGGGTTGCCCTCCTCGTCGGTCAGCTCGGCCTGCTCCTCGAGCCACGCCTCGTTGGCTTGGCGGTAGGAGGCATATTCCTTCCAATAGTCGACATAATTATCGTCGTCGGAACAGCAGCACATTGCCGCNCCCACGACGAGGGCTCCAAGAGCGTAAACGAGCTTCTTCATCGCTATAACCCGCGGGGATTAAAATTCGACTTTCGGAGCTTTCTGAGCGCCCTCTTCGGCCTTGAACATTTCNTTGGGGCCGAAACTGAAGATTGAGGCGAAGATGCGGCCGGGGAAACGGAGCACTTTCAGGTTATACACCTCCACGGCCTCGTTGTAGCGCTTGCGCTCGGTCGCGATGCGGTTCTCGGTCTGCTCAAGCTGCGCCTGGAGCGAGAGGAAGTTTTCGTTGGCNTTGAGNTCGGGATAGGCTTCGCGCACGGCGTTGACATAAATGTCGAGGGCGCCCCGGAGCTGCGACTGCGCTGCCTGGTAGGCGGCGATGTCCTCCTGGCCGGTGGCCTGGGCGGCGTTGGCCTCGTTGTAGGCCTTCGTGAGCCCGGCGCGGGCGTTGGTCACGCTTTCGAGGGTCGAGCTTTCGTGCTCGGCATACCCCTTGACGGTGGCCACGAGGTTTGGAATAAGGTCGTTACGACGCTGGTACTGATTTTCGACCTGTGCCCACTGCTTTTGCACTGACTGGTCGGCTTCAACCATGCCGTTGTAGCTCGAGCAGCCCCCCGCGAACAGCAGGAAGAGAGCCACTACGATGACGATGGTCAATATGAGTCCTTTTTTCATTTCTTTGTCGGTTAGTTGAGTTTGCGGAGGAGGGCGTTGAGCGACACGCGTTCGGCAATAAGGCCGCGGAGCTCGTCAATCTTCACACGGCTCTGTGCCATGCTGTCGCGCTCGCGGAGTGTCACGGTGCCGTCCTCGAGAGTCTGGTGGTCCACGGTGATGCAGAAGGGGGTGCCGATGGCGTCCTGGCGGCGGTAGCGCTTGCCGATCGAATCCTTCTCCTCATAGTGGGTGTTGAAGTCAAACTTGAGCTCGTTGACAATTTCGCGCGCCTTTTCGGGCAGCCCGTCCTTGCGCACCAGGGGCATAACGGCGCACTTCACCGGGGCGAGCGCTTCGGGAAGGTGGAGCACCACGCGGCTGTCGCCCCCTTCGAGAGGCTGCTCCTCGTAGCTCGAGCAGAGCACCGAAAGGAACATGCGGTCGACTCCGATCGAGGTCTCGATAACGTAGGGCACATAACTCTCGTTCAACTCGGGGTCGAAATATTTGATGTTCTTGCCCGAGAATTTCTCGTGCTGCGAGAGGTCGAAATTGGTGCGCGAGTGGATNCCNTCAACCTCCTTGAANCCNAANGGCATCTNNAACTCGATGTCGGTGGCGGCGTTGGCATAGTGGGCCAGCTTTTCGTGGTCGTGGTAGCGGTATTTCTCGTCGCCGAGGCCGAGGGCCTTGTGCCAGCGCAGGCGGGTTTCTTTCCACGATTTGAACCACTCGAGCTCGGTGCCGGGGCGCACGAAGAACTGCATTTCCATCTGCTCGAACTCGCGCATGCGGAAAATGAACTGGCGTGCGACGATTTCATTGCGGAACGCCTTGCCGATCTGCGCGATGCCGAAGGGGATGCGCATGCGGCCCGTTTTCTGCACATTGAGGTAGTTGACGAAGATGCCCTGCGCCGTTTCGGGACGGAGGTAAACGGTCATAGCGCCGTCGGCGGTCGACCCCATCTCGGTTTTGAACATGAGGTTGAACTGGCGCACCTCGGTCCAGTTGCGGGTGCCGCTCAGCGGGTCGACAATCTCCTCGTCGAGGATGATCTGGCGGAGCTCGTTGAGGTCGTTGTCGTTCATGGNCTTGGCNAANCGTTNATGCAGGGCGTNGCGCTTGGCCTGGTGCTNGGCAACTCGGGGANTGGTNTGGCGATNGAGTGCCTCGTCAAAGCTGTCGCCGAAGCGCTTGCGAGCCTTCGCGACCTCTTTCTCGATTTTATCATCGTATTTAGCGATCTGCTCTTCGATGAGCACATCGGCGCGATAGCGCTTTTTCGAATCGCGGTTATCAATCAGAGGGTCATTGAAAGCGTCTACGTGTCCCGAAGCTTTCCATATAGTAGGATGCATGAATATGGCGGAGTCAATGCCGACGATATTGTCGTGGAGCATAGTCATAGCCTCCCACCAATAGCGTTTGATATTGTTTTTCAGTTCCACGCCGTTCTGACCGTAGTCATATACAGCGCTTAGACCGTCGTAGATTTCAGATGACTGAAATACGAAACCGTATTCTTTGGCGTGAGCCAC
>WFLX010154975.1_pt1 | contig 16108 bp, 11 predicted proteins | sample 4967041 | NCBI WGS metagenome assembly WFLX01 (sample SAMN12857096, study PRJNA449069) | gut metagenome | isolation source: stool from male and female vole | host: Microtus ochrogaster | place: USA:Florida | collected 2017 | reverse complement strand
AACAGTATTGTAATGAGTAAAATATATGTTTNCCCCATTTTTTATCTCTAAAGCAATGGCTATGTATGGCGGANCACTTGTCTGTATGATCTTTTTCTGTTTGACATGTGCCACCAANACGCTCACGCCGAGAACTGGCGCACAGAGTGTGGCGGCTCTATTGCTCCTCCGGCTCTTCTTCGTTCATGGCAGCGAGGAATCCTTCAACAAATTCCTCGACATACTGTTCGCCTTTCGATGCCACCTCGGGCATCGAAAGGGCTATCTCTTTTGCTTCTTCGTAGGTCACTATAATATCTATATTTATATATAATGTATTGACTGGCGTGAGAGGGGCGAACACTGCGTGCAACGAGTTTCCCGTCAAAGCTTCCTTGGCGACAGGGCCATAAAGAAGCACCGACTATGGGCGTTCNGATGTCGCTTTACTTCACCACGACTAAGCGTTTTTTCCCTCCGATGATATAAATGCCGGTGCGGAGNATACTCTTCACGCGGCGGCCGTTGATGTCGTANATTTCCTCCTCTTCTTCAGTGGCAGGCAGAGCCTGAAGGCCATCCTCATCGCTATAGACATAGACACGAGCCGACGTCTGAACGTTGGAGCCATCGGTGGCCACGGCAGTAATGGTGGCTGTGCCCGGCCCGACGGCCGTTATGATGCCGTCCGTCACTATGGCGACTTTGGAGTTTGACGTCTGCCAGTTGAGCGTCTTCACAGTGGCACTCTCCGGCAGAATTGTGGTCTGAATCAGCGTGTCGCGATTTGCCACCATCTCTATATCATCGGGCTGGAGGATGATGGCAGTGACATATGTTTTGGCAAGCGCAACGTTGTAGGTAACATCTGCAGGTCTAACCGTCACACCATCGGCAGCAAGGATGCACTGATTGCACAACCGGTAGGTGCCGCCCGCGAAGGTAGCATCGGCGGAAAGAGAGAACGTAAATGCCGTTCCGGTATTGGCAGCGAAGCCTGCATTCTCCTTTGCCTCCACTATGATGTGTATGCCGCCCTCGCGCTCAACGATATGTGCCGTGTGGGATGACGTGTTTATCTTGGAATTGAAAGCGATGCTGCCATCCGACACAGACAAGCCGTCGGAGAGGAGAATGTCCGCTTCGTAGGCCGTAGCTGTACGGCTGGCGTTGAACCACACCGTCACCTTACGCACGCCGGAAGCCTTGACAGAGGCGTCGCTGGAATAGAGTCGCGCGGTGAGCGGCTGCTGTCCCAGAGGTTTGTTCATAGCAATGCGGCGTATGGTGACAACGTCGGCCACATCGATGAGGCCGTCCAGATTGGCATCGGCATTCGTCAGCACGAAACCTTGGGGCGCTTCGCCTTCAANGTAGCNCAACAGCCACTGGGCATCTTCCTCCTCGAGCCGGCCATTGTCGTTAACGTCGCCNGCCAAGTTGGAAGCATTGTAGTATGTGCCGTCAGCATCTTTGAGGACGGTGGCATGTGTGCTGTCGAAGATGGGATAGGCATCCTTACCCAACGTCTGCCGCCAGATGGGATCAAGCGACACGCCATCGTTGAGCATGTAACAAAGGTAGCCGTTCTGCACCTTGTCAGCAGTGATGCGGGTGACTTGTGCGCCGAAAGTGCTGTAGTTATTCATGGAATTGCAGCCTCCGCGATAGAAGTCGTTGCGATAGTTATAGCCTTCCACGGTGCCGATGTTATAGCAGTTGCGCATCGTAGCGTCTGTGCCGAGCCAGCCACTGATGGCCGCACTCTCGCTGCTACCAACGATGTTGCCGGCATTGTAGCAGTCGCTGATGACGAAGGTGGCCGATGACCCTTTGTTGCATCCGATGATGCCGGCGACATTAACGCCGGTGCCCCTGATGTCGGCTTCGTTGCCGACACGCGAAACGGTAACGGTGCCAACACCTGTGGAACCGCCTATCAACCCGACATAGTTTGTGCCGGAAACGGAGCAGGAGGCGTCAAGCGTGAGGTCCTGAATCACGGCACCGCCGCCCACCACGCCAAACAGGCCGGTGAAATCGGCGCCCGAGATGTTGAGTCCCGAAATGCGGTGTCCTTCGCCATAGAACTCGCCGCGATAGGGTTTGCGCTGCGTGCCGATGGGCGTAAAGTTAGCGTTAAGGGCAGACATGTCGAGGTCCGCCTTCAGATAAGCCGTACTATACTGAGCACCGGCGGCAACGTCATTGCTGAATGACACGAGCTCTGCGGGTGTGCTTATGATATAGGTAGAGTCCTCATAGACAATGCCGCCTTGTACACCAAGGAAGTCGTCTATCCAGTTCAGGCGGGTGGAGATGTAATTGCGTAACACGTTGACCTCCGCTTCAAAGCTGCCGAGGGCAGACACGTTTTGATGAACAGGCTGGTTCAGAATCGGCCAGCGGATGAAGTTGAGGCGCTGTGAGGCATCCATCGCATCGGACATGCTATCGACGTATGCCACGAGGCTCTGCTCGTCAAGCAGGCCCACCTTGCGGTTTGCCTTCCACATCTGCTTGAGTTCCTTCTCGGTGTTAGGGTCGCTGAGCAGGCGCGAAACGAACGAGCCCATGTTGCCGGCCGTGCTGCCACCTGAGCGGAACACCCAGTCGCTTCGGTTGCTGACGGGATAGATGCGGTTGTCATTGTCGAAAGCCAAATCGAAGTCCCAACTGGGCGCCACATGGAACTGGTTATCCAAACGGTCTTTGTACATGTATGTGCTCCAATAGACATCCGTATTGCCCGAGAACTCGCCGATGATGAAGTGCTTGAGGAAGCTCTGTACGTCGAGGTACTTGCGGTAGCCCTCATTGGGGTCGGTATAGTTGGAAGCCCATGCAGCTTTCTCCATTAGGTTGAAGTAGTTCCTGATGTAGTTGGCCTGCTCGGTGGTGATATCATCGTCCTGCGGCGACTTGATGGTGACGGGAATGCCGCGCGAACTGGTGAACCAACTTGTCTCTTGATTGGCATAAGCATCAACCTCTATCAGATAGCCGCCCGTCAACTCAGGCTCCGCAGTGTCCCACACCTCCATCTCTGTGATGGGAACACGTTTGGAATCGACGGTGATTTGGTCGCAGAGTTGGTAACAACCTTTGTACTCTCCGTTGAGGATGACATCGACGGGCTGACAGTAGGGCGTATAGGGTGCCCCCACGCGACGACTGACCTCGAAAGCCAGACAATTGCGCATGAGCGTCTTGTCGCCGTAATTGTTTATCAAAGTCCACTTCTTGGCTTTGGCGGGACTTTCCTGAGCAGAACCTTGAAGCATGCGACGGCTCTTGTCCTTGAACTTGATGCGATACGGTTTCTTCGGGAAACCCCATGAGGCATTGCCGCGGCCGCGTGCGGTGATAGGGGCTTCCTGAATGCGGGTTCCACCATCGTAGGTGATGGTGATGTTCGACTGCATCTCGGTCACCTTGTCCTGCGGATCGGTGCCCGCATAGGTATGTATGCTGATGGTGGGAAGGTTGGTCACCTGATACCAAAGCGAATCTTTGCCCAAACCCTCGTAGCCCCAGAACTCAAGCTCGCCGATGTTGCAGCGGACATTGTTGGGACCGACATAGCGGACATAGCGAAAACCGCGCGTAACGGGTACATCGGCATAGTCCATCTTGCCATCGGTGCCCGAATCGGGAATAAGGAAAAGGGGAACGGCATCCAGAAAGTCCGGACTATTGCTGCCTTCAAAGACGCCAAGCTGCACACGCGAAGCCTGCCCCTTGCGAGGACACCAGCCGACACGCGTAATGACATGGGCAGTTCCCAGGTCAAGGCCTACCCAAGTCCGCGAACGGTCATAGGAAGCATAGAAAGTGTTGAGGTTGCCATCGAAGGCACAAGCAGGAGTGTTGACCGTTGTGCTGGGACTGCCAGTACTATAGTCAATGCTGCGCGAACCGATGGGCGTGCCTTTAAGTTTGATGGACTGAGGTACATTCTGCGCTGCTAAGGGCATTACCAGAAAAAGGAGGAAAGAAAGAACTTCTACACAGAAGTTAGTGTGTTTTTGCATCATTAGTTAAGTGTTTTTACACGAAAAGGCCGTATATTTGTAGCAAAGTTACACTTAATTCCGTAAAACGACAAGCACTACACGGCTTTTTTATATAAATTGCGTCTCTACCTACATAATATTATATGTAGGCTTCTTTTGTATATAAGAAAATCTTATCTTTGCCTACAGAAAGCTCATCAAACAATGAAAAAAATCTTTTACTCCTTCCTTTTTGCCTTGTTACCTTTCTCCAACGCACTCTCTGACGGCGACCTGACGCACGAGGTGGCTGCCAATCCGGAGCGATGGCCTGCACCACAAATTGAAGCGGACTGGAATTTGGAGCTCATGGAACACAACAATGCCAACCACAATGTCTATGTCTATAAAGACAAGTTGTACGATGGTCTGTTTACCCGCACACTCGGCTGGAACGGTGGCGACGGTGTGCAGACAATAGCTTTGCCGGACGGCAACATATTTTGGAGCTTCAACGACAGCTTTTATGGCCGTGCCACTTCTACTTCGACACGTGTACGCCAATCATGCAATTTCCCGCGCAATAGCATCATGGTGCAGACGCTTGGCAATGACGGACTGCCGGGCACAAAGAGTACTAACTTCGTCTGGCTTGCCGACTGGGTGCAACGCAGCAATGCCGGCGCCGACAGGTACTACCATGCCCGCACCCACCTGCGCCACCCCAAAGGAGAAAAGACAGACGCACAGATAAAAGCCGGCGACATTGACCAACAGTACCTNTACTGGGCCGGCGACGGCACNATCGTGGACGGACAACTNCAAGTGCTCTGGGCCGGTGTTTACAATGGCACGGAGAATCTCATGCAGAGCGACAACCGCGCACTGGCCATCTACTCGCTCGAAGGCAAGCCCGGCGACAAGACATACCTGAGCCTCAGCAGTGTTGACCATAACTTTTTCGAGAAAGACCCAATCNGCTACGGAGGCANACTTTGGNAGGATGAGGACGGACACATCTACCTNTATGCCTGCAACCAGTTCAAGAAGAANCCCGGCGACCTGCTCAATACCTCATCGCCTGTAGTGGCACGCACTGCGATACACGACCTGCGTTCGCCCTGGGAATACTACATCGCCGACGAAAGCGGCACCTTCCATTGGCAGTCCGCCTACCCCACTCCCGAAGAGGTCAACCGCTCCGCCATCTCCTCACGCAGCGTATCGACGGCTTGGGTGTTCAAAGACGAAGACTGGTACTACATGACTGCGCAGGGCTACGTCTTCGGCAAACAGATATACATTATGCGCAGCCGCAAGCCGTGGGGGCCCTTCGAGGAGTGCCATCAGTTGTGGACCATGCCCTGGGTNCTGGACAAGATAGGCACNCGCACATACCAGAATTTCTACATGCCGCATCTCCACCAAACGCTTTCACGACAGGGAGAACTGGTTTTCTCCACCAACACAGACTGTGCGGAGTGGGGCGACAATTTCAACAGCAAAGGCTCTGCCGACTTCTATCGTCCCTACTTCTTCCGTGTCTATAACTGGAAAGCCCTCTTCGACGAATGATTCCTTGAAAGCAACGCCGGGAAAGAAGGACGCCGTAGAGACGAATCCGTGCAGAAGCCATAGTTTCCGATGTAGTGTTNCATACAGGNACGCATCTTTAACGGTTTCTCCCGNAACAACGCTTCGCTATCCGCCGCAGCTATGCTCTACACGCCACTCTCGAAACGAATAATCTGCTTAAACAACATAACTCAAACAGTAAACCCTCCTATTCTATTCCGATATGAATTGCGAAACACAAACTCACNGAACATTCTCCCNGAGGAATGGGAAACTGGGCTTTCTCATTGCCCTGCTCCTCACGTCCTGTTACAAGATAGTTTCCGTCAACGCCCCNAAAGAGGTGGCACCGGGTGAGACCTTCGAGGTCAGCTTCACCATAGTGGATGATGGGTCTGCCACACAGAACTTCGTCACAGACTGGTCGTATGCCGGCATCCGCCTGCCTGACGGCTGGACTGCTACGGTGCCGGCAAAAGCACATCGACAATTNGCCGAGGANTGGGTCTATTATCCGGACNGTTCGAAGGTGAACAGCAGNCACGACATGNANCNAANCGACAANCTCACGCAGTTCTACAACGGGGCTTGTCCGCGCACCGGCTACAGCTGGGCAGGCTTCAAGAGCGTGACAAAAATACCCAAGAACATCACGGCGTGCTGGCGCAACGGCACCGACAGCATCCGCATCACATTTCTGGTTACGGTGCCTGACAACGCTAAGCCCGGCACATACAGCCTTGACTTCATCGGTGGCGACGAGGAGGACGATGCCGGTCTGGACAAATACAACACCTACACCGATGCCAAAGGGTCGCGCNTCTTCCATGTCGGCACCGTTGCCAGTAGCTACATAGACAACAAGGCCACACACCTTTCGCACTCCGTCATCGTCAGCGATGTGGATGCCATACATGCCGTCAATACCGAAAAAGACAACGTCGGCAATGCCTATGACCTGAACGGAAGACCTGCCACAAAACACACCACCTTCATCATCCAAAACGGTAAAAAACGTCTGAAACCTTGAGACATCGCTGCTTTCTCCTTTCCCTTGCACTGCTGTCCGCATTCTCTGTCAATGCACAACAGAACGCAAACCTGATGATTGTCAACACCACAGAAGAGCCGCCCACAGCACATTCTACTGAAGACATTNCGTCCGTCACNTTCGCCAACACCTCTGTCACGCCAGCCTCTAAAGAAGGCAAAATCAAGATGAAACGCGGCATCGTCTTTCTGGGGCACAGCATCTGGCGCAATGACAACTACCAAGTCNATTACAAGAACTCCGGCANATNTGTAANGCCCTTCNGCGGTTCGTTCCGAGGACGAGGTTTCCAAACGCTCTTGCAAGAGGTTTTCGACTTCCCGTCCGTGGCAAGTCCGGGTCCTAACGGCGGCTACAGCGGCTTCTCAATAGGAGGAACGAGCAACACCGACAACAACAGCATCGCCGTGGTGGCGCAGCAGACCAACAACGGATGGCCCAGTGTGAAAAACTGCATCTGGACCATCGACTTCATTACAAACGACTTCAAACGTAACATTCCTCTCGGCACGTTTGCCAACTACAAGAATGCTACCGGCGCCGACACTTTTTATGGTGCAGTCCGACAACTCTACGACAAAATCAGGCAACTGTCGGGCAATGACGTCATCATCGTCTTTTCCAATGCCACGAAGCGCAACAACAGCAACTACACCAGCACCAGCACGAACACAGTGGGTTGCACTCTTGCGGATTATGAACTGGCGCTTTTGACATGCGCCGCAGCAAACACCAACTGGTACTTTGTGGACCAGAACCGTTTGTCGGGCATCACGGACGAGAATCTGCCCGCCTGCACCGCAGATGGTCTTCACCTCAACAACCTCGGCTACACTATGGCTGTACAGCCATGGATCAGTGTGCTTCGCATGCTTTCCGACAAATAAGCATCAGGTCCTGTGCATTGACTTTGCCATCGGCATTAACGTCGGCAGCCCAACGATGGAGCCCTTCGGCCGGTAGCGCCACAATGTAACGACGCATGAGATTGTAGTCGATGGCATCTATCTGCCCGTCATCGTTTATATCGCCACGGATGTATCCGGCATCCGCATAGTCGGCATCCGTCAGTTCCACTATGCTTCCCACGCTCTGCCATGAGGCTGCCTCCTGGTAACGGGCAAGGCTGGCAGAGGGCACATGGAGTGTTGCCCCTTGCAGTACGATGGAGGAAAAGGCTCCATCTTCGGCAACAGGTGGTTCTTCGGCAAAGCAATAGATGTCCCGCACCTGCTGACAATGTCTGTATGCACTGGAGCAAACTCGCCGAACGCGATAAGGAATCACCACCTTAGACAACACTGTGCAACAATAGTATGTCAGGCTGTCCACTAATTCGGCATGGCGCGACACACAGTCGCTACGCAGCGAGAGGCAACCCATGAAAGCACCGCTACCGACAGACTGCAAACTGCGATGGACGGTCACCTCTTGCAGCCTCTCACAGCCCACAAAGGCACAGGCACTGATGGCTTGCACGGTAGGAGGCAGGTGCACGGAATACAACTCGTCGCAACCGGCAAAGGCGCTCTCGCCGACTGACATAACAGTGTAGGTATGGCCATTGTGGCTGATGGAAGCTGGCACAGTAACATTTCCGCGATAAGCAGGTGCTGCATCCGGCCGCAAATCCGGGCTGACCACATAAGCTCTACGCGTCCCTATCAAGCCGTAGTAAATGCCATCCACACAAATCCACTCGGCACAGGCCGGCTGACAGAGCAACATCAAGATTATGAACAAGAAGAAAGGAACCATTCAGAACATAGTGAAGAGTGACAGATATGGAGGAGAAAGAGGGCTATTCAGTGCTTGAGATTATTACTTCCCCGGGCGAGCCGAGACCATAACATAAAACAATCAGAAGTGATCAGCGAACATCGGCAGAGCATCAGACGTTACTGAAAAAAGCAGCTCTTTTGCTTTCTACTTCATGTTCAAGTCCGCCGGCATCGCTACCGGGCAGGTTGTGGAAGAGGTCGAAGCCGAGGCGTTCCTCCAGTTCGTCTATGGTTATCGCCTCATACCATGNAGGATTGTCGTGGTTAGTNCAATAGGCTTCGCCCGCATATTCACCATAGAAGTTCTTGCGTACCACAGCCATCCAGAAGTACTGAGGCACGGGGATGTTCCTGCTTCCCATGCTTCTGTCCTTGAACGGCNTGGGNCATTTCGCCGTGCTTTTGGTCGTACCGCCCTTCACCNCATACAGGGCAGCCTGTCCGCGCANGGATGTGCCGAGGTCGTGCACCTTGTTCTCCAAGGTCAGCCATATGCCACCATTAAATTCTCTCTTTTGTGGCTGAATGTTTGAAAGGTAGAAAGTCTGCCCGTTATGGTTCTCCGACATCAGTCTGTCCTGAGAGTTAACAATGTGACCGCGGTCGTAGCCGCTGCCTCTATAGTCCGAAAGGGAAGTCCTATAGGAACCGGGTATGATGCTGTCTTCCTGAAACGGATCGCCGCTCCACACCACGCCCTTCCACAAATAGCCATTCCAACTGCCCCTACCCCAGCCCTTTGTGTTGTTGGNGGGAGTAAGGGTATATGCCGCCCACTTCTGGGTCTTCCTGTCTTTGTCCCATTCCAAGGAATAAGTCACCCCGAAGCGGTGCGTGGAGTGAACAACATACATTGTGCGGTCCTCGATGGCCGGGACCTCGATGTTGCCTCCGGCTATACTGATGGCTTCCTCGCCAATGAAGTCATACATGACATCCGGCACTCCACCGCCTTCGCCGGCGTCATCGTCTTTACTACACGAAGAAACAACGGTCAGACACAGCAGAAGCAAGGACAGGTATATGTTTGTTTTATTCATTATTGGGCGGCTGGCAATTTTCTTTGCAAAGATACATCGTTTTTCTTGAACAGACAAGTGTGCGAGGAGAAAACGTAAAACGGACGCAGAACAGGCAAGAGCCCGGCAAACGAACAAGCACATGAAAAACCGAAAAGTGCGGGCTGCCAAGCACGCTTATGCCTGACAGTCCGCACATTGGTCCTTCGAAAGGAATTATTTCTTCACGAGTTCTGCATCATCCACAAATATATCCTGAGAGGTATGCTTGCCTGCGGTCTCCTTCGGATTGAGGGCAATGACACTAATACTGCTTTCGGCTTCAAGCGTAAAGGTATATTCCACACGTGTCCAGCCTGTACTGTTGAGGTCAACGTAGCCGCTGTACTTATAGCTGGAAGAAGTCAGCGCTCCTGTGGCATCATATGTAGCAATGCCTGCACGAGCCTGACACGGCTGCGTGGTGCTTGACTTGGCATAGAAAGAGAAGGTGTAATTGCCTGCTGCCAGCTTGATGGCCTGCGATGCCAAACGCTTGTTAATAGAGCCTGCTGCCGCCAAGCGTGCCGAATAGCTGCCGGTGCGTGCATCTGTGGCTTGGCTGACCGCAGCGCTGCTCGCAGCAGAAGACCAGCCCTCTGCTGCCGTACCGCTTGTCCATGTCTCGAAACTGAGATTGGTGAGTTCGGAGACTTCTTCGCCACCGCCACCCGTATCATCGCCGCCAGTATTGCCGCCATCTCCTGCTTCCAGGATAACGACTGTGGCATTCTTTATCTCGGGCGTAACGGCATCATCCTTCACATATTTCATCAGCTTGCCAGTAATGGTCACTTTTGAGCCGGCAACAAACTCNGTTACACCTACAGGCAGATTGGCCCAGTAGGCCTGGAATACATTGCCGCCATCCTTTGTGTCGGCAATCCAGAAAGACTGCTGGTCGCGACTGACCGTACTGATGACTGAAGTAATATAACCCGTAATGGAGTATGTCTCTGCGGAAGTTCCGCCGTCAGAGAGCGCATTGACAAGGGCCACAGCCTCTGCACAGGTTACGGNTGTAGCAGTTACATCGCCGCCAGTATTACCGCCATTGTCATCTTCCAGAATAACAACGGTTGCATTCTTCATCTCGGGCGTGACGGCATCGTTCTTCACATACTTCATCAACTTACCAGTGATAGTTACCTTAGTTCCCACGTTAAACTGGCTTACGCCTACTGGTAAGTTTGCCCAGAAAGCCTGGAACACATTACCGCCATCCTTTGTGTCGGCAATCCAGAAGGACTGCTGGTCGCGACTGACCGTACCGATGACTGAAGTGATGTAACCCGTAATGGAGTATGTCTCGGAAGTAGTAGCGCCGTCAGAGAGCGCGTTGACAATAGCAACAGCCTCTGCACAGGTCACGGCTGTGGCAGTTGGAGTTTCACCCTCTGAACCGCCGCCTTGGACAGGCAGGGAGAATGGAGCTGGAACATCAGCGCAACTTGCAAACATGACCATGCCGGCAAGAGCAACAATCAGCAATTTGAAATACTTTTTCATAATGGTATGTTGGTTTGTAGTTTTTCTTGACTTCTATAATCTCTTGACCTTTGGCCGTATCGCACGCAGCTGGTCAGTCGCCAATTATCTGAATGTCATCCCAGGTTCTCAACTGGAACTGCCAGTATCCGCCATCGTATGTGCTCCACGATGCCACGCCGGTCAGTCGTACATGTCCCGCCGGGATGCGCTTTGCCGCAAAGTCTGCATAAGCGCTGGTGTAAACTTTCACAGACACGCCATTGTCGGTAGTGAAATCGCGCGTCATGCAGTTATTAGTCGTGGTCACTTCGGTAGGTTCGACAATTTTGTACCCCACATCACCGTCCTTGAAGCGGCCTTCGACGTAAAAGATGCGCGAACAATCCTTCCATTTGTCTGCACTCGAAGTCAATAACACTGGCTGTGGCACCTTTGTGGGAACCGGTTCTCCAATCTTCTTGAAGTGCTGATACCAAGTGTAGCGGCTCATGAACGACATGCGTATCTCGTCGCCGGTTGCCTTTTCGTTGGGATAGCCTATTTGTGCATTCTTGCCGTAACTGCCGAGATAAAGGCCTTTGAGATTCACAAGAATCTTTTGCCCAACCTGCAGATAAGAGTGGATATCATTGTCCGCCACGCTAATAATGATATTGTCGGTTCCGTCAGTAAAAATGATGTTCTGGCTCAGGTTACCGCCCTCGTCGTTGCATGCCACCCAGCCTTGCAACTGCCAGTCCTCCTCTACGAGCTTGACATAGTTCTTGTTGTAACTGCCCTTCCCCTCTATGACATCGCGGTACTTCTCCTTTATCGTAGCAATCGAAACGACTGCCGAGCCAGTACGCTCTGTAATAGTATCATTGCCTATGGCATAATTACGATTGACATTGTCATCCCATCCATCATTCTGACATGACACGATATTCATGACAACGACGATTAGTGCAAATGCTATATTAAACTTTCTCATATTCTCTCTTTAATATATATTATATATAATGTATAACGGTATCCAGAAGTTAAGAATCTCAGAAGTCATGCTATGAGCGTTTGCCGGCTCACATTATATCGTTCTCAACCGAACGTGTCCTTAATGAGTTTCGCAAAAAAACTCTTTGCATTCATTCCTCTATTCTCTTCATTATGATGTATGAACTGAATAGTTCCCTTTGTTCTTCTAACACGATGCTCTTCTTGCTGCTGGTGTCAGAAACGGTAGTTGAGATTGAGCATAAAGTTGAATCCCTGTGCATAGTATTTGCGAGGATTCTTGCTGAAGTCATAGATTCTCTCATCGCCGGGACTGCCATTTGCTATGCGCGGCGTGTTGCCACGACTTTGTTCGAAGCCACCCGTAGTGATGTTGCGCGTGTTGGTCAGGTTGCAAAGCTGAAGGTTGACACTAAGCGGACGCTTGGCTATCTTGAACTGACGACCAATGCTTGCATCGAGCATGAAGCCTCCATGACCCTTTGTCTGCTCATGTCTGTCCGCTTCGAGCGTTGACTCCAGATACTGATTGGGCGCAAAACTCAGGTAGATGCGGTCAAAGTAATTGCCGGTTAGATTCAGATACCAGCCTTTGAGGCGGTAGTTAATGCCGAGACTATATGCGCTCAGAGGCGTACTGCCTTCGTGAATACCATCGCTGTAACAAAGGACGTTGTTTGGATTCTTCTCCTGAAGGATTGCTGTAGGAAGCACGGAAGGGATGGACATTTCCCAATGATAATTGGCATTGTCCACATACTCTGCCTCTGAATAAGTGGCTAATGCAACGATGTCCAGGTGGTTTGTGATTTTGAACTTGGCACCGAGTTCTACACCGTAATAGCGTTTGTTGACGTTATAGAGCGTGTTGTATGAGAAGGAGTTCAACTCATCGTCAAAATAATTTGAATGCTCTATCATGTCATACATATAATAATAGTAACCATTGAGGTTCAGTCGGAGCCAACTGTTGTTCAACGCATAACCCAATTCTGCCGATATGTGCTTCTCTGTATCCTGCTTGAAGGTGATGTTGCCTTTCGTGTCTGTAAAATCCGTGGCGAAGTTGTTGTTCAATTCAGGAGCAGTGAATGCAGAATATGCTTTGGGTGCGGCACATTCATACCCCAAGCCGAAAGCTATGACATTGCCCTTGCCAATATTTAGCGTCGAACCCAGCTTGAATCCACCATCAAGGAAGGTGCCCACACCACTCTTCCCATAACTATTGTCCAGATATATACCATTACGCATGTGACCATCGCGCCACATCTGCGTGCCGCCGACATATCCCGTCAGAAATGAATGCGAGATGCCTTTGCTGACGGAGTATGACATCCAGCCCTTTACGTTCTGGGTGTAGATGTCATAGTCATAACCGTAGCGGTCACCTTCATACAGACGGTTGGACGCTGTATAGGGTTCAGTATCGCCTGGCTGAAATCTGTTGTAGTCATACCAGACTTGCGGATCGGAAAGTGTGTAGTTGCCGATAGCATAGCTGTTCACGTTGTACAGATAATACGCGCCCATCAAGTCTGCTACAGTCTGGTAGTGCATCGCCTTATCGCGCCCTAACTGCACACCGAAGTCCAACTTGCGTTCTTTGTTGATATTGATGTTGAAGGTAGTAGCCAGGTTAGTAACAAAATGATCATTATGGCGTTTGCCTACGTAATAGGCAGCATCTCTGCCTTCATTGTTGCGGCCACGGTTCTTAGCATACAACTCATCCCACTTAATCTGCCTGCCTTCCTCCGTCTGCCACATTGCGTAAGCGTCCCAAAATTCGGCATAGCCGTATTCGTTGTTTCTTAAGTGATCCTTCCAGGGATTAAACTTGGAACTGGGCATATTCTTCCAGTAATCGGGATTGGGATTCTGGGCGTCATTGTAATTTAAGTTCGTCGAACTGTACTTTGCATACTTTACAAAGCCCGACACAACTGCCTTAACCTTATCGTTGAACTTCCAGTCGAGAGTGGCCAGCAAACTGGGCTCATAATTATTTATGACGCGCGATGACCGCTTCTTACCGTTTTGATAACCCCAGTTGGGATTGTACTGGTAGTCGTTAGCCAACCAGCGTGCCTCGTCAGTAGTAGAGCCCTGACCCGCACGTTCAGTTGGACTGCCCCATGAAGCAATGTTAAACGAGCGACCTTCATCCCACTGTTTTTGGAGCGAAAGGAAATAGGAGAGACTATTATAGAACGTTCCCTTCACATACGCCGTCTCCATGTTTGCCCAACGGTAACCTACGGTACCGAACCACGCCCACCCGTTCTTGTTGAATCCGGAACCGTAGCTGTACATGGCACGAGTGGTGTAGTTGCGATTTGCCCCGGAAAGAGTGACCTTATGACCTACGGGCATACTGCCGGCCCGCAGGTCGTAATTGGCAGAACCGCCTATGGCACTCATGCTGTATTTGTTGTCCTCAAAGGGATTTGAGTTGTCTTTATTGCGGACAGCATCGTTCATGCCACCGATAGTAGAATAGCTGAAACGGCCGTTTTCCGCATTGTTCACCGAAACACCGTTCATATAAACATCGTTGTAACGATTGTCTAACGCACGGAACTTGAAGCGCATACTCCCCCCCCAAGTGTATCCTATCTGGTTGGTATAAACATTTGTAGCAGAACCAACCTGAATTATTTCGCTCGTGATATCCTCATTCTCATCCAACTGTGACTCGTTGAACGAGAACTCCGCCTCTCCTTCTGTGTCTATGCTATCCTTCGGAACATAGTCCTGAAAGACTTTCGCATGACAGAAAGAGCATGTCAGAAGGGCAATTGCCAATAGCTGATGTTGCTTTTCCATGTGAGTATTTATTATAACAATAAAGTTTTGCGATGCAAACATACAAAATTTAACGCAAGTAAACTCCGCATAGTTAAACTTTTTTTGCCTGTTGCAAACATTCTTAATTAAAAAGTATTAACTTTGCGGTGCAAAACATCAAACAATACAACATGAAACGGATTTTTACCGCATTTTTATGTGCGTTGTTGCTTAGCACGGCCATTACCATCCATGCTCAGGACCGCAAACTCAGTGTCCACGCTGTGTGCTTCTACAATCTGGAGAATCTCTTCGACACACAGCACGATGAGGGCAAAAACGATTATGACTTTCTGCCTGACGGGTCATACCATTGGGACCAAAACAAGTACAGCAGCAAACTCGCCAACATGGCCAAAGTGCTTTGCGATTTGGGTACTGACAAACTGCCTTATGGAGCCAGCATCATAGGCGTGAGCGAAGTGGAGAACGATAATGTCATGAACGACCTCATGGCAGTACCCTGCATGCAGAAGCGCGGATATAAATACGTTCACTTTGAAGGCCCGGACCATCGTGGAGTCGATTGTGCCCTCATCTACAACCCCAAAGCCTTTCATGTCACGAAAGCGTTCCACAAGAACTATGTCTATGAAAACGGTGACACGACACACGCCACACGCCCATTCCTCTGCGTACAAGGCAAGTTGGCCGGAGACAATCTCACCGTCATTGTCTGCCACTGGCCCAGCCGCGCAGCAGATGGCATCTTCCGCGACTACGGCGGCCGACAGGTACGGGCCCTGACTGATAGCATCCGGTTGGCCGACCCATCGCAGCACATCATGGTTATGGGCGACATGAACGATGACCCCGACAACACTTCTATGGCCAAGCATCTGGGAGCAAAACGCAAGATGAAGGATGTGGAGGAAGGNGACTTTTACAACCCATGGTGGGACATCCTGCGCAACAAAGGACAAGGCACACTCTCCTATCAGGGCGGATGGAACCTCTTCGACCAAATAGTATGCTCCAAGAACATGCTTGACCTGAACAAGACAAAAACGTACAACGAGCTAACGCTTTACGGATTCCACATCTTCAAGCGCGACTACCTCATCAATGCNGAAGGCAAATATAAAGGCACGCCCAAGCGCACCACATCGGGCGGTGTATGGCAAAATGGCTATAGTGACCACCTGCCCACAGTGACCTATCTGGTCAAAGCAATGTAAGGCAGACATGGCAAATAACAGCATGTATGAGAAATTATCCGCTTATTCGTCACACGTTAAGCCGTTTTTTCGTATCTTTGTACCCGAATTTGAAAAACGACAAACATTCTGTTAAATATACAACTAATCAAACATTATGACAAGTTACAAAGAATTA
>WFLX010052092.1_pt1 | contig 16115 bp, 8 predicted proteins | sample 4967041 | NCBI WGS metagenome assembly WFLX01 (sample SAMN12857096, study PRJNA449069) | gut metagenome | isolation source: stool from male and female vole | host: Microtus ochrogaster | place: USA:Florida | collected 2017 | reverse complement strand
ATAGAATCACGGGAAACCGTACAACCGGTTCGAAACCATTGAAAGAAACTGGCTACTTAGACGCACCTGAAGCTGCGACTTCAACTTGTCTGCCGAGCGATGAGGCACAGCATGCCTTGCGTGTATTACGTCTTGGCATTGGCGACGAGTTGCTCCTCTGCGATGGGAAGGGGTGTGTATACCGTGCCACGATAACCGCCACAACAGGCCACGCATGCATCTATCGCATTGAGGAAAGCCTTCCGCAGCAGGCTGCGTGGCAAGGGCATCTTCACCTGGCCATGGCCCCCACCAAGCTCATGGACCGAGTGGAATGGTTTGTTGAGAAAGCCACCGAGATAGGCTTTGACGAACTGACCTTCCTTGACAGCCAGTTCAGCGAGCGCCATGTAATCAAGAATGAACGCATTGACAGAATCCTCGTCTCTGCGATGAAGCAAAGCCACAAGGCCTGGAAGCCTACGCTGAACGGCATGTGTCGTTTCCGAGACTTTGTCGGGCAGCAGCGTGAAGGGGACAAGTTCATCTGCCATTGCTATGACGAAAGCGACATTCGGCATGAAGGCCAGAAGCCTTTCCTCTTCGATATGCTCCGTCCGGGTGTACCTGCAACAGTGCTCATCGGCCCCGAAGGGGACTTCAGCATAGAAGAAGTTCGACTTGCGCTCAGTCATGGATTCCAAAGCGTGACCCTTGGTCGTAGCCGTCTTCGTACGGAGACGGCCGCACTCGCCGCTGTCCACATGATGCAGATTAAGAATATGTGAACCATTTCCTAAAGCCGGCATGATGCCCGTACTGTTAGTGAGTGCAGAATGGCGGGCATGATGGACGCATGGTTTATGGGCGAACAATAATACTCGAATGAACGTGAGACCATGAACCACGAACTATGAACAGAGACATAACTATGAACAGAATGTCACCAATGAAGAAGACCATAGTTTCTGCCGTCGCAGTCTGTCTGGTGGCTGCTGCTGCCGCTTGCTATCTTCTGAGCACCAGAGACAACGCCCGTAACGTAGTACCTGCCGATGCTATTGCTGTGGCAATGTTTGACGCAACAGCATGCGCAGAAGCACTTGACCTGACGGCTACGGAGCTTCTCTCTCTCGCCTGGCCGAAAGAGGCCGAAAGCACAGGTATCGACTTCAGCCGTCCCGGTTATGCCTTTGTCTGCAAGAACGGATTTGTCGGTGTTGCTCTCAACATCGACAACAAAGAGTCTGTGCGCCGCGCTATGGAGCATTTCGGCTATTCTTGCCAACAGCAGCGGGGATATTTGTGGCTGACAAATCAGAATAGCATCGGCTGCATGGGAGANGGGAAACTTCTCCTCTGTGGCCCCGTTTCTGCAGGACAGCAGGACGCCTTACGTCCGGAGATGGTCAGGCTCATGACGCAGCCACAGCANCATAACCCTTTGCTCAGCCGTCTTGAACNGCAGGAAAAGGGAGTGCTTCTGCTCTGTGCTTCTATGGAAGCCATGCCGCAACGATTCCTCCATAGGGGCATCGACCGAAGTGACGCGATTTTCAATGCCGCAGTCCGTGTGGGCAAGCAGGACATCACATGCCGTTGCTCTGTAGTCAAGCAGGACGGTTCCCCTCTTGTGCTTCCATTNCTGGAGATGNTGCATCCCATTGCNGAGCCTCACCATTACACTGACGACAATCTCTTCTGGGCNTGCGCAAACATAAAGGGCGACAAGCTCTTGCCTCTACTCAGACAGGACAACATGTTGCGCATGACGCTAATGCTGATGAATATGTGCGTTGATGCGGACATGATAATCCATGCCATAGACGGCGATGTGACTGTGNCGGCCACCGCAGCTAATGACTATCTCCTCATGGCAAAACTTGCCAACACCGACTTCCTTGCCAACGTCAATGACTGGGGTACATCCACCATGGGCATACATTTCGAAAAGATTACCCAAACGGACTACATTATTAAATATGGACATCAGACGGTGTACTTCGGCATCGTCGGCCGGCAACTTTACATTGCCTCTAATCCTGCCATGGCGGCAATAGCCCGCAAGCCGGACTCAGGGTCTCAGCCGCATCTGGACGCTCAGGGCAAGTATCTATGCGGCACGGTCGGTATTGGCAATTTCATTCGCTCCAACACTTCTGNCGCTTCGCTGCTTGGCTTATCCCCCTTGGCATGCAAAGCNGTGGAGGAAGTGGAGCGTATCAATATCATGTCCAATACTCCTTCCAGTTTGGAACTNCAGCTATTGACCCGCACCTCCATCCGCGAAATTATCACATCCTTGACCGGCAAATGAAAAACATCGTACTTGACAACATATTACCGCAAATCTTTCTCTCCCGCATAGACATCCGGAGTGAAGTGTGGCGTCAACAACTCACCCTCGAGCGGGGGCTCACCTATCTTGTTGAAGCCGGCAGCGGAACTGGCAAAAGCTCGCTGTGCAGTTACATCATAGGCTACCGTCATGATTACGACGGCCGCATCCTCTATGAAGGTCGAGATGGCAGAACGTTGAGCATAGACGACTGGGTGAATTTGCGTCGGCATCATCTTAGCATGCTCTTCCAAGAGTTGCGCCTCTTCACTGAACTGACTGCTCTGGAGAACATCGAGATAAAGAACCGTCTCACGCGTCACACGTCAAGGCAACAGATAGTCCGTTGGCTCGAAGCACTCGGCATAGCTGACAAGCAGAACACNCCGGTGCGCTTCATGAGTTTCGGCCAGCAGCAGCGTGTGGCCATGGTGCGTGCCCTTGTACAGCCATTTGACTTTCTTTTTGTAGATGAACCCATTTCCCATCTCGATGATGAGAATGCTGCGGTAATGTCCTCCATCATGATGGAGGAAGTGCATCGCCAGGGTGCAGCTGTTCTAGTCACCAGTATCGGTAAACACATGCAGTTGCCTTACGACAAAACGCTACGCCTATGAGACTTGTTTGGAAACTATTGCGCCGACACATCTGTCTGTCACAACTCGCCGGCTTTTTTCTGGCAAATTTCCTTGGATTGCTGACCGTGCTACTCGGCTTGCAGTTCTACTGTGACGTGAAGCCGCTTTTCATGGACGAAGATGGCTTCATCCGTCCGGACTACCTTATACTGAGCAAGCGCGTCACGGCACTTGACGTTTTGGGGCTGGCCGATGCCTCAACCTTCACCCGGAGTGAACTGGACGATTTAGGCCGACAACCATTCTCAAAACGAGTAGGGGCATTTACGGCAAGTCAATATAAAGTGAGATGCAGCATAGGGCTTGACGGTGCGGCACACATAGGCACAGAGATGTTCTTCGAGAGTGTCCCCGATGCCTTTGTGGATGCAGACATGAGTCAGTGGCATTTTGCGGAGGGCGATGAAGTAGTCCCCATTATTCTGCCACGCATGTATTTGGCTTTATACAATTTCGGTTTTGCACAGAGTCACAGTCTGCCGAAACTTTCAGAAGGCATCATAGGCATGGTAAGCATGACGGTCAGCATGCGTGGAAACGGTCAGGAGGAGAGCATTAAAGGTCGTGTAATCGGTTTCAGCAATCGCCTTAACACCATACTCGTACCGGAAAGTTTCATNCGATGGAGCAACNAACGGTTCGCGCCGGAAGCAAGTACAGCACCTACGCGCGTAATACTNGAAGTTAGTAATCCTGCNGACGATGCCATCGTACGCTACATAAACGGTAAGGGCTATGAGATGGAAGACGAAAAATTAGATGCTGGCAGGATGACTTTTTTCTTGCGTATCACCGTGGCCATCGTCATGTCCGTGGGCTTGCTCATCAGTTGTCTGGCATTTTACATTCTCATGCTCAGCATTTATTTGCTGGTAGAGAAAAACACGGAGAAGATGCGAACGTTGCTGCTAATCGGATTCAGTCCCGCGCGTGTGGCGTTTCCCTATCAGGCTCTGGCAGTCGGGATGAATTTGGCAGTGCTGCTGCTGGCCTTCGGTTTCATTGCTATTATCCGCACACAATACATGGATATGCTTTGGAACATCTTCCCCAAGATGGAGGAGCGTGGCATTTTCCCGACAGTTCTGCTGGGCCTTGCCATTTTTGTGACAGTCAGCATCATGAACGTCATCGTATTGCAGAACCTTGTCAAGAACATTTGGAACAACAAGAATTAAGATGGAAGAGCTGAAGGAACTATATAGAGAATCCATAGGGCTTGATGCTGTCAGCATAGTGCCTCTGCCTGCATCGGGCAGCAATCGCAAGTATTACCGTCTGAATGGCTCTGATGGCAGAACGTTGATTGGCGTCATCGGAACCAGTCGCGACGAGAATCACGCCTTTTGTTATCTTGCGCGACATTTCTCGCAGCGTAGGCTACCCGTTCCCCAACTTGTGGCAGAGAGTGCAGACGGACTGCGTTATTTGCAGACGGACTTGGGCGACATGTCGCTTTTCGATGCCCTTAAAGGTGGTCGGGAGGCGGGAGGACGCTATAATGAGAGAGAGAGAGAACTGCTACGCAGAACCATCAGTCTGTTGCCAGACATTCAGATTCGTGGCGCACGCGAGCTGGATTTCAGCCAGTGCTACCCGCAGGAGTCGCTTGACGAAACGAACGTACTCTTCGATTTGAACTATTTCAAGTATTGCTTCCTGAAAGCCACCGGGTTGAACTTTCATGAGTTGAAGCTTGAAGCTTCGTTCCAACTGATGGCCCGCGACATTGCCGGCATGCAGGGTAATGCCTTTATGTACCGCGATTTTCAGGCTCGAAATGTTATGATAGACGGGCAGGGAAATCCTTTCTTCATTGATTTCCAAGGTGGTCGACGAGGGCCTGTGCAATATGACGTGGCAAGCTTCCTGTGGCAGGCTTCTGCTCGTTATGCCAAGCAGTTGCGCGAGGAACTTGTCAATGTCTATATTCAGAGTCTCAAGCAGTACCAAGAAGTTAATGAGAGGCAGTTCCGTCAAGGATTGCAGTTATGCGTGCTGTTCCGCATGATGCAAGTGCTGGGAGCGTATGGTTTTCGCGGATATTTTGAACGAAAGAAGCATTTTCTGGAAAGCATTCCTCCTGCCATCGACAATCTACGGGATTTACTCAACGAAGGCGCATGCCCTTATCCATATTTGAAAGAAGTGTTGGCAGAACTCGTTTCATTGCCTCTCTTCGAAAAGAAAGAAACGGAGCTCATCCGGCGAGCAGACGGTTATCGAACCACAGACTTGAACCCTTATGCGTCACATCCGGCAGACGGACCCGCCACGTTCAGCCGTTATGATGGCAAAGGACCGCTTGTTTGTCGGGTGTATAGCTTCTCATACAAAAAAGGAATTCCCGAGGATATCAGCGGCAACGGTGGCGGCTATGTGTTTGATTGTCGCAGCACACATAACCCCGGCCGCTATGAGCCGTACAAGCATCTGACAGGTCTTGACGAGCCAGTCATCCGCTTTCTGGAGGACGATGGAGAAATTCTAACTTTCCTTGAGAACATATACAAGTTAGCAGATGCACATGTTCTACGCTACCTGCAACGCGGCTTTACAAACCTGATGTTCTGTTTCGGGTGTACAGGAGGCCAACATCGCAGTGTCTATAGTGCACAGCATTTGGCCGAGCACATTCACAGGAAGTTCGGTGTGGAAGTGCACGTCTGTCATCGTGAGCAACATATCGAACAAATTTTTACTCCTGCCCGTGCCATGATTTTCGCCGCAGGTCTCGGTACGCGTCTCAAACCGCTTACCGACACCATGCCTAAAGCTCTTGTGCCGGTTGCAGGCAGACCGCTCCTTGAACTCCAGCTTGACAGGCTGAAGGCGGCAGGCTATCGCGATGTTGTAATCAATGTACATCACTTCGCCGACATGATTGAGGAGTGGTGCCAGAAACATCCTAAAAACATGTCTGTATGGTTCTCTGACGAACGTGCGGAACTTCTTGAGACAGGAGGCGGCATAAAACATGCTGCGCCTCTGCTTTGCGATGCACAAGATGGATTCCTTATCCACAACGTTGACATCTTGAGTAATGTTGATTTACGTGCCTTTACTGAGGCAGGTAGAAGAAGAGGCAGGGCGGCTACGCTTCTTGTCAGTCAACGGCAGACACAACGCTATCTGCTTTTCGATGATGATATGCGTCTGGTGGGATGGACCAACCTTGCAACCGGCGAAGTGCGCAGTCCATATCCCAATCTCATTCCAGACCGTTATCACAAATATGCTTTTGCCGGTATCCATTACATGTATCCATCCCTCTTTACCCATTTTGAGGATTGGCCGGACCGTTTCAGCATCATTGACTTTTACTTGAAAATATGCAACACCCAGCCAGTCTATGGCTATGTCCAGCCTAATCTTCGTCTGTTGGATGTAGGGAAAATTGAATCGCTGCATGAGGCGGAAAACTTTGTCAAACAGTTCGAAGAATCGGGTGTTGAATAGAAATAGTCAAATAGAATTGAGTTATGGAGATACAGCAATTACAGATTCTCTTCGCTAACCATCCGGGTGTAAAGTCTTTAGCCCTGCTTTTACAGAAGGATTCCGTGAAAGCCATACAGCTGACTGGGCTTCAGGGGAGTGCTGCCCCCCTCGTGTTTGCTGCCCTCGCGGCCAAAGCACCGCAAGTGTTGGATGTCCCTTACATATTTGTACTTGATGACGAAGAGGAGGCTGGTTGCTTTTATCACGATTTAATCCAAGTGCTTGGCGAGCAGCAGGTCCTCTTTTTCCCCAGCAGTTTCCGCCGTGCCGTCAAATTCGGTCAGCGGCATGCAGGTCAGGAGATATTACGCACAGNGGTGCTTTCACGCCTTTCGACNGGTTCGTTTCCGCTGTTCGTCGTAACCCATCCTCAAGCACTCAGCGAAACGGTAGTCAGCAAACGAATGCTGAATGAGCAGTCGCTCACCCTCAACGTGGGAGAGCGTGTGGATGTGATGTTTGTGCAGGAAACNTTGTTGAGCTTCGGATTCCATCGTACGGATTACGTCTATGAGCCTGGTCAGTTTGCTGTGCGCGGCAGCATCATTGACGTATANTCTTTTTCGTGTGAATGGCCTTATCGCATCGACTTTTTCGGTGATGAGGTGGACAGCATCCGCACGTTTGAACTGCACAGCCAGCTCAGTCGTGAGCGTCAGCAAACCGTATCTATTGTGCCGGAAATGCTTGGCCAAGACATTGGCAGAGAGAGTTTCCTCTCTTTTCTGCCAACAGATGCAATTCTTGTGCTGAAAGACATGCTTTTCCTCTGCGATAGCATTGAGCAGACTGTCCGTGAAGGATTCAGTCAGCAAGCAATCACTGCTCTGCACGAGGAGTCGGTGGATGGGCTGGAGAAACATGAAGAACTGAGTGCCGAGCGTCTTCTTGTCCGGCCGGAGGACTTCCGCAAAGAGTTGCTTGGATTCCGTCGGATAGAGATGACGCAAAAGACTGTGGCGAAAGATGCCGCACAGATTGTGTTCCATACCCATTCTCAGCCCATCTTCCATAAGAACTTTGACCTACTCATTTCCGCCCTTCAGAAGCTTCAGGCAGAGGGTACTTCCCTATATGTTCTGGCTGATAGCCCCAAACAGATTGACCGTTTGGAAAGCATCTTCCACGACAAAGAGACGGGCATATGCTTCACACCGGTCAATCACACATTTCACGGCGGGTTTTCCGACGATGATATCCGAGCGGCTTTCTTTACGGACCATCAGATATTTGACCGTTTCCACAAGTACAACCTCCGGAGCGAGCGTGCCAACAGTGGCAAGGTGGCTCTTACGCTTAAAGAGTTGCAGCAGTATGAGGTAGGCGACTATGTGGTGCATTTGGATTATGGTGTGGGGCGTTTCGGAGGCCTTGTCCGCATGCAAAACGGCCATCAGATGCAGGAAGTCATCAAGATAATATATTCTGGCGACGACACGGTCTATGTCTCTATTCACGCCTTGCATAAGGTGTCGAAATACAAAGGCAAAGAAGGCGAACCTCCACGCATCAGCCATCTCGGTACGGGGGCCTGGGAGCGCATGAAGGAGCGCACAAAAACTAAGATTAAAGACATCGCACGTGACCTCATATTGCTCTACAGCCGCCGGCGGGAAGAAAAGGGCTTTGCCTTTACCCACGACAGTTTCATGCAGCACGAACTGGAAGCCAGTTTTCTCTATGAAGATACTCCGGACCAGCTTAAAGTCACACAGGATGTCAAGGCCGATATGGAGCGCCAGCGCCCCATGGATCGTTTGGTCTGCGGCGATGTCGGTTTCGGCAAGACAGAGATAGCAGTCCGGGCCGCCTTCAAGGCTTGTGCCGACAACAAGCAGGTGGCGATACTCGTGCCTACCACTGTGCTGGCCTATCAGCATTACCGCACTTTCACGGGACGCCTGAAGAACTTCCCCGTCCGGATAGAATACCTCACTCGTGCTCGTACCGCTCAGCAGACGAAGCAGGTGCTTGAAGGGCTGAAAGACGGGTCTGTTAACATTGTCATCGGCACACACAAGCTCATCGGGAAGTCTGTAGTGTTTCATGACTTAGGGTTGCTCATTATAGACGAAGAACAGAAATTCGGTGTATCTACCAAGGAGAAGTTACGCCAACTTAAGACTAATGTTGACACGCTGACGTTGACAGCGACGCCTATTCCCCGAACGCTCCAGTTCTCTCTGATGGGAGCGCGCGATTTAAGCGTCATACAGACCCCACCTCCAAACCGTTATCCCATCCAAACACAGCTGTGCTGCTTCAGTGCCGAAGTGATAGCCGAGGCCGTTGAATTCGAAATGAGTCGAGGCGGTCAGGTCTTTTTAGTCAATAATCGCATCAGCCAACTGCAAGAACTGGCTTCGCTCATACGCAAGCATGTTCCTGATGCACGAGTGGCTATCGGGCATGGAAAGATGCCACCGGAAGAGCTTGAGCAGATTATGATAGACTTTTCCAACAATGACTACGATGTGCTCGTCTCCACCACCATCGTTGAGAGCGGACTGGACATTTCCAATGCAAATACCATCATCATAAACGGTGCACACAATTTCGGCCTTTCCGACCTGCACCAGATGCGTGGACGTGTGGGGCGCAGCAACAGGAAGGCGTGCTGCTCTCTGCTGGCCCCGCCGCTCGCGTCGCTTCCGGCCGATGCACGCCGCCGCTTGCAGGCCATAGAGAATTTCAGTGATTTGGGCAGTGGAATACACATTGCCATGCAGGATCTCGACATCCGTGGCGCAGGCAATCTGCTGGGGGCGGAGCAGAGCGGCTTTATCGCCGATCTCGGCTACGAAGCATACCAGAAGATTTTGGCGCAGGCCGTGGCAGAACTTCGCAGCGAGGAGTTCGGCGACCTGTATGCAGAAGAGGAGAGGGGAGGGAACGTTGTGTCAACCGCCGATGTGGTTGACGAGTGCCTGCTCGACAGCAATCTTCCTTTGTATTTCAGTGAGGAATATGTGCCCACGAGCAGCGAACGCATGCTNCTCTACCGNGAGCTTGACGCTATGGAACGTGTNGAGGATGTAGAGCCATTCCGAGCTCGTCTNGTCGATCGCTTTGGTGAATTGCCGTCAGAGGCCGAAGGACTTCTCCAAGTTGTTCCGCTTCGCTATTTCGGAAAACATTTCGGATGTGAACGCATCGTGCTCAAGTCCGGATATATGCGCCTTTTCTTTGCTCCGGACGAGAACAGCCCTTTCTATGAGGGTCGCATTTTCGGTCAGCTGTTAGCCTTTGTCACAGCCAACGCTCACCGTTGCAAGTTTAAGTCCGATAAGAGCAAAAAGAGTCTGCTCATAACGGACGTCAATACCATACAGGAAGCTGTGCAGCTACTGCGGCAAGCCTATACAAGTTCATAGTTATGTTGCTTAAGCAGTCCGTGATATTAACAGTGCAGGGGAGCAGAACATATTTCAGCTTTTGCTCAAGGTCTTGTCATGGGGCTACATACTCTAAAATGATATATTGACCTTCTTGCTCATCTGCGCGAAACACAAATCAATAATCAATAACCAATCTTCAAATGCTGAAACATCTGACCATAAACAATTATGTACTTATCGAGGCGCTCGACATAGACTTTCAGTCCGGATTCTCCGTTTTGACGGGTGAGACAGGGGCAGGAAAGTCCATCATACTTGGTGCTCTGAGCTTGCTCATGGGGCAACGTGCCGATGTGCAAAGCATTATGCCGGGCGCCGCGAAATGCATGGTAGAGGGCATTTTCGACATTGAAGCCAACGGCATGCAGGCACTTTTCGATGAGTTAGACCTTGACTACGAGCCTTCGGAGTGTATTCTTCGGCGTGAAGTGTCAGCCACCGGAAAAAGCCGTGCATTCGTGTGCGACAGTCCCGTCAGCCTTTCCGTACTACGCAAAATAGCACTCCAACTGCTTGACATCCATTCGCAGCACAGCAACTTGCTGCTTGAGAATGCTGGCTTCCAGTTGGGAGTGGTTGACACCATCAGCAATCAAGGCGAATTGCTGCGTCAATATCAAACTTGCTACGAACGAGTAATAGAAGCGCGTCGGCAGCTTCATCAGGCAGAAACATTGCTTGCCAACCAGCAGGCCGATGAGGACTACATGCGCTTTCAGCTCACACAGATTGAGAGTTTCAATCCNCAACCGGGCGAGGATGATGCGTTACGNCAACAACAGAATGAGTTGTCGCATGCGGAAGAAATCAGGATGTCTCTTAGTGCCGTTAATGGCTTGCTCTGCGGCGATGGCGATGGCGAGAGCGGGGCAGGTGTGATGGACAGCCTTCAGCGCGCGTTGCAAACTATGCGACAGGTGGCGCGCATCTATCCCTCCATCGAAGATTATGAACAACGTATGGAAAGTGTTCTCATAGAGGTGAAGGACATCTCGGCCGACATCGGCAGGTTTGCCGATGACGTGGAGTGCAGTCCGGAGCGTTTGCAGCAGGTCACGGAGCGCCTTGACACGCTCTTCACGCTTGAGCGGAAGTTTCATCTCAATTCAGCAGAAGAGCTCCTGTCGCATGCCGATGACCTGCGCTCACGGCTTGACGCGCTCACAGACTCTGCCGATGTCATAGCGAAACTAAAACGGCAGATGGCAGACGATACCGCAGAAGCCGATAGGTTGGCCGCCAAGCTTTCGGCGGTGCGCGCCAAAGCGGCTTTGGAGGTAGAACGGCGCGTCTCGGAAACTCTATCATCCATGGAAATGCCATCTGCACAATTCTCTGCGCATATCACACAGACCGACGATTTACAGCCTACGGGCAAAGATGTTGTCACCTTCCTGTTTTCTTCGAACAAAGGCCTCACGCCGCGCCCGCTTGCCGACGTGGCAAGCGGTGGAGAAATGGCACGTGTCATGCTCGCTCTGAAGGCTATGACCAGCAGTCAGATACACCTGCCGACCATCATCTTCGATGAGATAGATACAGGCGTAAGCGGTAAGGTGGCCAGTTCGATGGCAGAAATCATGTCGGTCATGAGTCGAGCCGCAGGTCAGCAAGTCATAGCCATCACTCATCTGCCTCAGATAGCGGCAAAAGGGAGTGTGCATTACCAAGTATATAAGGAAGAAACAGATAAGGGCACGCGCAGTCATATCCGTATGCTCGATGCCGAACAACGCGTTGACCAGCTTGCCCTCATGCTCAGCGGCACCACCGTCACGGAAGCGGCCCGGGAGAATGCCCGCCAGTTGCTGAGTGGGAACGGAAATTGAATACAGAGTGAAAGACTGAAGTTAAAATGACGCTTTCACAGTGATATGAACTGAATGGAACTATGTTATTATCTTCCGTACGCAAATACATTGAGAGCGAAATAGGATTGGACACAGGGAGCCATGTCCTTGTTGCTATCAGTGGCGGCGCCGATTCTACGGCATTGTTGCTCATCATGCACCTGTTGCACTGGCGAGTCACCGCCTTGCATTGTAATTTCCACCTGCGGGGCGAGGAAAGTGACCGCGATCAAGCTTTCGTCGAGCAACTGTGCGATAGCCTCCACATACCACTGCATGTTAATCATTTTTCCACACACGAAGTAGCACGTCGTCGAGGCATCAGCGTAGAGATGGCAGCTCGCGACTTGCGTTATGAGTGGTTCCGTCAGCAAATACATGAGCTCAAGGCAGACTGTGTGGCGGTGGCGCATCATCAAACCGACCAAGCCGAGACACTCCTTCTCAACCTTTTGCGCGGCACCGGGCTGCGCGGCATGGCCGGTATGCCACCTCGCCACAATGGCATCATCCGCCCTCTGCTCGGTGTGTCGCGCCAACAGTTACTCCAATTCTTGCAGGAGAGAGGACAGGAATACGTCACAGACAGCACGAATGCCCAGCGTGTGGCAACGCGCAACTCGCTCCGGCTCGATGTCATCCCTATCCTCGAACAGATAAGCCCCACGGCAGTGGCTCACTTCTGCCGTGCATGCGACAATGTCCGCCAAAGTCTGCCTTACTACGAAGAAGGCATACACGTTGCATCCACCCGCTGCGGAGTGAGTGCATCATCCTTCCCCCTGGCCGCAGTTAAGCAAGGCACCTTGCTACATGAATGGCTAAGCGGCAAAGGTTTCAACAGGATGCAGGAGAAGTCGATGCGCGAGGCAGGGGAGAAAGCCGTAGGCCGCGTGTGGAAATCCTCCACGCACAGTGTTGTGCGTGACCGTACAGCACTGTATCTTATTTCGCTTGACGAAGAAGAGGCTATGCCCATCATGAAGAGTGAAGAAGTAGACAAAATAGGTGAGACAGGAGGACACATCGCTTATTTCGATGCAGACCTTCTGTCCGGCCCCATTTGTGTGAGACGTGTGCAGCGGGGCGACGCCTTTGTGCCTTTTGGCATGAAAGGGAGAAAACTCGTCAGCGATTTCCTGACAGACAGCAAAGTGAACGCCGTGCAGAAACAACGGCAGTTCGTGGCCGTGTGTGGAGAGGACATAGTCTGGCTCATCGGGCACCGCTCCGACAACCGTTATCGCGTGACAGCCGCCACGCGCCGAATCTTGAAACTGACAGCCATTCACGCCTGACCAACCTCTTCTTCCTGCTTCACTCTTCCTGCTTTTCTGTTCCCCGTCCTGTGTCCTGTGCTCTTTATAGCGGGCTGAAACGACGGTGGCATAACGTCCTCTATAGTGAGATGTTGGCAACGAAAAGCCGCCGGCGGATGTCATTCTCCACGGATATAGACTATTTCCATAGGGAAAACTTGCAAATGGCAACAGAATTACTTAACTTTGCCGCAGAAACAATCAACTATGAATAGTCGGACTATAGCAATATATTTCTGTTTGATATTCCACACACTATGTGCCTTGGCTCAGCAAATTAAGATAGGCAACTACAGTTTTCAGGGCGGCGGTGAATATCAAGGCGAAATCTACAAAGGCAAACCATGGGGCACCGGCAAGACCGTTTATGCCAACGGAGACTACCATGAAGGCGCTTATGTGAAGGGAAAGCGTCAGGGCAAAGGCATATATCAATTCGCTGACGGCGAGAAGTATGAGGGTGAGTGGTTTCAAGACCAGCAACACGGCACGGGTACCTACTACTTCGCTAACAACAACCGCTACGAAGGTCTTTGGTTTCGCGATTTCCAGCAAGGACTCGGCAAGATGTACTATTACAATGGCGACATCTATGAGGGCAACTGGTTGCAGGACAAAAGAGACGGCAAGGGACGATATACTTTCACGGACGGAGCCTACTATGAAGGCTACTGGAAAAACGACATGAAGGAAGGCCAAGGCGTCTTTGATTGGAACGATGGCAACCGCTACGAAGGCCAATGGCATGAAAACAAAAAAAACGGCAAGGGCACTTTTACATACGCCACAGGTGATAGCTACACGGGACAGTGGGAGGATGACATGCAGCACGGCCGTGGCATTTTCACCTTCCACGACGGTAACCGCTACGACGGCAACTATGCTCACGGGCAACGTACCGGCGAGGGTATTTACACCTTTGCTAACGGCGACAAATACGTCGGACACTTTCAGGATGGTCAGCAAGACGGTCAGGGCACTTTCAGCTGGCACACCGGCTCTTCCTACACAGGAGAATGGAAGCAAAACAAGCAGCATGGCCGAGGCAAGTATCGTTGGGCCAACGGCGATGAATACGAAGGAGAATGGGCTGATGGCCAAATGGACGGAGAAGGTGTTCTCCGACAGGCAGACGGCGTAAAATTCAAGGGGTCGTTTCGACATGGCATGAAGGAGGGACACGGCATTCTGGAAGATGCCGACGGCATCCGACACGAGGGCAACTTTACCGCAGACCGCAAAGAGGGCGAGTTCCTTGAAACAGACAAAACCGGCAACCTGCTGCGCAAGGTGACTTACAAAAGAGGCGTGCCTATGGCCGCAAATTGAAATCTGATATAATTCCACAAAAATATGGCTCGTACTAAAGCAATCGCCTGCAAAGTGGCGAAGAAACCCAAGACGAAAAAGGCAGCCCACTCTGCATCCCCCAAGCCCGTTGTGCTCAAACTCATCAAAAACGACAGCGCCCTAACTGACTTTTCCGATGCTATCAACGGACGTCATGATGAAGCAATTCGCAAAATGACGGAACTGACAAGCGGCGTTGGCTCACTGAGCGACTTTGCCAGCGGTTACCTCTACTTCGGTCTCCACAAAACCGAGGACGGATGGATCATACGCGAATGGGCACCCAATGCCATTGACATTTTCGTGATAGGCGACTTCAACGACTGGAAGGAAAGTTCGCGCTATGCCATGAAACGCATCAAGGGTACGGGCAATTGGGAAATCAAAATAAAGAATAAAAGCTTTCGGCACGGCTCGTTCTTCAAACTTGTAGTGCACTGGGAAGGCGGTCAGGGAGAACGAATACCGGCATGGGCGAGACGTGTGGTGCAGGACGAAGAAACGCAAATCTTCTCTGCACAGGTTTGGGATCCGGATGAACCATATCAGTGGCAGACGGAAAAGTTCCGCCCCACAACAAATCCATTGCTCATCTATGAGTGCCACATCGGCATGGCGCAGGACGCGGAACGGGTAGGTACATATGCCGAATTTCGCGATAACATTCTGCCTCGCATTGCAGCCGGCGGCTACAACTGCATACAGATTATGGCCATACAGGAACACCCGTATTACGGCAGTTTCGGCTACCATGTCAGCAACTTCTTTGCACCCAGCAGCCGCTTCGGCACACCGGAAGAACTCAAATCGCTTATTGACAAGGCCCACAGCATGGGCATAAGCGTCATCATGGACATCGTACATAGTCATGCGGTGAAGAACGAGGTGGAAGGACTTGGTAATTTTGCCGGCGATCCCTACCAGTACTTCAATCAAGGCGACCGGCGCGAACATCCGGCGTGGGACAGCCTCTGTTTTGACTATGGCAAGAATGAAGTGCTCCACTTCCTTCTCTCCAACTGCAAATACTGGCTTGAGGAGTTCCGCTTCGATGGTTTCCGCTTCGATGGTGTCACATCCATGCTCTATTACAGCCACGGACTGGGCGAATGCTTTACGTCCTATGCCGACTATTACAACGGCCATCAGGACACCAACGCCATCACCTACCTGACACTTGCTAACGAGCTCATCCACTCTGTGAACAAGTATGCCATCACCATAGCCGAGGAAGTCAGCGGCATGCCCGGCCTTGCCCTCCCGATAAAGGATGGCGGCTACGGCTTCAACTACCGTCTGGCCATGAACATACCCGACTATTGGATAAAAACTATAAAAGAATTGCGCGACGAGGACTGGAAGCCAAGTTCCATACTTTGGGAAATCACGAATCGGCGCAGGGACGAAAAAACAATATCATACGTTGAGAGTCACGACCAAGCACTTGTGGGCGACAAAACGGTCATCTTCCGGCTCGTTGACAGCGACATGTATTGGCATTTCAAGAAAGGCGACGAGAACTCAACCGTTACACGCGGTATAGCTCTCCACAAAATGCTCCGACTTGTCACCTTGGCCACAATCAATGGCGGCTACCTCAATTTCATGGGTAATGAATTCGGTCATCCCGAATGGATTGACTTTCCTCGCGAAGGAAACGGATGGAGCTACAAATATGCACGCCGTCAATGGAATTTGGTGGACAACAAAGAACTCTGCTTCCATTACCTTTCCGACTT
>WFLX010109211.1_pt1 | contig 16118 bp, 11 predicted proteins | sample 4967041 | NCBI WGS metagenome assembly WFLX01 (sample SAMN12857096, study PRJNA449069) | gut metagenome | isolation source: stool from male and female vole | host: Microtus ochrogaster | place: USA:Florida | collected 2017 | reverse complement strand
TGCCTGTGTGGTGGTCATGATCGTAATTCCGGCACATACCATTATGCTGCCTTTATATACCACCTTTAAAAATTTTGACCCCTTTGGTATAATAACATTAATAAAGGGCGCTCCCATCAATCTGATGGGAAGCAGCGTTCCGATGTATATCATGACTGCGCTGGGCTGCGGACTTCGTTCCGGTCTGTATATCTATATATTTAACCAGTTTTTCCGCGGTTTGCCAAAAGAGATTGAAGAAGCTGCATTTGTAGATGGCGCCGGAGTATGGTATACTTATTTTAGGATCATGCTGGTGAATGCGCTCCCATCCGTTATTACGGTGGCAGTATTTTCGATGGTATGGCAGTACAATGACACATTTTACGCGAACCTGTTCCTGATCAGTTCGGATGTGATCATCGGTATGAAGATTTCTACTTTGCAGGCAACCATCGCAAATCTTGATAAGATCCTTGACCCGACGATTCAGGAACTTTATCTGGATGCCGGTATCGTACTGGTTATGCTGCCGGTGGTAATTATTTATGTAATACTACAGAGACACTTTATTGAAGGTGTTGAGAGAAGCGGTATTGTCGGTTAATACCTATTCTTTTAGCATAGATGTATTGTTATGGAAAAGTATAAAAAAGAAGGAGGATGAAAAAGGTTGAAAGCAAAAATTGCAAAGAAATTACTTTCTGTATTGCTTGCAACGGTTTTGGTGACAGCGGGTCTTACTGCATGCGGTGGAGATGGCGCGTCGACGACCGGAGGCAATGAAACAGAAACAGGACAGGATGTGGAAGGCACGGTTTCTTCCGATGATGCAGCAGGCGTTGCTTCTGCGACGGCGGCAAGTGTTGATTTTGAAGACGGGTCATGTGCATTTGTCAAGATGAACCTGTTAAAAGGAACTCCGGATGAGTCGCTTTTATCCGTTACCGATTTTAATGGTTCAAAGGCGCTGTATGTGGAAAATGTATCCGGAAAATCCATGTTTGTTGGTATCAATGTAAGCGCGCTGGTTGGCGATAAGGTTGCAGATATCAGCAAGATTACCATGGATATCGGGACATCCCGCGCGGACGGTTCTTTCGCGGCAGTATCCGGTTTTCTGTATGCTTATACAGGAGAGAAGAATGAAGAAGTAAAGGGGGATAGCTGGTCGGTNTATCTGGAGACNGCAAATCCTAAGACAGCTGAATTCGACGTATCCGGTGCAGGATTTATCGCAGGTGCGGACAATTATATTATCCTGTCCAAAGAGNCGGACAACAATGCGGCTNCCGCAGCAAGTCTGTATNTTGATAACATTACCTTCCTGGATGCTTNCGGTAATGTAATCAAAGCAGATACTTCCGTTGATTTTGGTTCTCCGGCAGGATTTGAGAGTTCAGGAAAAGACCTTTCTAATTTATGCGCATTGACAGATGCCGTAGTATTTGAAGGCTTTGCAACGAGCGCGGACGCATGGGCTCAGGATGGTCTTGATATGCCGCAGGAGATCCTTGATGCATTGGTTCCGGGCAGCGTTGTAGAGATTGAATATACGAGTGAAAATGGTGATATGTGGATCGTAATGCCGGATTCGGCAGAAGGCTGGATGAGAGTCGGCGACGGTAACAATGGAGCAGCTTATATCAATAACTCCCACAATATCGCGCAGATTACTTATGAGCAGATCGCAGAGTTCTGTGGCGACGACGTAAGCACATGGGGCGCAAGGATGCAGTGTGAATCTTCCGGTGCATGGGAAGTATTTAGTGTTAAGGTAGGACAGAAAGCGCCGGTATATGCGGTAGGNAATCCAGTAGTATTTGAAGGTTTTGCAAAGAGCGCAGGCGAATGGTCCCAGGATGGTCTTGATATGCCGCAGGAGATTCTTGACGCATTAGTTCCGGGCAGTGTTGTTGAGCTTGACTTTAACAGTGAGTCCGGTAAGCTTTGGATCGTTATGCCGGATTCCACAGAAGGCTGGATGAGAGTCGGTGACGGCAACAACGGAACTGCAGTTTGTGTGAATGGCAAATGCTATGTTACTTATGAGCAGATCGCAGAGTTCTGTGGTGACGACGTAAGCACATGGGGCGCAAGNATGCAGGCGGAATCNGATACGGCTTGGGAAGTTTATAGTGTGANTCAGAGTAGGCACAGCGCTTGAGATGAAGATGGTAAATAATAATATAGCGTTTGAAGGCTTTGAGAAGAGTGCGGGCGAATGGTCTCAGGACGGTCTTGATATGCCGCAGGAGATTATTGACGCATTGGTTCCGGGCAGTGTTGTAACGCTTAATTTCGCGAGTGAGTCCGGTAAGCTTTGGATCGTTATGCCGGATTCATCAGAAGGCTGGATGAGAGTCGGCGACGGCAATAATGGAACCGCTGCGTGCAACAATGGCATATGCCAGGTAACTTACGAGCAGATCGCAGAGTTCTGTGGCGACGACGTAAGCGCATGGGGCGCAAGGATGCAGGCGGAATCTGATACGGCTTGGGAAGTTTATAGTGTGACTGTAGGTCAGGCGGCAGAATAATTTTTATCTGAAAGACTGGCGTATGGGGATACATTCCTGTGTGACCCATACGCCGTAAAATAAAAATAGGAGGTATAAAATAATATGAAGAGTTTAAAAAGATTTCTGGCTCTTGGTCTTGCAGCAATGATGACATTGTCTCTGGCAGCGTGTAACGGCGGAGGAGAAGGCGCCGGAACGACAGGTGGTGACGGAGCAGCAACGAATCCGGGTTCTGGGACTACAGCAGACGGTTGTGCTCATTATGATTCTGAAGGCAATAGGGTGATCTTGATGGCATGCTGGTGGGATCGTTATTATGATAGCGACGATACAGCATTAGATGATGATCCTACCTTTGCATATACAGAGGATGGTGAGATTAAGGTTGCTGATCAGATGAGATTTGATGTAGTGGCGGCAATTGAAGAGAAGTATGGCGTAAAACTCCAGTGGATTAACTTAACTTATACCGGACAGGAAGAATCCATCAATAACTCTATCTTAGCAGGTTCTCCTGATGCAGATGTATATCTGGTTGACCTTGTAATGGGTGTTCCTGCTGCATTGAACGGATACTGTGTTGATTTAAAGACAGTACTTCCGGCAGATTCGGATCTGTTTACGGATCAGGTTAATATGAGTTACTTACAGCTGGGTGATGATGCTGCATGTCTGCTTCATCCGGTAGCGGCAGAATCTACTGTAGAAGCTACGTATCCGCTGGCATTTAATGTACAGATACTTAAGGATGCAGGTCTGGAAGATCCTCGTGATCTGTATGCAAGAGGCGAGTGGACATGGGATAAATTTAACGAATACGCAACAGCGCTTGCAAAGGATACAGATGGTGACGGCGCCATCGATCAGTATGGATTTGCGGGATTTGGTCCGGATGTGGCAATGTGCCTCTTAATGAGCAACGGCGCAACGATTGCATCCGGCACAACACAGACGATAACAGATACGAAGGTTGCAGAAGCACTTCAGCAGTTATCTGATATGTATAATGTATATGGTTACTGTTATCCTGCGACAGAAGGGGATAACGGCGATATCGGACGTAATGTTTATACAAGCGGTAATATTGGTTTCTGGCCCAGCGCAGCATGGATCGCAGCCGGCAACAATGATTACCCGACAGACGGTACGGTAGGTGTATCCTTTGATACAGCATATGTAGCATGGCCGGTAGGTCCCAGCGGAAATGCAGAGACCAATGCGCAGAAGCTGACAAGTGGATCCTACTATATGATTCCGGTAGGCATCAAGGATCCGGAGCTGGTATATAACGTATTTTATGATTACTGCAACTATTATAACGGAGATACTACTGTTCGTGACGATCGGGAAGCTCTTTGGTGGTGGTATCAGTCCACAGCTTCCAAGGTAGAGCTGCAGGACGCTAACTTCCAGGTAATGTTTGATGCAGGTATGCATGAAGCATTTGATTTGTGGCAGAACCTTGGAATCGAGTATGATTGGGATTCATTCCTTTTTGGCGAGGTAACGCCGGCTCAGTTCCAGGAGACATATAAGCAGCAGATTCAGGATGGTCTGGACAGCTACTTTAAATAAATGTTTTATAAAATAAGCTGATAGAGATGCCCGCATCCGACAGGGGTGCGGGCGTTAGTGTGAAAAGCACTTCTAATTGCTCATGCCGGAGGGCATTTCGCAAAGAAGTGCTAAGTTTCACACCGAGAAATGCCTGAAAAGCGGCATTTCTCATCTTGATTTGAGTCGCAGCAAGGGCTGCTCCGCAGAGAAGTAAAGTAGGCGTAAATGAAAAATGATGGAGAAAAACATAATAATACCGGGAAACAAATAAACCGTAATCTGCAGGATTTTTTCGGGCTGGAGGGACCATTTTCCAGCTTTATGAATACATTGGGAAATATCATTTGGACAGGTCTGCTCTGGCTGGTGGTGTCCATTCCTCTAATTACTATGGGATGTTCGGCTATGGGCGCGTTACGTGCCGCAGAAAAGACCAGAAAAAATCAAGGTTATATTACAAAAGAATTTTTTGACGGATTTAAAAGTGATTGGAAGACGGCATTGCCGATGCAGATTGTGAATCTTATCTTTTTTGCATGGCTGATCTTTGATTGTATTTATTTGTATGGATATGAAGCAGAATATGCGCTGATGATATCGTATGTTTTATACGGAATCCTGATTTTTGCGCTGGGACTAAATTGTTATTATTATCCCTGCCTTCGGATATTTGAAGGCAATTTTTTTGAAATTTTTAAGATTTCATTTTACATGACTTTTCGTCATCTGCTTACGACCATAGCATTGGTGGGACTGATTGGGGCAGCGTTATTGGTTGTCTACCTGATGCCGTGGAGCGTCATGATCGTACCGGGATTATGGTGGTATGCAGCTGACATCCTGATCGGGCGGGTTATCCGGAAAGAGATCGGGAAAACTGTTTAGATTCATAACTTTGGAAAGGAGCACAAGAAAAATGGCGGAAAAAGATTTTACATTGTCCCTGCCGGACGGCATGGTGAACCGTGGCAGCTGGGAGCGAATAAAAAAGGTGATGCGCCGGGCAGAGAAAGGTGAAAAGGTTACGATTGCTTTTTTGGGAGGTTCGATTACACAGGGGTGTCTTGCAACTGTGCATGAGAAATGTTATGCCTATCTGACTTATTTGTGGTGGAAGGAAAGATATCCCAAAGCCGAGGTGGTATATGTGAATGCCGGTATCGGCGGAACAACATCGCAGTTTGGGATTGCCAGAGTAGGTCAGGACGTGCTTGCTTATCATCCGGATCTGGTTTTTGTGGAATTTTCAGTCNATGATGANAAAACTTCATTTTTTCAGGAGACCTATGAAGNTCTGCTGCGTTNTCTATATGGGAATGAATCNGCGCCCGCTGTGATGATCATACATAATATCCAATATGATGTTGGAAAGACAGCAGAGGAAATTCACCTGGAACTGGGAAAATATTATCAGCTTCCCTGCGTCAGCATGCGGTCCACTATTTATGCAAAAATGATGGCAGGTAATTTTGGCAGCAGGGATGTCACAGAGGATGATCTGCANCCGAACGANAGGGGACACCGGATGCTGACGGATGTTATTACCTATTATCTGGAGCAGATTGATCAGGAAAAGGATACGGTAGAGGAAGAACCTGCGATGCCTGCCCCGATGACAGCAGACGCTTATGAACATTCGACCAGATATCAGTGTAAGGATTGTATGCCTAAGATGCAGGGATTCGTGCCGGATACGAGGGAGAAGGACTATTATACGGACGTGTATAAGGGNGGATGGACAGCAAANGAANAGGGTGCAGAAATTCATNNTAGCGTGGAAGNAAGCGGTATTGCAGTGCAGTTTCGTCAGTCAGTTAAAAAGCCCGCGCCGATTGCTAAAGCGATTCTGGATGGCGATGAGGAGCATGCCGTGATTCTGGATGCCAATTTTGAGCTGGACTGGGGCGATAACCTTGCCCTTGAGACATTGCTTTATCATGGGGAGAATAAAAAGCATGATCTTGTGATCCGGATCGAGGAGACGCATGAGGACGACGTAGTAGAATTTTATCTGGTGTCAGTCATTGCGTCGTGTTAATTATTTTAGTAAGACTTATTTAGAATACGGAAAGGACTAAAAAATATGTTTCGTGATGATTTTGTGTGGGGCGTGTCCTCCAGTGCGTATCAGATAGAAGGGACTGATCCGGAAGACGGCAGAGGAAAAAATATTTGGGATGATATGCCGGCGATGGGCAAGATCCAGGATGGAAGAAACGCTCTGACTGCCTGTGACCATATGCATCGTTATGCGGAAGATTTCAGGATGCTGAAGCACCTGAATATCAAAGCTTACCGTTTTTCTGTGAGCTGGCCGCGCATCATGCCGGAAGGGACAGGCAGAGTAAATGAGAAGGCGATAACGATGTATCGCGACATGATCACCGAAATGAAGAAGAACGGTATCGTTCCGTATCTGACCATGTATCACTGGGATCTTCCGCAGGCATTGGAGGATCAGGGCGGATGGCTGAATGAAAACGTGGTCGAGTGGTTTGGGGAATACGCGAAAGTCATTGCAGAAAATTTTACGGATATCTGCGATTACTTTATTACATTAAATGAGCCGCAATGCTTTGTCGGACTTGGTTATGACAGAGGCGTTCATGCGCCGGGTAAGGAGTTGTCTACCGGAGAGGTATTTCAGATTGCGCATAATGCGCTCCGTGCCCACGGAAAAGCGGTGATCAATCTTCGTAAATATGCAAAGAAAGAGATTCAGATCGGTTATGCGCCTACCTGCGGCGTTGCCATACCGGCAAGTGAAAAGCCGGAGGATATTGAGGCGGCAAAGAAGGTATATTTCGGATTTTATCAACCGCTGAGTAACTGGTCATGGAATGTAGCATGGTTTTCTGATCCGGTATTTTTAGGGAAATATCCGGAAGAGGGATTGAAAAAATATGCTGAATATCTGCCGGAGATTACGGAAGAGGATATGAAGCTGATCCATCAGCCGCTGGATTTTATGGGGCAGAATATTTATAATGGTTATTACATCAGCGCGGGGAAAGATGGGGAGCCTGTATGGGATGCGACTCCCGACGGTCTGCCGGTTACGGCATCCAAGTGGCCCAATACGCCGGAATGTCTGTACTGGGCTGTCAGATTTGTTTATGAAAGATATGGACTTCCGATTTATATAACGGAAAATGGAGTTTCCTGTGCGGATAATGTTGCAATTGACGGACGGATCCATGACAATGAAAGGATCGAATTTTTAGACCAGTATCTCTCTGCGCTGCAGAAAGCGGCGGATGAAGGCGTTGACGTGAGAGGATATTTCCAATGGACGTTCCTGGACAATTTTGAATGGGAAAAAGGATATAGCGAGCGGTTTGGCATGATCTGGGTGGATTTTGCCACGCAGCAGAGGATCGCGAAAGATTCTGCATTCTGGTTTCAGAAGACGGCGGAATGTAATGGAGCAAATCTTTCCATCAATCAGAAGCCAAGGCAGATATTACATTTAAAACCACGGTTTGTGGAACGGATCTGGGGCGGTAACCGCTTAAAGACAGAATGGGGTTATGAAACGGGAATGGAAGATCATATCGGTGAGTGCTGGGCAGTTTCGGCAGATCCCGATGTGGACTCAGAGGTTGTCAGCGGTGTATACAAGGGTAAGACATTGTCGCAATTATGGAAAGAAACGCCGGAACTATTTGGTAATCTGGATATGGAAAAATTTCCACTGCTGGTAAAGCTGATCGACGCAAGAGAGGACCTAAGCCTGCAGGTGCACCCGGAGGATTCCTATGCCAAGGAACATGAAAATTCCCTTGGAAAGAAGGAGTGCTGGTATATTCTGGACTGTCCGGAGAATGCTGCGCTTGTTATGGGCAATAAGGCGAAGGATCATGCGGATTTAGAGGATAAGATCTTAAATGCCAAATGGGAGGAACTCATCAACGAAGTCCCCGTCAGGAAAGGTGATTTTGTGCAGATCGATCCGGGGACGCTGCATGCAATCAAAGGCGGATTTTTATTGATCGAGACGCAGCAGAACAGCGATGTGACCTATCGGATTTATGATTATGACAGACTTTCCGACGGCGTGCCGCGCGAGCTTCATATCCAGCAGGGGTTAGATGTGCTGACGACGCCGAATATCTTTAGCGAAAAGGACGTTATCCATTTGGAGGAAAAGGACGATGAACTGCAGCAGCTGATTGCTACCGACCGCTATATCGTATGGAAGCTGAAAGTTACAAAACCGACGCTGATCGATAACAGTCATCCGTTTTTGATCATGAGCGTGATCAAAGGAGATGGTCTTGCCAATGGGGTCATGGTAAAGAAGGGCGCACATTTTATAGTGCCAAACGGACTTCCGGAGTGCAGACTGCAGGGAGATATGACGCTGATTATTTCAGCACCTGTAGTAAATTGAAAAATCAAAGATTTATCAATCACAAAGAACTTTTAATGAGGGGAGTTATAGAAGTATGCCTGATGCGGCAGGATGGGCTGAGAAAGATTATAAAAAAGAATATGGACAGTTCTTTACCAGCCTTCCTGTTGCGGAATTTATGGCGAAATGGGTATTGGAGAAACAGCCCGAAATGATTCTCGATCCTGCAGTTNGGGANGGAATATTTCTTNGGGCAGTCATAAGCCTTTTTCNTTCAAAGNCNGGCACGGAAAAATTATCTGTTACTGCATNTGAGATTGATTNTAATATNGCAGAACGGNTTCNGATTNATTTAAAAAGCTGTATTTCCCCTGACCTGCATCATCTTGATTTATGTATTGAAGATTATTTAAAGGCGGAAACAAAAAAGCAGTATGACGCGATCATATGTAATCCGCCGTATCATAAATTTCAGAGGATACCGGACAGAGAGCAGCTCAGAAATTTGTTCTCAGAACGGTATGGGCTTACCCTTAGCGGATATTGCAATGCCAGTTCCTATTTTCTGGTGAAAAGCATATATGAATTGGCGCCGGGCGGAAGATGCGCCTATATCATGCCCTATGAATTTTTAAATACGGGTTATGGAGAGGCTGTAAAAAGGTATCTTCTGGAACAAAGAGTATTAAAATATATCATTAAATTTGACAGCAGTGTCAGGGTGTTTGAAGACNCTATCANAACATGCTGTATTTTATTGCTTGAAAAGCCGGAAGNAAATTTGCNTGGGGTTAAGGCGGACGGTGCAAGGCGGAANAAGGCGGCAGATCCCGGCGATATGGAAGATATTGTAATTTTTAGTGAAATACATTCTTTAGAACATNTGAACTGGAAGNATATCAGGCGTACAGCCAGGGCGATTCCGAAAGAACAGCTGGACTGCCATGAAAAATGGCTTTCTTATTTTCTAAAAGAAGCTCTTGTAACAAACAGGGAATATCTGATACAATTAAAAAAGATTGGCAGGGTCAGCAGAGGGATTGCCACAGGTGGCAATCAATTCTTTGTTTTAAATAAGGAGCTGATCCGCAGGCATCATTTAAGCAGAGAGGTATGCCTTCCTTGTGTGGCTAAGGCTTCTGATATTAAGTATCTTATTTTTAAAGAAGATATCTATCGCCGTTTGTATGAGGAAAATAGGAAGGTTGCAATCTTTAACGGCGTGTGTGCGCATACCGAACAGGACAAGGCTTATATTCGTTATGGAGAGCAGAATGGAATACACGAAGGGTATCTGACCAGTCATCGCAGTCCATGGTATGCGATAGAGAATAAAGCGCCTGCCCCAATCTGGATAGCGGCATTCAGCAGGGATAGAATCAAGGTGATACGTAATGAAGTGATGATCAGAAACCTGACGGCATTTCACGGCATATATATTGAGGACACCACGTTTTCTAAAGAGGATATCAATCTCCTGTTCTGCTGGCTGTTGACGCCCACTGCACAGAAGCTTTTAAAGGAGAATAAGAGGGAGTACGGCGCCGGGCTGGATAAATTTGAACCGGGTGATTTGATGGAGGCTGACGTCTTAGATGTGAGAAGGATGAAATCCCGGGATAGGACGGACGTGTTGGCATATTATCAAGAAATGGCGGACACATTGAACCCGGAACTGCAGCAGGATATGATTTGCTCTGTTGATCATATTATGAAGAAGTATATATAAACTGAACCAATCATTAACTAAATACTATTACCTAAAATACTATTACATAAGCGAGGGAAAAAACATGGGCGGATTTTTTGGAGTAGCGGCACAGGAAAACTGTACATTTGATCTGTTTTTCGGGGTGGATTATCATTCTCATTTAGGGACAAGGCGGGGAGGAATGGCAGTTTACGGAAAAGACGGGTTTAACCGCGCCATTCATAATATTGAGAACTCCCCATTCAGAACGAAGTTTGATAAGGATATGCAGGAGATGTCAGGACACTTTGGAATCGGCTGTATCTCTGATTATGAGCCGCAGCCGCTGATCGTCCGTTCCCATCATGGTACATATGCGCTGACAACGGTCAGCAAGATCAATAATGTCAAGGAGCTTTCGGAGATGCTTTTTGACAGCGGTCATTCCCATTTCTTAGAAATGAGCGGCGGTGACATCAATGCGACGGAGCTGATCGCTTCCCTGATCAACCAGAAGCAGAATCTGATCGAGGGAATCCGCTATGCGATGGATCAGGTGGATGGTTCCGTGTCGCTTCTTCTGATGAATCAGCAGGGGGTATATGCTGCCCGGGATAAGATGGGACGTACACCGGTTGTGATCGGACGTAAGGAGGATGCGTTCTGCGCTTCCTTTGAAAATTTTGCGTTTAAGAAGTTAAATTATACGTTATATAAGGAATTGGGACCGGGTGAGATCGTTGTGCTGACAGCCAAGAACTGCGTGACGCTGTCTGATCCCGGCAGGGATATGAAGATCTGTACTTTCCTTTGGGTGTATTACGGATATCCGGCAAGCTCTTATGAGGGCGTCAGTGTAGAGCAGATGCGTTATAACTGCGGTGAAAAGATGGCGCAGAGGGATCATATCAAGCCTGATATTGTAGCCGGTGTACCGGATTCCGGAACGGCGCATGCAGTTGGATATGCCAATGCGTCGGGGGTTCCCTTTTCCAGACCGTTTATCAAATATACGCCGACCTGGCCGCGTTCTTTTATGCCGACGATACAAAGTGAGCGGAATCTGATTGCAAAGATGAAACTTCTGGCGGTTGAGGATATTATCAAGGATAAGAGCCTTCTTTTAATTGATGATTCGATCGTACGCGGTACACAGCTTCGTGAGACGACGGAATTCTTATATGAATGTGGTGCCAAAGAGGTACATATCCGTCCTGCCTGCCCGCCGCTTTTATATGGCTGTAAATATTTGAATTTTTCACGTTCCAGTTCTGAGATGGATCTGATCACCAGACGGGTGATCGCACGACTGGAAAATGGGAATGTGACGGATGAAGTACTGCAGAAATATTCTGATCCGGAGACAGAGGAATATGAACGTATGGTAGAGGAGATCAGGAAGGAACTGAACTTTACATCGCTTCGCTTTAACCGGCTGGATGATATGCTGGATGCCGTCGGTATTGACAAATGTAAGCTTTGCACCTACTGCTGGGATGGTAAAGAATGATACGTTAGGGAAGGATAGGCGCAGGAGAGTGAATCAGTGAGAAGGAATATTTTACTCTGTAGTATTATAATGACAATGATAACTTGCATTATGGCATGTGGATATGATAAGAAACCGGAGGAACCGGAAACTTCTGATTTGGGAGTTCAGGAAGAATTCAGTGCTTTGGAAAAGAACCCGGAAGAAGCTTTGGATGCAGTCGTTGCTTTGGAAGCGGAATCTGAAGAAGATCAGAAAGAGCCGGAGGAAAATGCAGTGGAACAGGAAGAAGCGGAAAATGAGTTTCGACTGCAGGCAACAAATCCCGAAGAAGAAATTTTCATACGGTTTTTAAATAATGAAATCGAGGCTGTGTTCAGTGACACGTTTCAGGATGATTTGAACTATGCCTGTCGTGTTTTAGTAATAGGTGATGAGGATGACTATACATTTAGCGGGAAAGAGAGCCTTACTTATGAGGAATTGAAGGCGGCGGTCGATGCATCTGATTCTAATTTTTTGGATATTTCGGAGGAGGAGAGATATTATGCCTTTCTTTCTACAANAGACGGAGGAGAAGTTTTTGCAGTAAAATTCCAAAATCTGGGTATTTACTGTTCGGGGGATCACAGCTATGCGGTTTTTTTCTTTGCAGTCAATGATGGCGAGTTGTATGTGACATATGCTTATGACGATTGGGCTAGAAGCGCTACAACAATGAAAGAACCTCTTTTATTGGATGGCGGTGGTTCTTCGGGAGCAGGAGATCACCATGGCTGGTCGGGATATATTGACAAAACAGGTCAGTATAGGGAAATCTATAGAGCGGAGTATCTTTCGGATGAATGGATAACAATGGAAGCATATTATCGTTATGGTCTTAATGATTTGGATCGGACTCAGTGTGAGGGATGTACGCTTGAACTGCTGGAAATGCAGGATAGGAAATATTACTGTTGCTATTATTATGATCATGAAGCAGATGAATTTGCAGATATAGAAATATTTGCTGATTTTTGCGCCCATCTGGAAGAAGACGGCATGAGAAAGATTGAAATAGACGATGAGATCAATATGATTGATGCAGCGTATGAGGAGATTGGATTCACGGAAGAACTTACGCGGTTTGATAGCTGGATAGCCTGGGATTAGAAAATCGAAGGAACAAAAAGTTTATTTATTTGCGCGTAAAGACAGCTTCCGTGCTGCCATCAGGATAGGTGACCTGTAATGAAAAATCGTCGTTGACAGTCGTGGCAGTGGCGGTTTGTTCCCTGCCGGAGTGTAATACGCTGACGGTTTTATTTAAGGTGGAGCAATGTGTCCGGTATGCGGATAGATAATGTTCTTTCCTGCTTGGGAAATCTATGCAGAGCTGATCTAAAGAAGCAATCATGGCTGCCGCCAGCTGCGCGCGATTGACGGATTGTTTTAATTCCTGTGACAAAGAAGATACACTTTCCCGGAGTTCTTTCGGAAAATCATTTTTCTTTTCTGTAATGTTTAAGCCGATTCCGATGACAATGGATTGGATTTTGCCCGTTTCGCTCTCGATGGATAATTCTGTCAGAATACCACCGCATTTTTTGTTATTTAACAGTATATCATTAATCCAGCCGATCTGCGGACGAACGCCGCAGACTTTTTCTATGGCATCAGAGACGGCAACGGGAACCCACGCGGACAGAGTCGAATAAGGATGAATTTTTCCTGCTGCAGCGGGATTATTCCTGGAATCCGTAAGATTAGAAGTTTCTGTAAAGGCTTCATCACATAAAATGAGATAGGAAAGATAGATGCCCTGATCTTTCGGGGAGAAAAAGGAGCTTCCGGAGCGTCCTTTGCCATCCGTCTGTTTATTGGCTAATATGACTTGTCCGTGGGGCGCGCCTTCATAAGCAAGATCACGCAGATACTTATTTGTGGAGTTGACGGATTCCAGACACAGGATGCGATCTGTCCGTTTTTTCGGTAGGAAAGGCATCAATTCGCCGATACTGATCAGGTCGGGAGAGCCGGTCAACAGATATCCTTTATTTGTGGTGGAGAGGATTTCATAGCCTTCCGCCCGAAGAGATTTGACCGCGGCATTTACTGCAGCACGGCTGACGCCGATTGCCTGACTGATCTTTTCTCCAGAGATATAATCTTTTTCCTGCCGCAGGATAGCGAGTATGGAATCCTTGGTCATATCGGATGACTTCCTTTCTTAAAAAATTACAAAAATCAGTGCTTCCCTAGTATAACATAAAATAAAAAAAACAGAAAGAAACCGTTTTGACAATCAGATAATTTACAGCAGAAAAAGTTTGTTCTACAACATTCTGATATAATAATATCAATATATTTACGATATAATCTTTAAGAAATACAAGACTGAGAAAGGAGCACAGTTATAAAAATGAGGATAGCAATCTGTGATGATGAAAAAGAAATCAGGGACATGCTTGCGGAAAAGATAGCGAGACTTTATCCGGAAGCAGATCTGGTACTGTATCAGTCGGGAGAGGAGCTGCTTTTAACAGATGCGGAGCCAGACATCCTGCTGCTTGATATACAGATGTCTGGGAAGAATGGCATGGAAACGGCAAGGGAACTGCGCAGAAAAAATAAAAATACAATTCTCATTTTTGTGACAGTTTTGGAGGATTTTGTATTTCAGGCATTTGATGTGGGAGCATTCCATTATCTGGTAAAGCCTTTTGGAGATAATAAATTTGAGGAAGTTTTAGGAAATGCAATTAAGGAGTATGAGGACAGAAAAAGTAGGAAAGCAGATCATTCCGATCAGAAAAAAAAGAGCCTTATGATCATGACAGGCGGAAAGCATATTACTGTTAATCTGGCAGAAGTCATTTATGCGGAAGTATTTGACCGTAAAGTAATACTTCATACCACACATGAAGATATTGAATACTATGGAAAAATGAAAGATTTGCATAAAAAGGCAGGCGAAGATTTTTACCGTCCGCACAGGGCGTATCTTGTGAATTTTAATTTCATCAGAAAATACGACGCCACAACGATTTATCTGCAAAAAGGACAGGCGCTTATGGCAAAACAGAATTACAGAGATTTTGTTAAATCTTATTTGCGATACAACCAAAGAAAGGGAAAAAGCAGATGGAACAGTTAGAAGTTTATGCGGAAACCATATTTTATGTCATGCCGATCATGGAGATCCTGATAGCAGGATATTGTTTTTATCGGCTGATAAAGCCGTTTATGGATCAAAGTAAAAGAGTGTTTTGTGTAGGAATAATATACATTCTTACCATGTTGACGTTATATCTTATGCCACTGGTTCTTGAGTCTATTATGGCATACGGGATAGGTGTTTTTATGGCTTTTCTTGTAATGTGCCGGATAGAGCGGAAGAATTATGGGCAGAAGATATTTCTTTCAGTAACCTTTTTTGTTTTGCGCGAGTTTGTATATGCAATGGCTGAAATTTNATACGACAGATTGTATCATCTGGCTGGAAAAACAGAGTATATGCTGACACATCAAAAGCNGTGGTTTGCTTTGTATGTTGGAGTATGCATCATTTTTCTGGTGTTGGAATTNGGGTTTATGNTCATCAGTATATGGTGTATTTCAAAGAGTTACAGATATAAATTTGAAAAAATGTCAANAAAAGAACTATTTGTGATGATCATTCCTTCTCTTATGGGATTGGCGGGGTATGAGATCATATGGTACTATCGTAGATTGTATATGATAGATAANGGGTATCCATTGGNCGTTTATGATTTTTTATCATTGNTTTATTATGCGGNAGCAGTGGTAACNATCGTAGTAATGATCGTGCTGTATCAGAATATTAAGGCNGGGCAGAGGGAAAAGCTGCANAACGAGCTGCTTGCNGNTCAATTAGAAAATACGAANAAGCATATTGAACAGGTGGAAGANCTACTATCAGAATATCCGCNGNATTAAGCATGATATGACNAACCACATCATTACGTTGGAAAGACTTTACGNCGGTAACCAGGCAAAGGANGCAAAAGCTTATGGCGAGGAACTAAGAGAAGCCCTTTCGGAAGCGGCAGGCAGGGTCAGCAGTGGGAATCCGGTCACTGATGTGATTTTGCAGGAAGTGCGNNGTGAAGCAGAGAAAAGGAANATANANTTCCAAACAGATTTTNATTATCCCACCGNNACNAANATCAANGCNTTTGATGTCAGTGTGATACTGAACAATGCCCTGCAAAATGCATTGGAAAATACAAAGNATCNTCCAACAAAACATCNGACAGATCNTNCATCNGAAAATGCGGNAAAGNGNNNAACACCNNATATATCNGTNCTTTCNTACCATAGGAATAATGCCTATATGATTGAGATNAGCAACAGCTTCACCGGAAACNTGCAATGGGATAAAGAAAGCGGTCTGCCGCTTACNTCAAAAGAGAATGTGGATGGNGATGGGTATGGGAAGACACATGGGTATGGACTTGCCAATATCCGCATGGTGGCAAGAAAATATTCCGGAGATATAGCTATTGACTTAAAAGATGATGAATT
>WFLX010040690.1_pt1 | contig 16118 bp, 11 predicted proteins | sample 4967041 | NCBI WGS metagenome assembly WFLX01 (sample SAMN12857096, study PRJNA449069) | gut metagenome | isolation source: stool from male and female vole | host: Microtus ochrogaster | place: USA:Florida | collected 2017 | reverse complement strand
ATGGTGGAAGCAGGGGCGTAACGGGCAGACGGCACTTCTTACAAGGGGTGCCCGCCGTATCGGAAAGTCTACTATCGTGGAGGAATTTGCCCGCCACGAGTATGAGTCTTACATACTTATAGACTTTTCCAGAGCCTCGCATGAGGTCAAGTCTCTGTTTGACGACCTCATGAACCTCGACTTTATATTCCTGCGTCTTCAGGCCATTTATCATGTCATTCTCAAGGAGCGTCGTTCGGTTATCATTTTTGACGAGGTGCAATTGTGTCCTCCCGCTCGACAGGCTATCAAACATTTGGTCAAGGATCACAGGTATGACTACATCGAGACAGGCTCCCTTATCTCTATCCGCAAGAACACCCGCGACATCATAATACCCAGCGAGGAGACGCGTATGGAGCTTTATCCCATGGACTATGAGGAGTTCCAATGGGCTTTGGGCAACGAGACGGCAATGCCATTGCTGCGGCAATTCTATGACAGACGGGCGCCCCTTGGGCAGGCTTTGCGCAAATCTATGCGCGATTTTCGGCTTTATATGCTTGTCGGCGGCATGCCTCAGGCTGTTAATGAATATCTCGCCACTAACAATCTGAGCCTTGTAGATGCCAGGAAGCGTGAGATTATAGAGTTGTATCTCGATGATTTTCTCAAGATAGACCCTACCGGTCGTGCTTCAAGGCTGTTCCGTGCCATTCCCTCCGAACTGTCAAAGAATACCTCACGCTATCAGATTGGCAGTGTACTTTCAGACAGCGAGCGCAAGAATCTGTATAATGTCCTTGCNGATATGAGCGACAGCATGNTCGTAAACTTTGCCTATCATNCCAATAGTCCNAGTGTCGGGTTCTCCCTTCATGGCGANGAAGAGCAGTATAAGATGTTTGTTGGCGATACGGGGTTGTTTGTCACTCTCGCCTTTTGGGACAAGGCCGTTACAGAGAATGTCATCTATAATAAGCTCCTTGCCGACAAGTTGTCGGCCGACCTTGGCTATGTTTACGAGAATGCTGTGGCCCAGATGCTCATAGCGTCGGGCAACAAACTGTACTATCACACTTGGCCGTCCGCAACGTCCAACCATAACTACGAGGTGGATTTCTTGCTTTCGCGGGGCAGTAAGATATGGCCCATTGAGGTTAAGTCGTCCGGATATAAGACACATAAGTCACTTGACGAATTTTGTAGAAAATATTCCGAGTGGGTGGACAACCGTTATCTCATATACACTAAAGACCTACGCAAAGACGGCGAGACCACCTTGCTGCCGGTGTTTATGACTATGTTCCTATAGCCTCGTCCATGTTTGTATTTACACCCTCCTGTTATTAAAAACTCCTTAATCCTACAACCGTTATGATGCAAGAGATACTGATGACCCCCGACGTGTGTATGCGTTTCCTCGTATGGTCATATTACTACCACGATGTTATGCCTGAGCGTGATGTCAGCTACAAGGCATGCGGCAAATTCTACGACGCTGACGCCGTACGGCTGGACAGCCTGAAAGACATGCTTTTCAAATGTTTTGAGGAGCAGTCCGTTGTCAATGCGTGCATGCAGTTCCGCATGGCCAAGATGAGGCAGGAGCCATGCCCTTATACGCAGGCTGAGCTCGACAAGATGTTTGCAAGCGAGAGGGGCTGACGGCGGGTTTTCATTCTATTTCCTATTATTGCTATTACAATATGGCCCCCCCTTTCAGAGTGCTTCTGCCGGGTAAATTCAGATGTTATTCCTATACTGGATTGTTTCATTATTCCGGCCTCATGCCAATCGCATAACCTTTACATTGCAATCGCACCGTGATTATGTTGTAATCGCGGTGCGATCACTGTGTAAAAGCACTGCGATTGCCGCGCCTTGTCCGTTGCGCCGCTGTCTGCGGTGATGCGGCATGGGTCATGCTGCCGCGCGTGCAGACGCCGATTGTTCGGCTTGCGGCAAAAAAGCAACCGCAAAAATTTGCACAGTAAAAACAAAACCATTATCTTTGCAGAAAAATAGTCCGTGCAGCCCTGTATGGCGTTGCCGCCTTTACGGCGTGGCGGTGGCTGCGGCTTGACGGACGGGACAACCTAAATTTCATATCAGTCAGACATGAGACTTCTTCAAATTCTTTTCTGCCTTCTGTGCAGTATCGGTCTATATGCCCAGACGGCGATGGACGACTTCAAGCGTGATATATGCCTTGCGGGCGACAATTATGTGGCCTACCGTGGTCCGCAGAAACAGCTTACGGCAGCCCCCAAGGGCTATAAGGCCTGCTATATCAGCCACTATGGCCGCCACGGCTCACGCTATCTTATTGGTGACAGGACGTACGAGCACCCGTATAACATACTGCGCGCGGCGGCAGACTCCGGCATGCTCACCCGACAGGGCATGGAGCTGATGGAGAAATTGTGCGTGATAAAGAACGATGCGGCAGGGCATATAGAGGAGCTGACACTGCGCGGCGCGCAGCAACATCAGGAGATTGCGGGGCGCATGTATGAGCGTTTCCCCACGGTGTTCAAGGGCAACACCCACATCAAGGCCAACAGTTCGGTGGTGGTGCGCTGCATTCTGTCCATGAGCAATGCCCTGCTTGCCCTGCAAAGCAAGAACAGCGGGCTGACATTCCGCATCGATGCCTCAAAGGGCGACATGAGCTACATACACTTCGACGACAGGGAGCTGTTCCGCCACCGTATGCCGAAAGGCTCGGACGCTGAGAAGGCATACCGTGATTTCGAGCGCAAGCACATAAACTGGGTGCCATTCATGAACCGCATATTCAAGCAGGAGGACTATTGGCGGCGCAATGTCAGGAACCCTTGGCAGTTCTATATAGATGAGGTGTGGAAGATATGCTCCAACATGCAGAGCACGGAGCTGCGCCACAAGATGTCGCTATATGACTATTTTACATTTGATGAGCTGTATAATATATGGCTTACGCGCAACGCCAGCTGGTATATCAACTACGGGCCGTCGCCGCTGAACGGCGGGACACAGCCATTCTCGCAGCGTCGTCTGCTGACAAAGATTATAGAGGAGGCAGACTCCTCACTGGCATTGCCCGTGCCGGGAGCCACATTGCGTTACGGGCACGAGGTGTGCGTGCTGCCTTTGGTGTGCCTTCTCGACCTCAATGGCTATGGCACGCAGTACAGAAGCCTTGACGATTTGGAGCCGAACGCATGGCGCGACTACAATATCTTCATGATGGCCAGCAACGTTCAGTTTGTGTTCTACCGCAAGAACGCCGCCGACAACGACCCGCTTGTGAAGGTATTGCTGAACGAGGATGAGGCCACGCTGCCGGAGGAGCTGACGCCTGTGACCGGCCCTTACTACAAATGGCGTGACGTAAAACAGTATTATATTAACAAACTGCAGGAATATACGCCTACGCCGCCGCTGCAGTGACAATGGGATAACAACGGAATAATGAGACAACTATATATAGAAACATACGGCTGTCAGATGAATGTGGCGGACTCTGAGGTCGTGGCCAGCATAATGCAGATGGCGGGCTACGAGCAGACGGATAACATTGACAGCGCGGATGCCGTCTTTCTGAACACCTGCTCGGTGCGGGAGAATGCGGAAAACAAGATATATAACCGCCTTGAGGCGCTGCACAACGAGAACCGCAAGCGTGAGAAAGAGATGCGGAAGGACGGCACACCCTACCGCCGTATCATAGGAGTACTGGGCTGTATGGCCGAGAGGGTGAAGGAAGACCTTATAGACAACCACCACGCCGACCTCGTGGCCGGTCCCGATTCATATCTCTCGCTGCCCGAACTGATAGCACAGTGCGAGATAGGGCAGAAGGCTATAGACACAAACCTGTCGACCACTGAGACCTATCGTGATGTGTTGCCGCGCCGTGCGCACGGTATGCACCTGTCGGGCTTTGTGAGTATCATGCGTGGCTGCAACAACTTTTGCCACTACTGCATAGTGCCTTACACAAGGGGCAGGGAACGCTCGCGCGATGTGGATAGTATTCTTAATGAGGTGAGGGACTTGGAGCGTCGCAACTATAAGGAGGTTACGCTGCTGGGACAGAACGTAAACAGCTACCGTGCCACGGCTGATGACGGCACGGTGGTGACTTTCCCGATGCTGCTGGCGCTTGTGGCCGAGACCGTACCGCAGATGCGTGTGCGCTTTACCACATCGCATCCGAAAGACATGAGCGACGAGACGCTGCGTGTTATTGCAGCACATCCTAACCTGTGCCGGCACATACATCTGCCCGTGCAGTCGGGATCGGACAGGATTCTGAAACTGATGAACCGCAAATACACCAGACAGTGGTACATGGAGCGGGTCAACGCCATAAGAACCATATTGCCTGACTGCGCCATAACCACCGACATCTTTGTGGGATACCACTCGGAGACGGAAGAGGATCACAAACTGTCGTTGCAGCTCATGGAGGAAGTGGGATACGCAAGCGCCTTTATGTTCAAATACAGTGAGCGCCCCGGCACATACGCCTCAAAGCATCTGCCCGACGATGTGCCTGAGGAGGTGAAGATAAGTCGTCTGAACGAGATGATAGCCTTGCAGACACGGTTGTCGGCAGAGAACTACAAGCAGGATGAGGGCAAGGAGTTTGATGTTCTGGTGGAGAACTACAGCAAGCGTAGCCGTGAGCAGCTTTGCGGCCGTACGTCGCAAAACAAGATGGTGGTGTTTGACAAAGGGGAGCACCATATAGGAGACATAGTGAGGGTACGCATAACCGGCAGCACATCGGCAACGCTGTTTGGCGAGGCGTTGTGAGCGATATGGCGGTATTGCGAAAGAATAATAACAAAACCATTGAATCAGAAATATGAAAAAGACACTGCTGTCCTTGACTCTAAGCCTGTTGGTGCTGCTGCCGGCATTGGCGCAGAACGAATGGAACACCGTATACAAACAGATAGAGGCACGGATAAAGGCACCTGAGTTTAAGGACAGGACTTTCAAGGCAGCCGTAAAGCCCGGCTATGCGGCAAAGAGGAATCAGCAAATCATTAACGCCGCCATTGTCAAGTGCAACAAGGCCGGTGGCGGCAAGGTGGTGATACCTGCCGGCAGGTATATGACCGGCCCCGTGACGCTGTTGTCAAATGTCAACCTGTGCGTTGAGAAGGACGCAGAACTGGTTTTTGCCTTTGACCGCTCGCTATATCCGCTTGTATATACCCGTTGGGAGGGGCTTGACCTGTGGAATTACCAACCCTGTGTGTATGCCATAGACTGCAAGAACATTGCACTGACGGGAGAGGGAACCATAAACGGCAATGGCAGTGACGACGGAAACTGGTGGTATATGAAGGGATTGAAGAGACACGGATACCACGATGGTGTTGACGAATGGCAGGGAACGGCAAAGAAAGGGCCGAGAGCGGAACTGATAAAGATGTCCGACAACAATGTTCCTGCGGCGGAACGCCGTTTCGGTTTGGGAAAAGGCCTGCGCCCGCAGCTTGTGAACTTTGTGCGTTGCGAGAACGTTCTCATTGAAAACGTGCGCCTGCTCAACTCTCCTTTCTGGGTTATACACCCGTTGTTGTGTAAGAATCTGACCGTGCGCGGGGCATATATCTACAATAACGGCCCCAATGGTGACGGCTGTGACCCGGAGTCTTGTGAGGATGTGCTGATAGAGAACTGTACCTTCAACACCGGCGATGACTGCATAGCGCTGAAGAGCGGACGCAACGGCGACGGCAGACGTGCCGCCATTCCGTGCCGGAACGTGATAGTGCGCAAGTGTAAGATGGTGGACGGACNCGGCGGTGTGGTAGTTGGCNCGGAGATAAGCGGCGGCTGTGACTATGTGTTTNNAGAGGACTGCGACATGGACTCGCCAANCCTTGACCGTGTGTTGAGAATAAAGACCAATACCTGCCGTGGGGGAGTGTTGCAGAATATCTTCATGCGCAACATACGTGTAGGGCAGTGTGCCGAGGCGGTAATGCGCATAAACCTTGTATATGAGCCTAATGAGATAGCCGAGAGAGGGCATATACCGACCGTGCGCAATGTGTTTATGGAGAACGTTACGTGCGGAAAGTCCAAGTACGGGATACTGCTTAACGGTCTGGAGGAATCATCGCAGATATATAATATCAATGTGAGGAATTGTCGTTTTGACGGACTGACGGCCGAGCCTGTATTGCGTACCGGCAAGAGCCATGGCGTGAAGATAGACAATCTGACTGTGTCGGCGGCCATGTAGGGCGCGACACTCTGTATGAATGTAAAAAATCAAACCTATAAAAATATTATGAATAATTTATTTGACATCAAGGACTACGTTGTGGTCATAACAGGAGGCACAGGCATACTGGGCAGGTGCATAGCGAAATATCTTGCCTTGGAAGGGGCGAAAGTAGTGATAGGCGGACGCAAAGAGGCTGTGGGCCATGAGATAGTGGCCGATATAGAGGCTGTGGGCGGTGCGTGCGAGTTTGTCAAGATGGACGTGATGGATGCCGCACAGATGCAGCAGGCTTGTGATTATATTGTTGGTAAGTATGGCAAGGTGGACACTCTGCTCAACGCCGCGGGCGGCAATATGCCCGGAGCGACTATAGCTCCCGACCAGACTTTCTTTGATTTGGCTCCCGAGCAGTTCCAGACAGTGTTGAATCTGAACCTGACCGGCACCGTAATACCTACGCAGATATTCCTGAAACCAATGGTGGAGCAGGGTAAAGGCAGCATAATAAACTTCTCGTCAATGTCGGCTTTCAGACCTATCACACGAGTGTGCGGCTATAGTGCGGCCAAATCGGGTATCAACAGCTTTACCGGTTGGATGGCGCAGGAGGCGGCTCGCAAGTTCGGTGAGGGCATAAGGGTGAACGCCATAGCACCGGGATTCTTCATAACGGAGCAGAACCGTGCGCTCCTTACCAATCCCGACGGCTCGTTTACGGCTCGCGGTGAGGCCGTGATACGACAGACACCGTTCTCAAGAATGGGTGAGCCGGAGGAACTGTGCGGCACCATACACTACCTGATGTCTGACGCTGCGAAGTTTGTAACCGGCACCGTGGCAGTGGTAGATGGAGGATTTAACGTAACGGCAATGTAATATATCCGAAGGAATATGGAAAGAACATGGCGATGGTTTGGCAAGAATGACAAGATTACTCTTGCCATGTTGAAGCAGATAGGCGTTGAGGGTATAGTGACGGCACTGCATGATGTGCCCCTCGGCGAGGTGTGGACACGTGAGAAGATACGTGACCTGAAAGAGTATATAGAGTCTTACGGCATGCGATGGTCAGTGGTGGAGTCGCTTCCCGTGACTGAGACGATAAAGTACGGAGGCCCTGATCGTGAGCAGCAGATAGAGGTTTACAAGGAGTCTCTCGCCAATCTCGGAAAGGAAGGCATACACTGTGTGTGCTATAACTTTATGCCGGTGCTTGACTGGGCGCGTACGGATCTGTTGCATGATAACCCCAATGGCTCAAGCAATCTATACTTTAACTGGGCGGAGTTCGCTTATTTCGACATACATATATTGAAGCGTGAGGGAGCGGAACAGCAGTGGAAGGAGTTCAACGAGGCGCATGCCGCCTGGAATCGTGACATACTGGCGGAGGTTAAGGATATAAAGGAGAAGGCAACACCGGAATATGACCACGACCTGGTGGAAACGATTGTTATCAAAACGCAGGGCTTTGTGAGCGGAAACTTCAAGGAAGGTGATGAGAAACCGGTGGAATTGTTCCGTGAATTGCTTGCCCTATACGACGGGGTGACCAAGGAACAGCTGCAGGATAATATGAGGACATGGCTGGAGGCTATCATGCCTATATGCGATGAGTATGACATTGATATGTGTGTGCATCCCGACGACCCTCNGTTCCCGATTNTCGGGCTACCACGTATAGTCAACAACGACGCCGATATACAATGGTTNCTTGACGCGGTGCCNAACGTTCACAACGGACTCACATTCTGTGCGGGCTCGTTGTCGGCCGGAGGACACAACGATATTACCGCTTTGGCGGAGAAATACCATGAGCGTACGCACTTTGTGCATCTTCGTTCGTGCTTTATCTTCCCCAATGGCGACTTTACGGAGGCCAGTCACTTGGGCGGACGTGCAGACCTTGTTGCCCTTGCGCATATCTTTGAGAAAGAGGAACAGCGCCGTATGGCTACCCGAAAGCCCGCGACGCAGAAACTGCCCATGCGTGTGGATCACGGCATGACAATGCTTGGCGATGAGGATAAGGGCTACAATGCCGGTTACTCATTCCTCGGACGTATGTTCGCATTAGGACAGGTGCAGGGCATACTCGCCGCCGTTGACAAGGAGTTAGGCATAGAATACACCCAGCCGGGCTTCTTTGGATAAAGAATTAAGGTGTAGAACACGCAAGAAAGGCATTCCGTTTCTGCCGGTATGGTTTATGTTGTACCACGGAAACGGAATGCCTTTCTTGTGTAAATATATGTGGTTGTGTTCTTTATACGTTGTTCTCCTGTGCGAATTTGATGTTCCTTGGGTGATGTTCCTCTATCTCCCGTTTCAGGGTTGACATGTCTATATGTGTGTATATCTGTGTGGTGCCAATCTTTTCATGGCCGAGCATGGCCTGTATGGCACGCAGCGAGGCACCTCCTTCCAGCAGTGCTGTGGCAAAAGAATGGCGCAGTGTGTGCGGCGATATTGTCTTTTTTATTCCGGCATCCGCTGCAGTCTGTTTCACCATTATCAATATCATGGTGCGTGTCAGGTGTGCTCCCCGCCTGTTCAGGAACACATAGTCCTCCTCTCCGGGCTTTATTTTCATCTGTTTGCGGCATTCATACCACAGGTGCAGAGCTTTCAAGGCCGCTCCTGATATTGGTACGAGACGCTCTTTTGCACCTTTTCCCATTACTCTTATGAAGCCCTCTTCCTCGTACACCTGCGATAATTTCAGCGTTATCAGTTCCGATACACGCAATCCGCACGAGAACAAAACCTCTATTATGGCTCTGTTTCGGTGTCCTTCCCATTTTGTCACGTCCACGGCTTCTTCAAGTCTGTCCACCTCGTAAGTCAGCAATACCTCCGGCAGATGGCGGCTTTTTATCGGCGACTCTAATAGTTCAGACGGGTCTTGCTCTATATATCCGTCCAGTTCAAGGAAGTGATAGAATGCCCTAACGCCGCATAGTATGCGTGCATGTGTTGACGATGCGATGCCAAGGTCGTGGAGCGACGCCGAGAATTCCTCCAGATCACTCAGTTGCAGCGTCACGGGGTCTTTCTGTTCCTCCTGACACCACTCTGTCAACTTTCCCACATCGTGCATGTAAGCCTCGAGAGTATTGGCCGACAAACCCCGCAACAGTCGCAGATGTCGCCGGAAATCATGTATTATATTTGATAACATTGTTTTGTGTTTTTATGTTCCTATGGCCGCAATCTTCAGTATCGCGGCGTTCTGTATGCCCGCAACTGTGCTCAATGCCCATACGCACAGGGAGAGAAGAGGCGTTAGCCACGGCAGCAACGTTACGGCTCCATATAGCGCCACCGCCACTATTGCTAGCGGTATGATGAGCAACGCACACGGCGACACTACATAACTGCTCAGTAAAAACATGGGGCTTACACTCCCGAAGTACAATGCTATGAGCGGTGCCACGGCCGTCTGTGCCGTTATGGACAACACTGTAAGTCCCCATATCCATGCCCCTATGCGTATTATGGTGTTGTGTACCAGTTCTTCCAGCAATGCCATGTAGCGTATTTTGCGGTGCCTTCGTTGCATGAACCACGGCCGTTTACTGCGGTATGGCCTGAAATCCAGTATCTTATATAATGGCTGATAGAACGTTGCTATGCCCGTTACGGCGGCGAATGACATCTCGAACCCCACGTCAAACAGCCACTCCGGTTTTACGATCAATATCAGAAATGCCGTTGCAGGCAATACTGTTCTGTTGCCGTTTCGTCTGCCCGCTGCAGTCAACAGAATGTATATGCTCAGCATTGTCGCCGCCCTCACCACCGAGGGGTGTGCCCCTACCAGCATCACATAAGCCCATATTCCCGCTGTCAGCACCANGGCTGATATGGGGGGGTGTTTTCTGTATGGGATNATNCAGCAAAGAAAGAAAAACAATATACTCATGTGCNTACNCGNCAGTGCGAATATATGCGCCGCTCCGCTGTTGCGATATGCTTCTTTCAGCCGTTGGCTTGTATCCTCTTTTTCGCCCAGCGTCATTGCCACCACTATTGCATATTCGTCTCCCCGCAGTCCTATCTCCTTATATATTCCTTTCAGTTTGGCCCGTTGCGTGTCCGCATGCCGTGCCACATATTCCATTGTACCCGTCCGTTCTGCCCGCTTTTCCGTTCCGCTGCCGCCCGTGTTCGTCCTTAAAATCCCTGTGGCGAACACCGCTGTCAGTAGCATTGCCGTGGCTGTTGTCGCGTGCCGTTGCCGTATTGTGGGCACCATTGCTGTCAGAGCCAGTAATACCGGCGTCGCCCATAGCGCTATTCCTGCTCCCGTTTCGTGCAACACGCAAGAAACACCCGATACCTCTCCCGTTATAATGCCTGCCGCAAACATTGTCAGCGCAAGCCATAAGGGCCGGTGTATCGGGTGTCTCATCAGTGTAAGGAGTTTGTGTCGCCACCGGCACAGAATGTCATTATAACCGGTGGCACGTCATTTCTCCATGCCGTTTTTTCTACTTCACGTGCACTTTGTGGTTGCGTATATATATTCCGTTTTTGGGAATGGCATTCAACCTCACGCCTTGCAGATTGTATATGGCATCATCCTGCCGCTCTTTCTGTTCGTCAGCAATGCACTCCATTACTGTTGTGTAAGTCGGATTCCACCAGTCTCCCAGCACATAGGAGTCAGCAGGCGGGTTAACCGAGGTACCTGTCAGCACCGCAAATCCCGTTCCTCCCTCTATCGTCTTGCCGTCCGCCAGATAGAATCCCAGTCCTCTGTTTCCGTTGCGGAACTCATAATATCCTCTTGTGTCGGTTGCCGCTACCATTGTTGAGTCGCAGTAAGAACCGTTTATCGTTGATGATGTCAACGCTGTCACCGTCTTTGTGGTCGGTACGAATGTCACCTCCGGCGTGGTTGAGTTATAGATGATGCCTGAGTTGGCAGGTATCGCTATTCCCGGCTTCAGCTTTGTAATCTTTATAGTGTCCACTGCGTTTGTCGTTGTGCGTGAAGTCACCTTCCATGCCGTTATGCCCTCAGGCAGAATAACCGGATATGTGGTGTAGAAACAATCCCAATACTTACCCAGTTTTGTGCCTCCGTTGTCTATCTCAGCCTTTGGCTCCACCTCAAAGCACTGCCTTGTTATCTTCTTTGAGTTACGAAGGTTGTAGCTGAGGTGCGGCGGCTGGTTGTAACAGCAGTTCTGGTTTATCACCTGCGCACGATAGTTAAGGTCGTCCATGAGGTGAGGCACAGTGTAAGGAGTCTCATAGTTTGTTGCGTTTATTATGAGATTATATGTACCGTCTGCCTGTTGTGTCCATGTTATGATTTCCTCTCTCCAGTCACCGAGTATGTCTCCCAATACGCATGGGTTGTATTTTGAACTGTTGTTCAGTGTACCTATGGTATAGTTTCCGCCGTTCACCTGCATGCGCCAGAACGTTTTGCTATCCACATTATACTCCTCAAGCACCGACTTGTCATAGAAGTCGTCGGCCAGTGTACCGTTCCAGTATATGCGGTTGTTCAGCGATGCGCCGCCGCCATGCGTTACTTCTGCGTTTACCGTGGCTCCTGTCCAGTCATACAGTGCCTTTGAGGCGCTGTGTTGGAAGTACGCCCCTTCCGCCTCAGGGTTGAAGTGTGCCATTATTCCGCGTCCGNTGTCGCNTCCCGCTGTCTGNCTTAGCAATATCTTTCCGGTCTTAGCGTCACGCNNGTCTGCGCCGTATGGGCTTTTCTCGTGCGACATGAACACCTCCAGACCGGGGTTCTCCNGTACGAAATCGCTCAGATGCAGTGCGTCTCCGTGTCCCATTCCGGTTCTGTAGAGCAATGTTCCGTTGCTCTTCAGTGCCGCAGAGCCATAGACAATATCCTGCTTGCCGTCGCCGTCACAGTCACCCACGCTTATCCAGTGTGCGCCTTCGCCCCAAAGGCCCTGTCCGCTTGTCGTGTTGCGGCTTACCCAACGCTCTTTCAGCGTCTCGCCGTCCCAATCGTATGCACCGACGAANGCTCCGCTGTAGTATCCTCTTGCGAATATTGGCGACGGGTTTCCTTCCGGACCGTCAAGCCATGNNATTGCCGCAAGGTAACGCTCGGAGCGGTTTTGGTTAGAGTCTCCCCAGTAGTTCTTGCCCGTTGTNTAGTCGGTGTGGTAAGGTATCGTGGCGAGTTCTGCACCTGTTGTGCCGTCAAATACCGTTATATACTCCGAGCCGTGGTCCTGTTTGCCGCGTCCGCTCTTCAGGTTCGCCTTCGGGTCGTCATTGCCTAAAAGCACATAGTTGCCCTGTCCGTCTATTGTTCCGGGTGCGGTCTTGGCCATAAACTCGCCATATCCGTCGCCATCAAAGTCCCATGCTATGAACTGCNTGGTNTGAGCCGATGCGAAGAAGTTCTGCCCCATGTCTATNCGCCACAGACGTGTGCCGTCCATCTTGTAGCAATCAAANAATACGTTAGATGTCNTTCCGCTGCTGGCGGCGTCNTTTTCGTTTGATGGGCTCCACTTAAGTATGATCTCATACTCTCCGTCTCCGTCCATATCGCAATATGATGCGTCGTTAGGTGTGTATGTGGCACCGTTGCCCGACGGGTCAGTCGGCGCGCCGTCTTTCAGCGGTATGTACAGTGTCTGGTTGTCCCAGGTCTTTCCGCTCACCTCAGTCTCTATTATATTGCCGTCGGCATCTATAACCTCTAATCTGTAATAGTTAGCCGCTGTCGCTCCAGTGTCGAAGAAGTTTGTTTTGCCTGTTATGAATTTTCCGCTGTTCACCTTCACGTTTTGCGCTGAGGCTGTGCCCCTGTAGAGCCTGAATTTCAGGTTGCGGTCATCGTTAGCCCTCGCTCTCCACGATACGAGGTTGCCTGATGCCTGGTGCAATGCCATCAAACCACGTTTCAGAGGTGTGGCCTCCGGCTTTGCGGGTCTTGTGGCAATGTTGAACATTACCGTCACTGTCATCTTCACCTCGTCGCCACGTCTCACTGTAACGGTAGCGTTGCGGTCGGCATACTCCACTGCAGCCGTGCAGCCCTCTGCCAGTTCTTCGTTCAGAGTGACATTAAAATCCGTAGGCTCTGCCGACAGCTTTGTGGTGTAACGTACGTTGTCGCCGTATTTGAGATCTTTCACAATGTCCAGCAGCGACACCTCCGTCGGGGCGTTATTGCCCGTCTTTGCCATGCAGGTCAGCGATGTAATGAAATCACCCGCCGTATAAATCTTGGAGTCTACCTCGCCTTCTATGCAAAGGTTGCGCAATGCCATCGTCTTGGTTGTGGCCACACCGTTGATATATATCATCAGCAGGAAAGCCTTTCCCTCTACGTTGAAGTTATTGACATAAAACTCGTGGTGGCTGTATCCGTTGCTGTTCCCGTTCGTAACTTTGTTGCGCAACGGTGTCACGGCCGCCAGTTCCGTCTCTATTCCACCACTTTCTTTTACGCGCACCGTGATGCCTCCGCCGTCGGTTCCGACCTTGCAGGCATCAAACGATACCTTAGTTGGCTTGAACTTATGTCCCGTGGCGGGCGTTACGCCGACGGCCACGTTGTGCCCTGAGCTAACGCCGGACACCTGTGCCGATGGCTTCAGCTGCGTAAACGGAGTGTCGTATGTCACCGCTGTGTATCCCTCATCGGCGTTACTGGCTGTCAGAAGGTCTGTTGCCGTAAGGTTGGAGCCAAGTGCATAGCTGCCGCTCACAAGCGGAATGGCCGCTGCATCGCCTGTTATGGCGCAGCTTCCAAGATTAGATAAGTCATTGAAACCCCATGTAGCCTTGACACTTTGCGCCTTGACGGCAACGGCCGTGATAAGGGTCACGGCAATAGTCAGTAGAAATTTCCTCATTGTATAAAGTTAGTTGTTGTAGATGTAATGATTACTTCGTTTTGTTTCTGCAAAGTTATGTATTTTTTTTCAATAACCAAGCATTTGCCTTGTTTTTTGACATTTTTGCACGAGTTTTTTTGTGTTGTGCGGCAAAATATTTAACTTTGCATTGGGTGCGGTATCGACCGGCGCCACATATTCCATGATAACAAAACCAAACTAATTGACAATAACAATGCTTAAACAATTATCAGCCATTTTTCTCGTAGTCCTGTCGCTATCGGCTACAGCCCAAAATACGGCACGCAAGTTCGTAATGAAAAACTCATCCGACGGCCGTTCGGAAATTACTGTCTATCTGCCTGCTGCCGATGCGGCGGCAAAGGCCAACGGCCGCGCTGTCGTAGATTGTCCCGGAGGCGGCTACAGCCATCTCTCTATGCAGAACGAGGGTCACGACTGGGCGGAATATTTCAACGCCAAAGGCATTGCCTATGTCGTCTTGCAGTATCGCATGCCCAACGGCAACCGCAACATACCGCTCTCCGATGCCTATCAGGCCATAAGAACGGTGCGTGACTCCGCCGCCGTGTGGAATGTCAATCCGCGTAACGTTGGCATTATGGGTTTTTCGGCAGGCGGCCATCTCGCCTCCTCAGTCTCTACCCATGCCCCCTATGATGTGCGTCCAGATTTCAGCATACTGTTCTATCCCGTAGTGTCAATGAATGAGCGTGAGACGCACAAAGGCTCCGTAGTGGGATTTCTTGGCGACAACCGTGGCGACAAAAACCTGCAGAAAGAGTGGAGCAACTTCAATGCCGTGCGCCGTCATCTCACGCCGCCCGCCATCATTCTCCTTGCCAACGATGACCGTGCCGTGCCCCCGGTCACCAACGGTGTGGCATACTATTCCGCCATGCGCCGTGCCGGTAACTCCTGCGAGATGCACATATACCCGTCAGGCGGCCACGGCTTCGGCTTCAGAACAACATACAAATACCACGACCGTATGCTGTCAGACCTTTCGCAATGGCTGGAAGATACCCGCATGCCTGCGGCCGGTGACGTGAAGGTGGCCTGCATAGGCAACAGCATAACCGACGGCTCCGGTATAGACATGTCCGGGCAATTAGGCTATCCCGCCATGCTACGCAAACAGCTTGGCAGAGGCTATGAGGTGCGCAACTTCGGGGTTAGCGGCCGTACCATGGTCAACGGCGGCGACAGACCATACACCCGTGAGTTAGGATGGCAGGACGCCAAGGCCTACAACCCGAACATAGTGATAATAAAACTCGGCACCAACGACACCAAACCGGGCAACCGCGAGGTGATGGAGCGCAGTTACGTAAAGGACTATCAGGCCATGATAGACACTTTGAAAGCCCTGCCCTCGAAGCCGAAGATATATCTCTGCACACCCATTCCGGCCATCAAGTCCACATGGGGCATAAGCGACTCCGTGATAGTCAACTTCCAGATACCCGCAATAAGGAAATTAGCCAANAAGAACAAGCTGCAGGTTATAGATCTGCACACCCTCTTTACTGAGCCGGAAAAGAACATACAGGGCGACGGCATACACCCCAATGAAAAGGGAGCCGCAAAGATAGCAGAGATAGTGGCGGAGGCTTTGAAACCATAATATTTATACGAAAATAACTTACTTATAAAATAATTCACGTTAAATTATGGCAAAGAAAGAGGATTTTTTGAAAGAAATTTGTGAGGCATTATACAATAAAGGAAATCATAGTAAGCCCAACTATAATTTTTTTAAAGACACAGACTTCTATGATTTTATGACTGAAATGTATAGAACTTTAGGAGGGATAGAGGAAAAAACTCCATTAAATACTGGTAAATATGATATTGATTTAGAGGATTGTATTATTGAACTTGACGAGGAAAATCATTTCAATAGATATCGTTTGATAACGTTAAATTCTCCGATATATAAAGATTGGAAAAATTTTAATGTTACAGACTATCAACAATATTGTATAGACTATGAAGCAAAATGTTGTATGTATGGTGGATACTGGAATAATCCT
>WFLX010369859.1_pt1 | contig 16128 bp, 12 predicted proteins | sample 4967041 | NCBI WGS metagenome assembly WFLX01 (sample SAMN12857096, study PRJNA449069) | gut metagenome | isolation source: stool from male and female vole | host: Microtus ochrogaster | place: USA:Florida | collected 2017 | reverse complement strand
GCCGCTAAACGCGGCGCCAACGCAGCTAACGCCGCTGGCCATCCGGGGCCGGCCTGGCGGGGCGTCCATGATGGGGCGGACGCTTTGAAAAGCGCCCATACCGCGCCGTTTAACAAAGCATTAGCCTCTCTCTGCGGCTACTATAGAACAAATATGTAGTGGCGCCTGGGAGTGCGGGCCGGAGGTCCGCCCGCTTGTTAACCCCGCGCGGGTCGCGCGGGGTAGTGCCACACCTACGCGGCAGCCCCGGAGGGGGTGTCCCACCCTCAAGGTCGGCAGGACAGCCCTTCCCGGGCTGTCGCCGTTGATACAGCTAACCACGGGCGACCCGCCCGCGGCTAACAAAAGGGAGGGCCTCCGGCCCTGCCATTCAATAGGAGCCCCGTTCTCTTTCCTTTATGATTTATGGCAATGCCCTATCGGGGTACTCTGCGCGATTTTTTCNTCTATAATAATATTAGATTCGGCGAGTGGTTATTNNCCACGCAGGGGAGTGTGAAAATATTTAAAAATGTGTATGCAAATATTAAATTTTGGGTGTTTAGTTAATTTTTATCTGTTTTGTCACAAGTTTATTGCCGGGGATGTCTTACCTTTGTAGGGTAGGGGCATAGTATGCAGCTCCGGCAAGATTTATGAAGAAAATATTAGTAGCTCTTTTTGCACTCAGTGCCGTGGTGTCGGGCTGGGCAGCGCAGGCGACCCCGGACAAGGCCGCAGTGGCNGAGGNGATTAANTCCTATCGTCCCGGCACATNGGGTTTTACGGTGACGGTGGACAGCATAGNGATGGANNCNCGCGGGCGCAAGGCNACGGNGNTCTGCAANGNGGCGGCGNCGTATCTGNCGCTCGACCCTGTGGCCACGATGGCCCTGACGGCCGATGTGGCNAAGGCTCTGGGCCCGGAGGCCGCGGGCTATAAGGTGGATGTGCGCACCGGCGGCCACAGTCTGGCCGAGCTGGCGCGTTTNGCCACGAAGGCGCCCGGCGCGCNCCGCGNAAAGCTGCCCTTCATCGTGGACAAGAGCGCGCAGCCGGCACCCAAGGGCCTGGACGGCGCGAACATTGCGCTGTGGCAGAGCCACGGCTGGTATTTCGAGCCTAAGCTGAACCGCTGGGAGTGGCAGCGCGCGCGCATCTTCCAGACTGTGGAAGACCTCTACACGCAGGGCTATGTGATGCCCTTCCTGATGCCCATGCTGCGCAACGCGGGCGCCTATGTGATGAGTCCGCGCGAGCGCGATACGAATCTCACCGAGATAATCGTGGACAACGACGGCGCGCTGGCCCATGCAGGCTACAGCGACGATGCCGCCGCATGGAGCGACGCCGGCGTGCAGGGCTTCGCCTATCGACGCGCCAAGCTGCACAACGACGAGAATCCTTTCCGCGAGGGCACGGCCCGCCGGGCCACTACCGTGAAGCGTGCCGACAAGGCCACGAAGGCCGAGTGGCGCGCGGATATCCCCAAGACCGACGACTATGCCGTGTACATCAGCTACGCGGCGCTGCCCGACGCCACCACCGACGCGCGCTACACCGTGAACGCCGCCGACGGCCCGCACGAGTTCACCGTGAACCAGACGATGGGCGCCGGCACGTGGATCTACCTGGGCCACTNCCCGCNGGNGGCCGGCGAGCAGGCCGTGGTGGAGCTGTCCACCCTGGGCTCGAAGGCCGGCCGCGCCGTGAGCGCCGACGCCGTGAAGATAGGCGGCGGCATGGGCAATGTGGAGCGCATCGTGAAGGTGCCGCTCGACAGCATCGACTACCGCTACGTGGGCAGCGGCTATCCGCGCTTCACCGAGGGCGCGCGCTACTTCCTGCAGTGGGCCGGCGCGCCGGACAGCGTGTACACCCCCAGCGGCAACGTGAACGACTACAACGACGACTACCGCAGCCGCGGCCTGTGGGTGAACTGGATGGCCGGCGGCTCGTCGATGCTGCCCGGCCGCGAGGGCCTGGGCGTGCCCGTCGACCTGAGCTTCGCCTTCCACACCGACGCCGGCACCACGCCCGACGACAGCATCATAGGCACCCTGGGCATCTACAGCACCGCGAACGGCAAGCTGGGCAACGGCTCCACGGCCATGGCCTCGCGCGACTTCACCGACCTGGTGATGACCAACATCGTGAACGACGTGCGCGCGCAGTTTGAGCCCGAGTGGACCCGCCGCGGCATGTGGGACCAGAGCTATTTCGAGGCCCGCGTGCCCGCCGTGCCCGCCATGCTGCTGGAGCTGCTGTCGCACCAGAACTTCGCCGACATGAAATACGGCCTCGACCCGGAATTCCGCTTTGCCGTGAGCCGCGCCATATATAAAGGTATGCTCCAGTTCCTGGCCCACCGCGACGGCCGCCCCTACGTGGTGCAGCCCCTGGCTCCCCGCGCTTTCGCCATCGCCACCACCGACCGCGAGGGCGTGTACCGCCTGACGTGGGAGGCCACGCCCGACAGCCTGGAGNCCACGGCCATGCCCGCCTACTATCTGGTGCAGGAGACCNTCNACCGCGGCGCCTTCCGCACCATAGCCAAGGTGACCGAGCCNGAATATATCTTCGAGACCCAGGACAACGCCATCCACCGCTTCCGCATCATCGCCGGCAACGACGGCGGCGTGAGCTTCCCCTCGGAGGTGCTGGCCCTGCGCTATGAGGAGACCGACGCGCTGCCCGTGGTGGTGGTGAACGGCTTCACCCGCCTGGGCGCCCCGGACTGGTGGGACAGCGGCGAGATAGCCGGCTTCTACGACACGCGCGACCACGGCGTGCCCTACATGGAGGACATCAGCTTCATAGGCAGCCAGTTTGAATTCCGCCGCGACATCCCCTGGATGGACGACGACGCCGCCGGCTTCGGTGCCTCGCGCGCCGACTACGAAGACCGCGTGGTGGCCGGCAACACCTTCGACTATGTGTACACCCACGGCGAGGCCATCTCGGCCGCCGGCCGCGGATTCATCAGCAGCAGCGTCGAGGCCTTCTGCCGCGACGGCGCCAAGAAGGGCCAGACCATCGACCTCATCCTGGGCAAGCAAAAGGAGAGCGCCAAGGGCCGCGGCGTGTACGGCACCCGCTACAAGACCTTCCCCGCCGCTCTGCAGCAGCGCCTGCGCGAGGCCACGGCGGGAGGCAGCTCGGTGTTCGTGAGCGGCTCGTACGTGGCCACCGACCTGTGGGACAACCCCTTCAGCTCGCCCGAGGTGGCCGAGGCCGACAAGGCCTTTGCCCGCGACGTGCTGGGCTATAACTGGCGCGTGGGCCAGGCCACCGTGGAAGGCGGCGCCTACGAGGTGGATACCCGCTTCCCGGCCTTCACCGGCGGCAGCTACAACTTCGCCCAGAAGCTCAACGAAGACATATATGCCGTGGAGTCGCCCGACTCCTTCTACGCCGCCGACCCCAAGCGCGGCTGCACCCTGATGCGCTACACCGAGAACAACCTCGTGGCCGGCATCGCCTTCGACGGCGGCGACTACCGCACCGTGGTGCTGGGCTTCCCCTTCGAGACCATCGACAGCACCGATGCGCGCGAGGGTCTTATGAACCAGATTCTAAACTTCTTTAAAAAATAACCATGAAAGCAATCACCTGCTTCCTCCCCTATGCAGACGCCGCCCAGGTGCTGCCCACCATCGAAGCCCTCAAGGCTGAACACGCCATAGCACGCATCTGCCTGCTGGCCGGCCCCGACGCCGACACCGCCGGCGCCCCCGCCGGTTGCGACATCGTGGACGCCAAGGAAGGCCTGAACGCCACCGCGACCATGCGCGCCATAGCCGACGCCACCAACACGGAATACATACTCCTGTACACGAAATACAACAAGCTCGTGCCCGGCTACCACGCCCTGGAGCGCCTGCTGCGCCTGGCCGCCGACAGCGGCGCCGGCATGCTCTACGCCGACAGCTACGCCGTNGACCCCGAGNGCAAGCGCACCNCCGCCCCGGTAATCGACTACCAGGAAGNCTCGCTGNGCGACGACTTCAACTTCNGCTCGCTGATGCTCTTCTCNGCCGCCGTGTTCAAGCTGGCCGCCGCCGGCATGGACCGCGACTACAAGGCCGCCGGCCTCTACGACCTGCGACTGCGCGTGAGCCGCATCGCGCCCATCGTGCACGTGAACGAGTATCTCTACACCGACGTGCAGCTCGACAACCGCCGCAGCGGCGAGAAGATCTTCGACTATGTCGACCCCAAGAACCGCGGCGTGCAGATAGAGATGGAGCAGGCCTGCACGGAGCACCTCAAGGCCGTGGGCGGCTATCTCGAGCCCGAGTTTGACAAGATAGAGTTCGGCGCCGAGGAGTTTCCTGTGGAGGCCACGGTGGTGATTCCCGTGCGCAACCGTGTGCGCACCATCCGCGACGCCATCAACAGCGTGCTGTCGCAGAAGACCGACTTCCCCTTCAACCTCATTGTGGTGGACAACCACAGCACCGACGGCACCACCGAGGCCATCGACGAGTTCACCGACCCGCGCGTGATACACATCATCCCCGAGCGCGACGACCTGGGCATAGGCGGCTGCTGGAACATGGCCGTGGACGACCCCCGCTGCGGCAAGTTCGCCGTGCAGCTCGACAGCGACGACGTGTACAGCGGCACCGACACGCTGGAGAAAATCGTGCGCGCCTTCTACGAGCAGAACTGCGGCATGGTGGTGGGCACCTATTGCCTGACCGACATCGACATGAACACCATTCCCCCCGGCGTGATCGACCACAAGGAGTGGACCCCCGAAAACGGCCGCAACAACGCCCTGCGCATCAATGGCCTGGGCGCTCCGCGCGCGTTCTACACCCCCATGCTGCGCGCCATCAAGGTGCCCAACACCAGCTATGGCGAGGACTACGCCCTGGGCCTGGCCTTCTCGCGCCACAACCAGATAGGCCGCATCTACGACGTGCTCTACTTCTGCCGCCGCTGGGAGGACAACAGCGATGCCGCCCTCGACATCAACAAGATGAACGCCAACAACCTCTATAAGGACCGTATCCGCACCTGGGAGCTCCAGGCACGCAAGGCCCTGAACGCTCAGAAGAAGGACTGAAATGGCCGTAAACTCAGCTCAAATAGCCGATTTCCTGGCCGCCCAGCGCGCCGAGTGGCCCCTGGCCGAACGTAATTTCTCGGCGCTGGACGGCGTGGAGGTGCGCACCGTGGAGATGCCCGGCTGGACATTCAAGGTGCAGTTCAACCCCGCGCGCATCGTGAGCAGCGGCGCCAAGGTCGACGCCCGCTCGCTGGCCGAGCGCCCCTGCTTCCTGTGCGAGAAAAACCGCCCTGCCGAGCAGCGCGGAATAGAGTGGGGCGGCTACACCATCCTGGTGAATCCCTTCCCCATCTTCCCGCGCCACCTCACCATCCCGGCCAACGACCACACCCCGCAGCGCATTGCCGGCCGCGTGGCCGACATGCTGCGCCTGGCCACCGAGCTGCAGGGCTACACCGTGTTCTACAACGGCCCGCGCTGCGGCGCTTCCGCCCCGGACCACATGCACTTCCAGGCCGGCAACAGCGACTTCCTGACGCTGGCCGGGGCCATCGAGGGCGCCGAGCTGCGCCCGCTGGCCGTGGACGCCGCCGGCGGCATGCTGGCCGTGTGCACGTCGCTGCCCGTGAACGTGTTTGTGATAGACGCACCCACGCCCGAGGCCGGCGAGGCCCTCTTCGACCGCCTCTATGCAGCCATGCCCGTGCCCGATGGCGAGGACGAGCCCATGCTCAACCTGCTGGCCTATGCCATGCCCGAGGGTGGCACCCGCCTGGTGGTGGTGCCCCGCAAGCGCCATCGCCCCAGCTTCTACGGCACCGAGGGCGAGGGCTGCATGCTCCTGAGCCCCGCCAGCGTGGACATGGGTGGCGCCTTCATCACTCCGCGCCGCGAGGATTTCGACCGCATGGATGCCGGCGTGCTCGCCCGCGTGTTCGACGAATTGTGCCTCTCCGATGAGGAAATAAACCAGATAGCAGAAAATGTGCGATAAAGATACAGAACGCCCCGTAGTTTCGGTGGGCATCATCACGGCCAGCGCCGTCGACATAGTGTTTCACGGAGCCTACAGCAGCTCCGACGGTAGCCGCGTGGAGGGCGCCATGCATTTCGAGGGCCTGCCCGAGGCCGTAGAGTTCACCCCCCTGCAGGCCGATTGCCGCTTCGAGGTGAAGGATGTGGTGATAGGCGTGGATTTCCACTGGGAGCGCCGCGAGAACCAGGCCTTCGAGGGCCGGCTGCGACTGCTGCCCACGGCCGCCGGCATCACCGTGATCAACGTGATAGACGTGGAGAGCTACCTGCGCAGCGTGATATCGTCGGAGATGAGCGCCACGTCGTCGCCCGCGCTGCTGCGCGCCCACGCCGTGATCTCCCGCAGCTGGCTGCTGGCCCAGATAGACAAGAACCGCCGCATTGCCGGCGGCGACCAGAAGGCCTACGAGATGCTGCGCACCGACACCGAGATAATAACCTGGCAGGACCGCGAGGACCACACCGACTTCGATGTGTGTGCCGACGACCACTGCCAGCGCTACCAGGGCGTGACGCGCCAGACCACCCCCGCGGTGGCCGAGGCCGTGGAGGCCACCGCCGGCATCGTGCTGCTCGACCCGGAGACGCGGCTGCTGGCCGACGCCCGCTTCAGCAAGTGCTGCGGCGGCGTGTTCGAGCTCTTCGAAAACTGCTGGGAGCCCGTGCACCACAGCTACCTGACGGTGCGCAGCGACGCCCCGGACCCCCTGCTGTATCCCGACCTGCGCTACGAGCACCGCGCCCGCACCTGGATCGAGGCCTCGCCGGATGCCTTCTGCAACACCAAGGACACCCGCGTGCTGTCGCAGGTGCTCAACAACTACGACCAGGAGACCACCGACTTCTACCGCTGGACCGTGCGCTACAGCGCCCGCGAGCTCTCGGAGCTCGTGCACAAGCGCACCGGCATAGACTTCGGCGAGATTACCGACATGGTGCCCGTGGAGCGCGGCACCTCCGGCCGCATCGTGCGCCTGCGCATCGTGGGCACAAAGCGCACCGTCACGCTGGGCAAGGAGCTGACCATTCGCCACGCCTTGAGCACCAGCCACCTGCGCTCGTCGGCCTTCGTGGTGGACCGCGACGGCGACGACTTCGTGCTGCGCGGCGCCGGCTGGGGCCACGGCGTGGGCCTGTGCCAGATAGGCGCCGCCGTGATGGCCGACCAGGGCTACACCTGGCAGCAGATTCTGGCCCACTACTTCCCCGGCGCCCTTCTCGAGAAAAAGTATTAATACCTTGAAAATATCATGAACGCAAGCAAAAAAAGATCGCCATGGGCATGGATTCCCACGCTGTACTTCGCGCAGGGACTGCCCTATGTGGCCGTGATGACCATTTCGGTGATCATGTACAAGCGCCTCGGTATCTCCAATACCGATATAGCCCTCTACACGGGCTGGCTATACCTCCCCTGGGTGATCAAGCCCTTCTGGAGCCCCTTTGTCGACATCATCCGCACCAAGCGCTGGTGGACCCTCACCATGCAGTGGATCATAGCATTCGCCCTGGCGGGCATAGCCTTCACCATCCCCACGCCGTTCTTCTTCCAGCTCACGCTGGCGATTTTCTGGATAGTGGGATTCACGTCGGCCACCCACGACATCGCCGCCGACGGTTTCTACATGCTTGCGCTCACGGAGCATGAGCAGTCGCTCTACGTGGGCATCCGCTCCACCTTCTACCGCGTCAGCACCGTCGTGGGCCAGGGCCTCCTTGTGGTGCTGGCCGGCGCCATCGAGACCGGCACCGGCCTCGACGCCGTGAAGCTGGGCGTGGAGGTAGACCCCTACGTGGCCTGGGAGGCTCCCGTGATGGCCGACCTGGCCCTGCAGCAGCCCGACCAGCCTGCCGAGATGAACTTCTTCACCGGCGGCGACGTGGCCGCCGTGGCCGTGAAGGCTCCCGCCGAGGCCACCCTGGCCGACGGCACCACCGTGCCCTTCGCCGCCTATGCGGCCATGATGCGCGACTCCGTGCGCCGCTCCAACGAGCGCAACGGCTTCACCGCCGCAGCCGCTCCCGCCGCAGCCGATGCCCCGGCGGCCGCCAAGGCCGATGAAGGCCCCGGCGCGTTCACCCGCTGGGTGGCCTCCACCTTCGGCGAGAAGCGCGAGAGCGCCGGCGAGGCCGTGGCCAATACCTTCGCCATCCGCGGCGTGCGTCTCAACTCGCGCCCCGCGCCCGGCCAGACCGTGGTCGTGAACATGACCCACAACAGCGGCGACGCCGGCATCAAGCTGGTGGAGGGCGACCGCCTGGTGTTCGACGAAAACAACTGGGACCGCACCGCATGGCTCTACTACGACATCGACCACAAGATAAAGCAGCCCGTGAGCGCCGGTTTTGAGGGCGCCAGCGGCAACATTCCCATGGCATGGCTGGTGGTGTTCGCCGTGCTCTCGGCCTTCTTCCTGGCCGTGGCTCTCTACCACAGCTGGGCACTCCCGCGCCCCGAAAGCGACCGGCGCGACGCTGCCGCCCGCACCGGTGCCGACATCTTCCGCGAGTTCTTCGAGACATTCCGCAGCTTCTTCGCCAAGAAGCAGATATGGGTGGCCGTGGCCTTCATGCTTCTCTACCGCCTGCCCGAGGCACAGCTCGTGAAGCTCATCAACCCCTTCCTGCTCGACCCCATCGACAAGGGAGGCCTGGGCCTGAGCACCGGCGAGGTGGGATTTGTCTACGGCACCGTGGGCATCATAGGCCTCACCATCGGCGGCATCGTGGGCGGCATCGTGGCCGCGCGCGGCGGTCTCAAGAAATGGCTGTGGCCCATGGCCTGGAGCATGTCGCTCACCTGCCTTACCTTCGTGTATCTGAGCTACTGGCCCACCCACTCGCTCGTGACCATCAACATCTGCGTGTTCATCGAGCAGTTCGGCTACGGCTTCGGCTTCACCGCCTATATGCTCTACCTCATCTACTTCAGCGAGGGCGAGCACAAGACGGCCCACTACGCCATCTGCACCGGCTTCATGGCCCTGGGCATGATGCTGCCCGGCATGGCCGCCGGATGGCTGCAGGAGACCATCGGCTACCGCCACTTCTTCGTGTGGACCATGATATGCTGCGCCGCCACCATCGGAGTGTGCGCATTCCTCAAAATCGACCCCAATTTCGGACGCAAAATAGAAAAAGAATAATGAAAAAAGCTATCATATTCGCCCTGGCGGCCGCAATGGCCGTGGCCGCCGGCGCACAGGTGAAGCCCGGAGTGGAAGTGCTGCGCGACCGCGGTTTCGACATCCTCCAGGGCAAGCGCGTGGGCCTCATCACCAACCCCTCCGGCGTAGACAACAAGCTGCAGAGCACCATCGACATCCTGCACTCGGCTCCCGGCGTCGAGCTCAAGGCCCTCTACGGCCCGGAGCACGGTGTGCGCGGCGACGTGCACGCCGGCGACCACGTGGACAACGCCGTGGATCCCGCCACGGGCGTGACCATGTACTCCATCTACGGCAAGTACCGCAAGCCCACCCCCGAGATGCTCGACAGCATCGACGTGCTGGTCTACGATATCCAGGACAACGNCTGCCGCTCCTTCACGTTCATCTCCACGATGGGNCTNGCCATGGAGGCCTGCGCNGAGCTGGGCAAGGATTTCGTGGTGCTCGNCCGNCCCAATCCNGCCGGCGCCAATAAAATCGAGNGCTGCATCGTNGAAGACAGCTGCTTCTCCTTCGTGAGCCAGTTTCCCATCCCCTATCTCTACGGCCTGACGCCCGGCGAGCTCGCCACCTATCTCAACGAAGAGGGCCTGCTGCCCGACGGCCGCAAGGTGAACCTGACGGTGGTGCCCATGGAGGGCTACGACCGCAACATGACCTTCGGCGACACCGGTATGCCATGGGTGCTCCCCTCGCCCCACCAGCCCAACGCCGAGTCGGCGCTCTACTATCCCGCCACCGGCATCCTGGGCGAGCTCTACTACGTGAGCATAGGCGTGGGCTACACGCTGCCCTTCAAGCTCGTGGCCGCCGACTGGATTGACGCCGCCGAGCTGAGCCGCCGCATGAACGCGCTGAATATCCCCGGCGTGATGTTCCGCCCCATCCACATCAAGCCTTTCTACGGCACCGGCAAGGGCGAGAACCTGCAGGGCGTGGAAATCTACGTGACCGACGCCCAGGCCGCGCCCCTCACCCTGGTGCAGTTCTATATCCTCCAGGAGCTGGCCGACATGTACCCCGACCGCCGCGTGATGGACGCCGAGGACGCCGCAAAGCGTTTCGGCATGTTCGACAAGGTGGTGGGCAGCAAGAACATCCGCGCCCTCTTCACCCCGCGCCACCGCGTGGAAGACATGGTCGACTACTGGAACAAGGACGTAGAGCCCTTCCGCGCCGCATCGTCGAAATATCACCTTTATAAATAAGGGAGGCGCTGATGTCGACGATAGACAGCCTGCACAAACAGTTTGCCCGCGCGCTTGAGGGCCTCGACCCGCGTCCCGTGGTGTACACCGACCGCCTGCGCCGCCTGGCCTGGGGCACCGATGCCGGTTTCTACCGCCTTGTGCCCCGGCTGGTGGTGCGGAGCACCGACGAGGCCCAGGTGAGCGACATTCTCCGCATCGCCTCCGGGATGAACGTGCCCGTGACCTTCCGCGCCGCCGGCACCAGCCTCAGCGGCCAGGCCATCACGGATTCCGTGCTGCTCGTGGCCGGCAAGAACTGGGAGGGCTACACCATAGGGCCCGATGCGGCCACCATCACGCTGCAGCCCGGCATCGTGGGCGAGCGCGTGAACGAGATACTGAAGCCCTACGGCCGCAAGTTCGACCCGGACCCCGCCTCGAAGCGCTCCGCCATGGTGGGCGGCATCGTGGCCAACAACGCCTCCGGCATGAACTGCGGCACCCATGCCAACAGCGACAGCGTGCTGCTCTCGGCCCGCATCGTGCTGGCCGACGGCACCGTGCTCGACACCGCCGACGAGGTGAGCCGAGCCGCGTTCCGCGCCACCCACGGCGAGCTGCTGCGTGAAATCGAGGCTATCCGCGACGAAATACGCGCCGATGCCACCCTGGCCGAGCGCATCCGCTATAAATACAGCATCAAGAACGTCACGGGCCTGAACCTGCGGCCGTTCATCACCTTCGACGATCCCTTCGACATCATAGCCCACTGCATGGTGGGCAGCGAGGGCACGCTGGCCTTCCTGAGCTCCGTGACCATGCGCACATCGGCCGTGCAGCCCTGCGCCGCCAGCGCCATGCTCTACTTCGGCAGCATGCGCGAGGCCGCCGAGGCCGTGGTGGCCATGCGCAAGGACGCGCCCGTCGACAGCTGCGAGCTGCTCGACGCCAAGTCGCTGGCCAGCGTGGGCACCCCCGGCGTGCACCCCGGCCTCACCGCCCTGCTGCTCGACACCAAGGCCGACACGCCCGAGCAGCTGCAGGCCAATATCGACCGAATCATGAGCGTGGTGGGCCGCTTCAAGCTCGTGGGTGAGGCCCACTTCTCCACCGACCCGGCCGAGACAGCAGCCTGGTGGAGCATGCGCAGCGGCGTGTTCCCCGCCGTGGGCGGCACGCGCCCCATCGGCACAACGGTGCTCATCGAGGATGTGGCCTTCCACATCGACGACCTGCCCGAGGCCACCGTGGCGCTCGCCCGCCTCATTGAAGACTGCGGCTACGACGACGCCTGCATCTACGGCCACGCCCTGGAGGGCAACTTCCACTTCGTGATATCGCAGAGCTTCGACACGCCCGAGGAGGTGGAGCGCTACCGCCGCCTCATGAAGGGGGTGGAGGAGCTGGTGGTGGACCGCTTCGACGGTTCGCTCAAGGCCGAGCACGGCACAGGCCGCAACATGGCTCCCTTCGTCGAGAAAGAGTGGGNCGCCNAGGCCTNCGGGCTGATNAAGCGCCTGAAAGCCGCCATGGACCCGAAAGGAATACTCAACCCCGGGGTGATTTTCAACGACGACCCTGAGTGTTTCATCAAGAATATCAAGCCGCTGCCCCGCGTGGACGAGAGCGTGGACCGCTGCATCGAGTGCGGCTTCTGCGAGGTCAACTGCGTGAGCTGCGGCCTCACCCTCTCGGCGCGCCAGCGCATAGTGTCGCAGCGCGAGATCGTGCGCCTTAAGGCTCTCGACACCCCCGAGGCTGCCCGCGCGGCGGCCGAGATGGAGCACGCCTTCAAGTACTACGGCGTGGACACCTGCGCCGGCGACGGCCTGTGCAGCACCTCGTGCCCCATGCGCATCAACACCGCCGACCTCGTGCACAAGCTGCGCGAGCGNAGCCCTGCCNCCCGGCTNGGNCGGNTACCGCATAGGCGTCTTCGCCGCCCATCACCTTGGGGGCATCAGCAAGGGCCTGCGCGCCATGCTGGCCACGGCCCGCGTAGCCGGCAACGTGCTGGGCCCCAAGGCCACCGACGCCGTGGGCAGCGCCCTGCACCACGTGGGATTCCCGCTGTGGACCGCCGCCCTGCCGGGCCCGTCGCACCCCGTGCGCGACCGTGCCGAGGCTGCCGCGCTGCACGCCGGCCCGCGCCGCGTGGTCTACTTCCCCTCGTGCCTCAACCGGGCCTTCGGCGCCACGCCGGAGAATGGCCGGAAGATTCCGGAACTCATGGAAGTGATTTCGCAGCTCTGCGCCCGCGCCGGCTACGAGGTGATTTTCCCCGCCGGTATGTCCGGGCTGTGTTGCGGCCTCACCTGGGAAAGCAAAGGCATGCCTGCCGAGGCCGATGCCAAGCTGGCCGAGCTGGAAGAGGCCCTGTGGCAGGCATCGGAGCAGGGCAAGTATCCCGTGATGTGCGACCAGAGCCCCTGCCTCCACCGCATGCGCGAGCACATCACTCGCATGAAGCTCTACGAGCCCGCCGAGTTCATCCTCGACTATCTGGCGCCCCACCTGGAGTTCCACCCCGTGGACACCCCGGTGGCCGTGCACGTCACGTGCTCGACACGCCGCATGGGCCTGGCCGACAAAATCATCGCGCTGGCGCGGATGTGCTCGCGCGACGTCACGGTGCCCGCCCAGGTGGGCTGCTGCGGCTTTGCCGGCGACAAGGGCTTCACCTTCCCGGAGCTCAACCGCTGGGGCCTGCGCAAGCTGCGCCCCGCCATCGAGGCCGCCGGCGTGAAGGAGGGCTATTCCAACTCCCGCACCTGCGAGATAGGCCTCACCGACAACAGCGGCGTGCCCTACAAATCGATTGCCTATCTCGTGCACGCCTGCACCACACCTAAACAAGACTGACAATGACAGCAAAACAAAGCGGCTCGCGCCTCCTGGCTCTCGACATCCTGCGCGGTATCACCATCGCAGGCATGATTCTCGTGAACAATCCCGGCACCTGGGGCCACATCTACGCGCCCCTGCGCCACGCCGAGTGGCACGGCCTGACGCCCACCGACCTGGTGTTTCCCTTCTTCATGTTCATCATGGGCGTGAGCACCTACATGTCGCTGCGCAAGTACGACTTCAAGCTCTCGTGGCCGGCCTTCCGCAAGATTGTGAAGCGCACGGTGCTCATCTTCTTCATAGGCTGGGTGCTCACGTGGCTCTCCGGCACGCTGCGGCGCTGGAGCGGCGACTACAGCTTCGTCGAGGCCGCGTGGAACTTCGAGAACATGCGCGCCCTGGGCGTGCTGCCGCGCCTGGCGCTGTGCTACGGCGTGGGCGCCACGCTGGCCCTGGCCATGGGCCGAAAGGCGCTGGCCTGGACCGTGGCCGGCATCCTCGTGGTCTACAGCGTGATGATGCTGGCCTTCAACGGCCTGGTCTTCTCCGAAGACAACATCATAGCCGTGGTGGACCGCGCCGTGCTGGGCGTCAACCACATGTATGCCGACACCATCGACGGCGTCACCCTCAAGTTCGACCCGGAGGGCCTGCTCAGCACCATTCCGAGCATCGCCCACATGCTCATAGGCTTCCTGTGCGGCTCGATGCTCATGGCCGTGAGCGACAACCGCGACCGCATCAACCGGCTGTTCATCCTGGGCACCATCCTCACATTCTCCGGCCTGCTGCTGAGCTACGGCATGCCCATCAACAAGAAAATCTGGAGCCCCACCTTCGTGCTCACCACCTGCGGCCTGGCCTCGAGCCTGCTGGGCCTGCTCATCTGGATCATCGACATGCGCGGCCACCGCAAGTGGTGCCGCTTCTTCGAGGCTTTCGGCGTGAATCCGCTGTTCATGTTCTGCCTCGGCTCGATAGGCGGCGTGGTGCTCAGCGTGGTGCGCTTCGGCTACGACGGCGGCGAGATTTCGGTGCACAACTGGTACTACCGCGTGGTGTGCATGACGGTGGCCTGCGGCGACGCCGTGCTGGCCTCGCTGCTCTACGCCCTGAGCTACGTGGCCTTCATCTGGCTGTTCGGCTACTACCTTTACAAGAAAAAAATATACATTAAGATATGATACTGATTGCTGACTGCGGAAGCACCAAGATTGACTGGTGTGTTGTCCGCCAAGGAAAGGTTGAGAAACAGGTGTTTACCTGCGGCATGAACGCCGTGATGCTCACCGAAGACGAAATGCGCGAACGCATCGCCGCCGAACTTATGCCCGAACTGGCCGACCGCGCCGCCTCCATCGAGGCCGTGTACTTCTACGGCGCCGGATGCATCTCGCCCGAGGTGTGCGGCAATGTGGAACGTGCCATCCGCGCCAACATCCCCGCCGCCCGCACCGTGGAGGTGCACACCGACCTGCTGGCCGCCGCCCGCGCCCTGTGTGGCCGCGAGCCCGGCATCGCCTGCATCCTGGGCACCGGGTCGAACTCGTGCTTCTACGACGGCCGCGCAATCGCCTGCAACGTGTCGCCCCTGGGCTACATCCTGGGCGACGAAGGCTCCGGCGCCGTGCTGGGCAAGCTGCTGGTGGGCGACGTGCTCAAGGGCCAGCTGCCGCAGGAGCTGTGCGAGAAATTCCTCGCCCGCTACGACCTGTCGCTGCTCGAAATCATCCGCCGCGTCTACAAGGAGCCCCAGGGCAACCGCTTCCTGGCGTCGCTCACCCCCTTCCTCATCGAAAACATCAACGAACCGGCCATCCACGCTCTCGTAAAGCGCTCGTTTGCCGCTTTCTTCACCCGCAATATCTCGCACTACGACGGCATGTGCGCCCCCGTGGTCAACTTCATCGGCTCCATCGCCTTCTACTACCGCGACGTGCTCGACGAGGCTGCCCGCGAGTGCGGCTACAGCATCGGCACCGTGCTCAAGAGCCCCATGGAAGGTCTCATCAGTTTCCACTCATAAACCATCTGTCATGGCATTCGTAAAAATTTCNGAACAACCGTCGCTCTACAACGACCTCGAGAAAAAAAGCGTGGGCGAACTGCTNNGCGACATAAACAACGAAGACAAGAAAGTGGCCCTGGCCGTAGAAAAGGCCATCCCCCAGATAGAAAAACTCGTGGAAGGCATCGTAAGCCGCATGAAGCGCGGCGGACGCATCTTCTACATGGGCGCCGGCACCTCCGGCCGCCTGGGCGTGCTCGATGCCTCGGAGATTCCCCCGACGTTCGGCATGGATCCCTCGTGGGTCATCGGCATCATCGCCGGCGGCGACACCGCCCTGCGCAACCCCGTGGAGAACGCCGAGGACGACACCCGCCAGGGCTGGCTCGACCTGCAGCAGTTCGGCATCAACGACCGCGACACCGTCATAGGCATCGCCGCCTCCGGCACCACGCCCTATGTGATAGGCGCCCTCGAGGAGTGCCGCCGCCACGGCATCCTCACGGCCGCCATCACCTCCAACCCCGACGCCCCCATCAGCCACGCCGCCGACATCGCCATCGAGATGGTAGTGGGCCCCGAGTACGTCACCGGCAGCTCGCGCATGAAGAGCGGCACCGGCCAGAAGATGATCTGCAACATGATCACCACCTCCGTGATGATACAGATGGGCCGCGTCAAGGGCAACAAGATGGTGAACATGCAGCTGAGCAACGCCAAGCTCGTGGACCGCGGCACTCGCATGGTGGTCGAGGAGCTGGGCCTGCCCTACGACGAGGCCAAGCGCCTGCTGCTCATGCANGGCTCGGTNAAGAAAGCCTGTCGACGCCTATCGCGTGGAATCGAATCCGAGGAATAATATGCGCAAACTGATTCTTGCGG
>WFLX010097112.1_pt1 | contig 16134 bp, 12 predicted proteins | sample 4967041 | NCBI WGS metagenome assembly WFLX01 (sample SAMN12857096, study PRJNA449069) | gut metagenome | isolation source: stool from male and female vole | host: Microtus ochrogaster | place: USA:Florida | collected 2017 | reverse complement strand
GCTGCGCAGGGCCATGATCAGCGGGGCGGCNGAGGCNCCGAGCCGGCAGCCCGTCATGATTTCNAGGTTGCGGACGGCTTGTTTCAGATAGGTGCGCTGACGTTCCTCCTCTTCGGCCAGTTGCGCCGGCGCCGCGTTGGCGAAGCGGGCGGCCTGTTCAAACACCTTCGACGACAGCAGGCTGAAGTCGGGCACGGCGTAGCCCGTGCGCGTAAGGTCGGTCAGCATCACGCCCTTGTGGCTGATTTCGTAAACGTTGTGCGTCTTGGGCGACAGGGCGGAGGTTACGTATTCCGTGTCGATGAGCGGGTGGCCCGACACATAGGCGCGGCATTGCTCGTAGAATTCGCGGCGGACGGATTGCAGGCGCGCGGTGGCTTCGGCCTCGCCGCGCGACTCCAAAATCAGCAGTTTGAGAAACTCCTCGGCTTCCGCGCCGCGGTGCCGCAACATATAATAGACATCGTACCAGCGCGGCGCGATTTCGGCGGGCTCGGCCGTGTCTTTCGGCCAGCGGTAGATAATCGTGCCCGGCTTGTTGCCTTCCGGCTCGCGGTCTTTCTCAAACTCCCGTGCGCCCTTCTCCACAAAGAGGTTGAGCATAAAGTAGTTCGGATAACTCCCTCGGATTTTATAGGCGATTTTGTTTTGCATACCCCAAGCGATTTAGCGGCTGTACCGTCGCGCCGCGGCGATGAGTTCCGCATCCACGCCCAGGCAGGCGGCCACGTCCAGGGCCTGCGTTTCGGCGGGTGAGTCGGCGCGGACTTCCTCTACGCCGTAGTCCATGAAATTCTGCAGTTGGCTCAGGAAATCGTCCGTCCGTTCCTCCGCTTCGCCGGCCCGTATCGCCGCCCGGTCTTTGCAGGCGGCCGCCCAACGGCCGGTGTCGAGCCCCTTTACCCGCAGGCGCCGCGGCGCGTTGTCCACGTGCTCGTAGTGCGTGCTGACCAGGGCCGCCGAGCCGAAGCCCGTGGCCGTGTCTGCGGCCGCCGTCCTAATCTGCCGCCACAGGTCGAAAAACGCGCATACAATCGCGCTGCCCTCGGTGGGGTTCGTCGTCCGCGCCAGTTCGTCGGCCANGAACAGGATGCGTTTGCCTTGCCGCAGTTTGCGCACGGTCTCGTTCAGCGACAGGATTTCCGCGCCAAACGACGAGAGGCCGCGGCTTTCGTTCTGTTCGTCGCCCACAATGCGGCATACCTCGTCAAACAGCGTCAGCCGCGCGGCCTGCGCCGGCACGAAGAAGCCGAATTGCGCCAGNGTCTGCGCCAGGGCGAGCGCCTTGATGAGAATCGTCTTGCCGCTCATGTTCGCGCCCGTCAGCAGNCAGGCGTCGCGGTCAAGCGCTATGTCCACGGCCTGATAGGCCCGTCCTTGCGCTTGGCATTGCTCAAACAGCGGCGGGTAAAAGAGGCCGGTGTAGGCGAGGGCGGGCGCGGAGGCCGCCNAGTCCGTCCCCGTCAGGATGTCGGGGCAGTGGCAGTGGTGCGCCTCGGCCCATTCCGTTTTGGCTATCAGAAAGTCCCAGGCCACGAGCCCGTCCAAGGCCGCCTCCAAGTCGTCAAGCATACCGCGCAGTTGGCGGCTCAGCGTCTCCCTTACGGCCAATTCCGTTTCCGACAGTTGTTCTTCTATATTNATGGNTGNCCCTCCGTCGCACGTGTCCTTGGTATCCGCGTCCGCCGCCGCTTTCAGCGCACGGCGCAGTTGGGGCAGCCGCGCGTCGTAGCAGTCGTAGATGTAGAAAGAGGGCAGCCGTTCCTTGAGNGGGTCCAAGAGATCCAAGGCCGCCTCCAAGTCCGGCAGCGTGGGCAGGTCNATGCCGCTCNCGCGGGCGAAGCGCGCGCTTTCNCCCATCGGCAGCAGCCAGTTCTTGAGTTCAAACAGCTGGATGTCGTCCAACGCGCCGCGTTCCTCCCGTAGCTGATGGAAGGTGGGCCGCAGGTCGGGCGTCTGTTCCAGATGTCGTTTAAAGTGCGCCAGAGCGCGCGCGTCGGCGCGTTGGCACAACGCGCCGTATGCCCGCTGCCGCGCAAGCTCCGCTTGCAACGCGCCGGCTTCCGCCGGCCCGTACCACGGCAGCGTCCATATCGCCCGCCTCGCGGCGGCCGACCGCAGCGGCAGCGCGTCCATCAGCGGCGCAAACCCGAAGATTTGTTGCCGGGCGGCTTCTACCTTGTTCTCGTCGTGTGCTTTCATATCGTATCAAAACTAAAAAAGCGGCCCTGTGCGGAACCGCTTTTTTAACGTCAGTCGTCCGGCCGAAGGCTTATTCAGCAGCCGCTTCGGCTTTGGGCGCTTCAACCACGTTACGCGTCGTCTTAACCATGACAACCGTCGTGGACGGCGCTTCGAGCAGTTCATACTGGTCGGAGGCCAGGTCGCGCACCTTGATTTCGTCGGCGATGTCCAGTTTGGAAATATCCACGCGGATCATTTCCGGCATCTGTTTCGGCAACGTGCGGACGCGGAGTTTACGCATACCCTTGTACAGCTTACCGCCTTTGAGTACGCCGGGCGCGCTGCCTTCAATGCTGAGGGGCACNGNCATCGTAATGGGNCGGTGGTCGGAAAGAATGAAGAANTCCACGTGCAACAGGNCGCCGCTTACCTTGTGGAATTGGGCTTCCTGTACAATCGTCAGCAATTTGTTGCCGTTCAGTTCGAGTTCCACGAAGCAGATTTCCGGGGTGGCGAACAACGGGCTCAACACCTTTTCGTCAGCATAGAAATTCTGCGGCTCGCCTACGCCGTAAACCACGCAGGGGATCATACCCTTTTCGCGCAGGATTCTTGCATCTTTTTTCCCTACGTGCTCACGGAGAGCACCGCTAATAGATACAGTTTTCATAAAATAGTTTGTTTATAGGTTTTGTTAATCTCAATGTTTAGCGCAAAGCGTTCTGGAAATCGGTCTCGTAGGCCCATTTCGCAAATTCGATGTCCTTGCGCGCCTGGGCTTTCAGGGCCGCGTTCTCGGCCACGGCTTTCGTCAGCGCGGCGATGGCTTCGGCCTTGTTGTCCTGACGGGCGGCGCAAACCGCCAGCAGGTAAAGCCCGTCGGCCGTCTGCGGTTCCATGCAGTTCAACGTCGCCTTGGCNNGGTCGATGTNNCCGCTCAGCAACTGCGCCAACGCCAGGTTGTAGCGGCAGGTCTTGGCCGAAAGGTTGGATACGGCCACGTTGTAACGGCCTTCCTTGATGGCGATGATGCCGAGGTTCTCCTGCGCTTCGGCGCAAGCGGCGCTTTCAAACAGCGATTTGGCGTTGTCGAAGTCGCCCTTGGCCAACGCGATGGCGCCCATGTTGTTCAGGATATGGGCGTTCTGCGGCTGCATGCCGTTGGCCGTTTCCAACAGCGACTGGGCTTCGCTCAACTTGGCTTCCTCCTTCATCAGCAGGTTCGCCAAATTTACGTAAGCGCGGTAGTCGTCGGGGTAGATGCGGATGGCCGCCATGTAAATGGCCAGCTGCTGGGCCGGGTCGTCGTTCAAGGTCGCGCCGTAGAGCAGTTCGTTCAGTTTCAAGGAATCGGGCGCGGTCAGCGCGTATTCGGCAATCTGTTCGTCCGGACGTTTGGGTTCGAGGAAGTCCACGTGGATTTCGCTCCGGCGCAGGGACGGCAGGATGTCGTCTTCGATTTCCTTATAAATCACCGTCATGTTGCGGATTTCCTGTTCGCGCGTCGCCTTGTCGGTGTGCGAGGAAATCACGTTGATAATCGTGTTCTTGTCGGCGATGCTCGAAGCGCGCAGGTCGGCGAGGAAACCGTCCCAGTCTTCGCCCATCGACTGCGTCTGCATATCGATGTCCTGTTTGAGGCTGTTGGGTTTCACCTTCATGGCGCGGGCACGCTGGTTCAGGAACTTGTTGTAGGTGTCCGTAAAATATTTTTCGGCCGTCTTCACACGGTTGTCCGACAGGTTTTGGTTGCGGCTCTCTTCGCCTTCGGGGGAGGCCCAGGCGTTGATTTGCACCTGCTTGATCTGCATACCCGTCTGCAACAGCGAATCCAAGGCCTTGATGCCGGCTTTGGTTTCTTCTTTCTTGTTGAGCGGCAGGTTCCAGTTCAGGTTGGCCATATCCACGAGGAAGAAAATCGTCGCGTCGTGCGGAATCACGGTCTCTTTCTCATAGCCGTGGTCTTCCACCGCCAAGGCGGCGCCCATCTTGTCGATGCGCGAGGCCGTAATCATCGTGCCCTGCGCCACCGGCGTCTCGCCCAAACGGACGTTGCCGGAAACCTGAGCGGCTTCGGCTTCGTTCGTGATTTGCATATTCTTGGCTTTCTTCTCCATGTAGGCCACGGGGTTCAGCACCAACTGGCTCTGCTCCATGCCTTCCTGATAGTCGATTTCATCGGTATAGGTAAAGCTGCCGCCGTTCGCGCTGCCGATCATCGTGCCTTGNCCCTTNGTCTTTTCGCCTCTCAGCACCATCGGTTTCATCAGGATGGAACCGCCNTCGTAGTTCAANGCGGGCTGGAANACGACCATGGCTTTCGTNACGAAGTACTTGGGCTGGTAGTTGCCCTTGATTTCCACCTTGATTTTGTCACCCTGCATTTCCAGAGGNTTCGGTGTCGCTACGTATTTGGCCATCGTCGAGTGGTTGGCGACCATCTTTTTGAGGCTCTCGCAGGAACTGAAGGCCAATCCGGCGGTCANCAACACGCAGATGAGNCTGGCGACTTGGAACTTTTTCATTTGTCTATCAGTTATTTATGTTTAAAGAAACACTATGCGCGGCCGAAACCGCGCATAGTCCAAACTCGCAAATATAAGAAATATTGTAGTGAAATGGAAATTTCCTACTTATAATCGCTGTACAGGCTGGAGATGCTTTCGTTGTTCTCCACGCGCTTGATGGCTTCCGCCAACAGCGTGGCCGTGGACAACTGTCTGATTTTCTTGGACGGACGCGANAGCGGAATCGTGTCGCTTACAATCAGTTCCTCCATGTTCGACTGTTCGATGCGGTCGATGGCGTTGCCCGAAAGCACGGGGTGCGAAATCATGCCGCGCACGCTCTTGGCGCCGTTGGCCAGAATCAGATCGGCCGCCTTGATGAGCGTGTTGCCCGTGTCGAGGATATCGTCCACGAGGATGACGTTCTTGCCCGCCACGTCGCCGATCAGTTCCATGCGATCGACCACATTGGGTTTGGAACGCTGTTTGTAGCAAATCGCGAAGCCGGTGCCGAACGTCTTGGCGTACATATTGGCGCGGCGCGTGCCGCCCGTGTCGGGCGAGGCGAACATCAGATCCTCTATGTTCAGTTCCTTGAGGAAAGGCACGAAGATGGACGAGGCGTAGAGGTGGTCCACCGGCATTTCGAAAAAGCCCTGGATCTGGTCGGCGTGCAGGTCTATCGTGATGACGCGCGAAACGCCGGAGGCCGTCANCAGGTTGGCCACCAACTTGGAGGTAATCGGCACGCGCGGCTTGTCCTTGCGGTCCTGACGCGCGCATCCGAAATACGGAATCACGGCGATGATCTTACGCGCGGAAGCCCGTTTGGCCGCGTCCACCATCATCAAAAGTTCNAACAGGTTGTCCGCGGGCGGGAACGTGGACTGNACGATAAAGACATCGGCGCCCCGGACATTGTCTTCNTAACAGGTCTGGAATTCGCCGTCCGCAAACGTAAAGACGTTCGATTTGCCCAGTTCCGAACCGTANGCCTGCGCTATCTTCTCCGCGAGGTAGCGGGTGGCCCGGCACGTAAAGATTTTAACTTTTGTGTTGGTTTCCATTGTTTTATTTNAATTGTTTATTGTATCGGTTTGTGTTTTCTATCTCAGTTGGAAGTCGCGGCCAAGGTATTTTTCGCGTACTTCGGGGTCGGCGGCCAGGTCTTTCGAGTTGCCTTCCTTAAGGATGCGGCCGTCGTAGAGCAGGTAGGAGCGGTCGGTGATCGACAGCGTCTCGTGCGCGTTGTGGTCGGTGATCAGAATCCCGATGTTCTTCGACTTGAGCTGCATGACGATGTTCTTGATGTCTTCTATGGCGATCGGGTCAATGCCGGCGAAGGGTTCGTCGAGCAGGATGAAGTTGGGGTTGGCGGCCAGCGAACGCGCGATTTCGGTGCGGCGGCGCTCCCCGCCGGAGAGGCTGATGCCCTTGGTCTTGCGCACGTGTTCGATGCCGAATTCGGNCAGCANCTGTTCCAAGCGTTCCTTGCGGCGCGCCGGGTCTTTCTCGGTNAATTCCAGAATGGCCATGATGTTGTTCTCCACCGACATCTGTCTGAANATCGAGGCNTCCTGCGCCAGNTAGGCGATGCCCATCTGCGCCCGCTTGTACATGGGCAGGCCCGTAATGTCGCGTTCGTCGAGGAAGACGCGGCCGGAGAGCGGTTTGATCAAGCCCACGATAATGTAGAACGAGGTCGTCTTGCCGGCGCCGTTGGGGCCCAGCAGCCCGACGATTTCCCCTTGCTTGACTTCGATGTTCACGTGGTTCACCACCGTTCTCTGGTGGTAGGTCTTGACGATGTTCTCGGTGCGGAGTATCATATCCTANNGCCGTTTTTCCGTTATATAATGCCTTCTCTTACCAAATCNTGCAGGTGGATGATGCCNACATACCGCTGTTCGCCGTCGGTGACCAATACCTGCGTGATATTGTTTTCTTTCATGATTTTCAGGGCCTTGATGGCCATTTCGTCCTCGTGGATCGTTTTGGGCGTGCGCGTCATGACGTCCTCGGCCAACGTGTTGTCGAGCGACAGGTTCTTGAGCAGCATCCGCCGCAGGTCGCCGTCGGTGATGATGCCCGCCAGCCGTTCGCCGTCCAATACGGCCGCCGACCCCAGGCATTTGGACGATATTTCCGTAATCACGTCCTTGAGCGGCGTTTTGAGCCCCACGGCCGGCCGTTCGTTCAGCCGCGACAGGTCGCGCACCCGCAGGTACAGCTGTTTGCCCAGCGTGCCGCCGGGATGGTAACGCGCAAAGTCTTCGGGCGTGAACCCGCGGCATTCCAGCAGGGCCACGGCCAGGGCGTCGCCCAGCACCAACTGGGCCGTCGTGCTCGTCGTGGGCGCGAGGTTGTTCGGGCAGGCCTCGCGGTCCACCGTGCAGTTGAGCACATAGTCGGCCTCCTTGGCCAAAAACGACTGCGTGTTGCCCACCAGGGCCACGAGCCGGTTGCCGAATCCCTTGATGAGCGGNACCAGCACCTTGATTTCGGGCGTCTGACCGCTTTTGGAAATGCAGATGACGATATCGTCGGGCTGTATGATGCCCAAATCGCCGTGTATCGCGTCGGCCGCGTGCATGAAGATGGCCGGCGTGCCCGTGGAATTGAGCGTGGATACGATTTTGACGCCTATGTTGGCGCTTTTCCCTATGCCCGTCACAATGACCCGGCCTTTGCAGTGCAGGATCTCCGTGACCACGGCGGTAAAGTTATCGTCAAGATAGTCAACAAGTTTGCCTATCGCTTTCGCTTCGCTCAAGATGCACTTGCGAACGATTTCCAAAATATTGCTTTTATTTTCCAACAATTCGTTGTAACTTTGAAAGACATTTTGCGGGTACAAAAGTAAGCATTTTTTCATAAAGTTGACGGGTATGGAAGACCAGCGGGATTTTCTACACGAAGCCTTGCAGCGCATCTTCGGATTCTCCCATTTCAAGGGGAATCAGGAAGCGGTCATTCGTCAGGTACTGGCCGGTCAGGATGCTTTCGTCATTATGCCGACGGGGGGTGGCAAGTCCATGTGCTACCAGTTGCCGGCCCTCATCATGGAGGGTACGGCCATCATCGTCTCGCCGCTCATCGCCTTGATGAAAAACCAGGTGGACGCCGTCCGCAGTTTCGGCGCCAAGTCCGACATCGCCCACTACCTCAATTCCTCGCTTTCCCGCGCCGAAATGAAACAGGTCAAGGACGACCTGCTGGCCGGCAAAACCAAAATGCTCTACGTGGCGCCGGAAACCCTCACCAAAGAAGATAATCTGGAACTGTTCCGCAGCATCAACGTCTCGCTCGTGGCCATCGACGAGGCGCACTGCATCTCGGAATGGGGGCACGATTTCCGCCCCGAATACCGCCGCATCCGTCCCATCATCGACGCCATGCCCAAAAAGGTGCCGATTCTGGCGCTTACGGCCACGGCCACNCCCAAGGTTCAGAAAGACATCCAAAAGAACCTCGGCATGATGGACGCCCGCGTGTTCCTNTCGTCGTTCAACCGCGCCAACCTCTATTACGAGGTGCGNCCCAAGACGAAAGACATCGACCGCGACATCGTCAAGTTCATCAAGACGTCGGGGCTCAAATCGGGCATCGTCTATTGCCTGAGCCGCAAGAAAGTGGAGGAATTCGCGCAGATACTGTGCGCCAACGGCATCAAGGCCCTGCCGTATCATGCGGGTTTGGACGCGCAGACGCGGGCCGAGAACCAGGACAAGTTCCTCATGGAAGAAATAGATGTCATCGTGGCCACGATAGCGTTCGGCATGGGCATCGACAAGCCCGACGTGCGCTTCGTCATCCACTACGATATGCCCAAGAGCATAGAGGGCTACTANCAGGAAACGGGNCGNGCCGGCCGNGACGGCGGCGAGGGCCGTTGCATCGCGTTCTATGCCGAGCACGACATCATGAANNTGGAAAANTTCCTCAAAGACAAGCCGGTGGCGGAACAGGAGGTGGCCAANCAACTCATGGCCGAAACCGTGTCGTATGCCGAAACGGGNATGTGCCGCCGCAAGAACATCCTGCACTATTTCGGCGAGGAATATCCGTCCGACCACTGCGGCAACTGCGACAACTGCTGCCANCCGCGCGAGCGCGTGGACGCCACCGAAGACGTCCGCTATTTCCTCTCGCTCGTGGAGGAAACCAAGTCGCAGTTCAAGATGGACCACATCATCAGCATCGCGATGGGCAAGATGAGCCCCGACGTCAAGAAATGCCAGCACCACCTGCTGCCGCGTTTCGGCGAGGGCAAGGGCAAGGATCAGAATTACTGGAAGGCCGTGGGGCGGGAAAGCCTTATCGAGAACCTGATGGAAAAGGACATCGAGAACTACGGCATCCTGCGGCTTACCGACAAGGGGCGGGCGTTTATGGAACACCCCTACGAGGTACGGGTCACGAAAGACCACGACTACGAATCGGACACGGAGGAGGCCATGAAGGGAAGCGGCGGCGCCCAGGGCGGCGATACCGTCGATAACGTGCTTTTCATCATGCTCAAGAACCTGCTCAAGGACATCTCGCAGAAAGAAAAGCTGCCGCCTTACGTCATCTTTCAGGANCCGTCGTTGGAGGACATGACGATACAGTATCCCGTCACGATGGAGGAAATGACGCACATCACGGGCGTGGGCGTGGGCAAGGCGCAGAAATACGGCCAGCCGTTCATCGACCTGATCAAGCGCTATGTGGAGGAGAACGAAATCGAACGTCCGCAGGATTTCGTCATCAAGTCGGTCGTCAACAAATCGGGGCTCAAGGTGTTCATCATCCAGAGCATAGACCGCAAGATATCGCTCAACGACATCGCGGTTTCCAAAGGGCTTTCATTTACGGAACTGCTGACGGAAGTGGAGCGCATCGTGCTTTCCGGCACCAAAATCGACATCGACTACTATTTGAGCGAGAACCTCGACCCCGACCATTACGAGGAGATTTACGATTATTTCCTTGAAGCCGAAAACGATTCGGTGGAAGAGGCCTTGAAGGAATTGGGCGAGAACGAGTTTACGGAAGAGGAAGTGCGGCTCGTGCGGATACAGTTTATATCAAAAGAAGGTAATTGATAATCAGATAACTTAATACACGAAACAGACATGAAAAGAAACGGCTTTATGGCGGCGCTGTGCTTGGGTGCGGCTTTGATGGCGGGATGCGCCGGCAACGGTAAGAAGGAAGGCAAGACCCCGGTGGCGGCCGGCGACGCGGTGGCGGTGCAGACGGGCGCGATGACGGTGGCCACGGTCAATACCGATACCTTGTTCGCCCAATATAAAATGGTGACGGACGTGACCGACGAACTGGACAAGACCGAAAAGAAACTGCAGGCCGATTTGCAGAAGCAGGCGCAGGACTTTCAGACCGAATACGAAAACTATCTGAAGGTGGGCGCCACGATGACGCTGAGCGAACAGCGCAAGAAAGAGGAGTATCTGACCAAGAAGCGCGAAAGCCTTGAACAGCTCAGCGCGCGTTACGAAACCCAGCTCATGACGTTGCGTCTGCAACGCATGGAGGACGTGCAGAACGCCGTTTTCGAGTTCATCGAACGCTACAACGCCGAACACGGCCAATATACGTTCGTGATTTCCAACGCCCGCACGAGCGGCGTGTTGTATTCGCCGGCCAACATCGACATCACGGATGAGGTGTTGGCGGCCATCAATGCCGAATACGAGAAGAAGGGCAAGAAATAATGATGACGCCTCAGGAAAAGACGGCCGCCGAATTTTACATCCGGCTGGCGCTTAAAGAAGACGTGGGCGACGGCGACCACACGTCCTTGGCCTGCGTGCCGGAGGCGGCGCGCGGCGAGGCGGTGCTCGTGGCCAAGGAAGCCGGCGTGCTGGCGGGCGTGGAGGTGGCGGAAACGGTCTATCGGCTCGTGGACCCGCACATTGACTTCAAGGCCCTCAAACACGACGGCGACCGGCTGGCGGTGGGCGACCGCGTCTGGACGGTGTCGGGCGCGTCGCGCTCCATCCTGACGGCCGAGCGCTTGAGCCTGAACTACGTGCAGCGCATGAGCGGCATCGCTACGCAGACGCGCCGTTTGGTGGATATGCTCGCCGGCACGCGCACCACGCTGTTGGACACGCGCAAGACCACGCCCAACAACCGCGTTTTCGAGAAAATGGCCGTGCGCATAGGCGGCGGCAGCAACCACCGCTTCGGGCTGTTCGATATGATTCTGATAAAAGACAACCATATCGACTTCGCGGGCGGGGTGGTGGAGGCCGTACAGGCGGCCGAAGCCTATCTTAAAGCCAACGGGCTCAAATTGCCCGTGGAGGTGGAGGTCCGCAACGAAGCCGAGTTGGACGCCGTGTTGCATCACGGCGGCGTGCAACGCATCATGCTTGACAACTTTACGGTGCCCGATTTGAAAAAGGCCGTGGAAAAAATAGGCGGCCGCTACGAAACCGAGGCGTCGGGCGGCATTACGGAAGCGACGTTGAAAGACTACGCCTCTTCGGGCGTGGATTTCATTTCGGTGGGCGGTTTGACCCATCATGTGGCGTCTTTGGACTTGAGTTTAAAGGCGGTACACCATATATAAGATACAGAAACAGTAATTAAAAAAACGAAACGAGATATGGCAAGGACGAAAGTCGATTTGATTTTAGGCATTCAATGGGGTGACGAAGGCAAGGGGAAGTTCGTGGACGTGATGGCTTCCGAATACGACATCATCGCGCGCTTCCANGGCGGCCCCAATGCCGGTCATACGTTGGAGTTCAACGGTATCAAGCATATCCTGCAAACGATTCCTTCGGGCATTTTCCACGAAGGCAAGGAGAATATCATCGGGAACGGCGTGTTGATAGACCCGCATATCCTGCACCGCGAACTGACGGCCATCCGCAAGTTCGACATCGAGCCCAAGCAGCGGCTCATCCTGTCGGACAAGGCGCATCTGATTCTGCCCACCCACCGTCTGTTGGACGCCGCGCTTGAAGCGCAGAAGGGCGACAAAAAAATCGGTTCCACGGTCAAGGGCATCGGCCCGGCCTATACCGACAAGACGGCGCGCGGCGGCTTGCGCGTGGGCGACATTATCCGGCCCGATTTCAAGCGCAAATACGAAGCCTTGAAGCAACAGCATATCGGCCTGTTGAAACACTACGGTTTCGACGAGTCGAAATGGGTCATCGACAATATGCCGCTTGCCGAATACGAAGCCAAGTGGTTTGAGGGCGTGGAAGAGCTGAGCGGTTACCGCATCTTGGCCACCGAATACTATCTGGAAGAAGCCATGAACGCGGGCAAACGCATTTTGGCCGAGGGCGCGCAGGGTTCGTTGCTGGACGTGGAGTTCGGCACGTATCCGTTCGTCACCTCCTCCAATACGACGGCTTCCGGCGTATGTTCGGGCTTGGGCATCTCGCCCGCATCGGTGGGCCGGGTTTACGGCGTGTTCAAGGCTTACTGCACGCGCGTGGGCAGCGGTCCTTTCCCCACCGAATTGCACGACGCATGGGGCGAACGCCTGCGCGAGCAGGGCGGCGAATACGGTTCCACGACCGGNCGTCCGCGGCGNTGCGGTTGGCTNGANCTCGTGGCCTTGCGNTATACGATTATGCTAAGCGGCGTCACCGACCTGATTGTGACGAAAGCCGACGTNATGGACGATTTNGAGGAAATCAAGGTNTGCTGCGGCTATAAGAAAAACGGTCAGNCGTTGGCGCAGTTCNCGCCCATGGATTTGGACGGCATAGAGCCGGAATNGACGGNNATGAAAGGCTGGCGCACGCCNATCAGCGACATCAAGCGCGTGGCCGACCTNCCCGAAGCGTTCCGCGCTTATNTGGCCTTTATTTCCGAAAAGACCCATACGCCGGTCAGCATCATATCGGTAGGCCCCAANCGTTTGCAAACCTTGATGGCCTGATGCGGAACGGCGGCCTCGTTTTTCTTTTCCTCTTCTGGCTGTGCGGCCTTGGCTGCGCCANGGCCCGAACGCTTTCGGAACAGGAGCGGGAGGAGCTCAAATGGCGGCAGGTGCCCAAGGAAGTGCGCCGCAACGTGCGTTTGGCCTANCCGTGGCATATATACCGCGATTGGGCCAAGNTGGATACGTTGTACAGCGTGCGCGTCATATCCGCGAATTACGAGACGGTCTATTTCGATTCCACCGGCGAGTGGTTGCGCGCCTATCGGCCGGTGCGTCCGTCGGAATTGCCTTACCGCACGTATCTGTTTCTGAAAGAGGAATTCGGGGTATATAGGGTCTTGCGCGCCTATCAGGTGCAGCAGAGCGATGATTTGGCGCATTACAGCGTCGAAATGGAGCATAAGCGCATCCCTACGCTCAAAACCTATCTGGAATTTGATTTTGTTGGCGATTTGACGATGCTCGACGGCAAACCGGTGGGCGGTTCTGAGGAAACCGAAGAAACGGAGGCTTTGTCGCGGGAGGCGTTTTGGGCGCTTTACGCCGATGTCTATGACCCGGAGGCCGAGGAAGCGGCCTACGCGGAGGAAGCGGAACGGAAAGCCGCCGCGGCCCGCGCCGCACAGGCGGAAGCCGAGGCCGAAGCCCTTGCGGAAGCGGAACGGCTTGCGGATACGTTGCCTGCGGTGGCCGAGGCGGAGACACCGGCGGTTGATACGCTGCCGTTGGTGGCTGAGGCCGCCCCCGATGCGGTGGCCGAACCGGTGGTTGAACCCACGCCCGAAGTCGTGGCCGTGGCCGAAGTCCAACCCGAAGCCGATACGGCGGTGGCGGTCGATACGCCGCCCGTTGCCGTTGTAGAACCCCTATCCGAAATCTTGGCGGTGGCTGAGGCCAAGTCTGAGCCCGAACCCGAACCGGTGGCCGAAACCGCCATGACGGCATCCGCGCCAACCGTAGATACCGTGCCGGCGGTGGCCGAAGCCACAACGCCCGAACCCGTCGATACCACGGCGGTGCCGGCGGTTGACACGCTGCCGTTGGTGGCTGAGGTGGCGCAAGAACCCNCGCCGCCCGAACCCGTGGCCTCCGATACGGCCCTCCTTGCGGCACTGCCCGACACGGCGGCCGCCATGGCTGACACAGCCCCCGCGCCGCTCTATCCCGAAATCGTCGGCAAGAATTTCAAGAAACGCTTTCCCAATGTCGATAAGGTAAGCTGGCGCATGGAAGACAGCCTCTACCTCGTTACGTTCATGCAGTTCGGCAAGGCCATGGCGGCCGCCTTCCGCCAGGACGGCGTGCAACTCTACACCGCCTATGCGTTCAACCGCAAGGAAATGCCGCTGCCGATAGACCGCTACCTGCAGGTTTCCGCCGCCAAGATGAAGATGACGGAGGGCTGGCGCGTGGCCTACGAATCCAAATACAAACGGGCGTTCGCCGCTTCCGAGCGTCCCAAAGACTATTACTATGTCATCATGGGGCGCAAAATCCCCAAGACCAAAAAGTGGCAGTATATCCGCTATCAGTTCAATCAGAACGCCCAATTCGAATCCAAGTCCAACTATGTGCAGCCGTCAGCGAAATAACGTTTCCCTCCTGTGTCGCGCGGGCGTCCTGCTCGTGTCGTNGTGGCTGTNGTCCGGCTTGGGGNCGGTGCGCGCGCAGTCGTTTTCGGGCAACGATATGCAGAATATTCCGGGGCGACCCGGCGAGTGGATATTGAAAGGCAATGTCATCATCNTCTCGCAGGGNAACCGTATCTATAGCGACTATGCGGAATACAATCAGAAAACCACGTCNTGCGTNGCCTACGGCAATCTGCGCATCTTTACCAAAGACGGCGTCAAGATTACGGGCAAACGGCTCATTTACGACGGCCCCCGGCAGACCTACAACGTGGTGGAAGACGTGGTGCTGGACGACGGTTCGGTGGTCATGCGCACGCCCGAACTCGAATTCGAAGGGCGGCAAAACACGGCCACTTACGAAGCCGGCGGCGAGATGACGTCCGGCGAAACGGTCTTGAAATCNAAGCGCGGCCACTACGAGGGGCGGACGCAGATGTTCTACTGCTACGACGAAGTGGTCATCGTCAATCCCGAATATACGATCTGGACCGACACGCTGCATTACCACCGGAGCGGTTTGGCCAAGTTCTTCGGCCCCACCAACATAGAGACCAACGACTATTATATGTATAGCCGCTGGGGCTGGTTCCATCAGGAAAAGGAACAGGTCAGCCTTAAACACGACGCCTATATCAAGACCAAGGAAACGCAGACGCTCTACGGCGACAGCATCTATTACGATTTGGCGAAAAAACGCGGCAACGTGCACCGCAACGTCTTTTTGGAAGACACGGCGCAAGACTGCTATGTCAAGAGCGAATACGCCGAGAACGACGAGGTGGCCGGCTATGCGTTCTTTACGCAGAACCCGCGGGCGGTCATGGTGCAGGATAAAACCGACTCGCTGTTTCTCGTCAGCGACACGATGCTGTTGAAATACGTCACGGTCTATGACACGCTGTGGNNGGGNGGNCGTCCCCGGCCGGATTCNACGTCAACGGCNNCCGTCGNNCAACCNGCNTCCGGCAAGGNNGCCAAAGACANCGGCAAGGGCAAAAAGAAAGCGGCCAACGGCAAAAAGTCGGGTCAAACGGAACCCGCCCCCGCCGAAACGCCCGAAAAACCGCCGTTCCGCGTGGAGGAAGAGCGTGAAATCAGGGAGATGCTGGCCTATCCGAACGTGCGTTTCTTCAAAAAGGACGTGCAGGGCAAATGCGATTCGCTGGTGTATTTCCGCCGCGATTCGTTGATGTTCATGCTCAACGAACCCGTGGTGTGGATGAGCGGCTATCAGGTGGACGGCGATACGATNNGGCTGTGGTTCAAGGAAAACCGCCCCGACCGGGTTTGGGTCAACGAAAACGTGTTTATGACCGCCCGCGTCGTGCTCAAGCCGGAAGACACGATAACCAAGAGCCATGCGCTCGAATTGGAGGATGGCGAATGGTTCAACCAAATCCAAGGCAAGGAGATGTGGGGCTATTTCGACGACAGTTCCACGTTCCGTTTGGCCGACGTGACGGGCAAGGCCGAAGCCATCTACTATGTGGTCGATGACGAGAAGAAAGAGCTGATAGGCATCAACAAATCGTTGAGCAAGCGCATTAAGATGTATTTCGAAAACGCCGCCATTCAAGGTGTCAACCTCGTGGAACCGGAGCGCACCGCGCTTTATCCCGAGCCCGATTTGACGCAGCGGGAGCGTATCCTTAAACGCTTTCACTGGGTAACCGGCTTGCGTCCGCGTTCCCAATACGACCTGGCGCCGGAGNGGTAGGGCCGTATGCCGGCCCGCCGGCCGGTTTGCTATTCCTGTCTTTTTTTGTTAATTTTGTACGTTTTGTGTGTCGGATGATAACGGACAAGATTTTGACGACGAAAGAGCGTATCCTGGCGTTTGTTCCCAATCTGCTGACCTTATGCAACCTGCTTTGCTGATGCGTGGGGATTTGGC
>WFLX010003967.1_pt1 | contig 16136 bp, 14 predicted proteins | sample 4967041 | NCBI WGS metagenome assembly WFLX01 (sample SAMN12857096, study PRJNA449069) | gut metagenome | isolation source: stool from male and female vole | host: Microtus ochrogaster | place: USA:Florida | collected 2017 | reverse complement strand
TATTGAGATGNACCNTATATTAAAAACCCATTTCAATGCATTGAGATGGGTTTTTGAATATTGCGATTATTTGCTGGCTTCTTCCTTTATCTTGGCAAGGGCCTCGATTGCGGTGTAAGTGTTTTTCGCTTTTGGATTGAATGTGATGGTGATAGTGTCTGCGCCTGCAATGTAGTTGACATACATGTTGGTGCTGTCGTTGCCAACTATCACCGGGTTCCCTTTGGCATCTGTGGCAGTATAGACACTGTCGGCTTTTTGGAATCCCTTTTCAAGCATCAAAAGATTCTTGATTTTTGTGCGGTTGCCATTTTCATATACGAAAACTGCTGATTGTTCCGGACTAAGCGCATATATCACGCGTCCATCATATGATCCTTTGCGTGGATTATTGCCTTTAATATTGAAATATGTGGCATCATAAATGCCGCTTTCCACCGGTTGCTCAGCATAGAATGCCTCATTGGCTGCCTCAGCCTCAGCCTCTTTCTCCTTGTTTGCATTGCCTCCGCAAGATGCCAGCAAGAAGGCAACTCCGCAAAGGCTTAATAACTTAATTGTTTTCATGTCTTAGTTATTTTGGGTTATTATCACATTGTTATAACATAATTCCATGCCTAATTGTTATTATTAGATACCACCTTTTACTCTCTATAACCTTTCTGATCTTCACCTTTCGTTGACGAAAGGTGAGCGAAAATTTGCATTCATGTTCTATTTTTTATAACTTTGAATTCCGAAAGCATTATTTGAATTTCGAAAGCATTAAATGAAGAGATATGGCAATTGATATTAAATATCCGGTTGGAATTCAGAGTTTCTCCGAAATAATCTCGGGAGGTTATGTGTATGTGGATAAGACAATGTATATCAGAAAGATGATAGATTCTGGTAAATACTATTTCCTGAGTAGACCACGTCGCTTTGGAAAAAGTCTTTTCCTTTCTACTCTTGAAGCATACTTTGAAGGACGTCGTGAACTCTTCAAAGGACTCGCACTCGACTCCGATGAAATTGACTGGACTCCAAGACCCGTCATCAAATTCTCTTTCAATGCGATCCGGCCTAATGAAAAAGAAAATCTTGACAAATATCTCAATGCTACTCTTTCTGACTATGAGCGAAAATATGAAGTAGAATACATTTTAGGTGACTTCACCGACAGATTTGNCGCCATAATTAGGCAATCCAAAGAAAAGGCAGGCAAAAATNTTGCAATCCTTGTTGACGAATACGATGCTCTTCTCCTCTCCACTCTCGAACCCGAGAATGAGGAACTTAACTCATATTATCGTCAGACATTGAAATCTCTCTTCTCCGTACTCAAAAATGAGGATCAGAACATCTATTTTGTCTTCATCACNGGCATTTCAAGGTTCAGTCAGACGAGTCTTTTCAGTGGTGCAAATCATATGGAAGACATCTCGATCCTTAACGATTATGGAGCCATCTGTGGCATTACCGAACAGGAACTTCATGATAATTTTAAGGTTGGGATAGAAAAATTTGCGGAAGAAGAGGATATTGATATCAATGAAATGCTCGTCGAACTGAAGGAAAACTATGACGGCTACCATTTTTCCAAGAAATGTCCTGACATATATAATCCATTCAGTATATTGAGAACATTGAAGTCAAGAGAAATCAGCAATTATTGGTTTCAATCTGGAACACCTTCATTTCTCATTGAGGTCTTGAAAAGGGATGATTTCTTTATGCCGTCGCTCGACTGCCTGGAGACTGTAGAAAGTACCTTGACTGCAAAAGAATCGTATCTAAACAACCCGGTTTCCCTTCTCTTTGAGAGCGGATTTGTGACAATAAAATCATACTCTAAAGAAAGAAAATCTTACAGTCTCGGTCTCCCTAACATGGAGGTTGCAACTGCTTTCACGCATGCCCTCATCCCAATCTATTGTGGCTTAAGGGAAGACATTTCCAATGCGATCTTCCTTAGATTGAGAAATGCGATTATCGATGGCCAGCCGGAGCAATTCATGGAAGAGCTGAAGACGTTCCTCCATGGCAATCCCTACGGCCTGACGGAACTCGACAAACGTGAGAAATATTTCCAAAGTTGCCTCTATCTCATGCTCCGCGCNCTCGGCTTCCAGCCTCAGGCAGAACTCCAGACCTGTAATGCCCGAATGGACATGATGATCCAGACCTCCCGCTTCGTCTATATCTTTGANCTCAAGACCAATGGAACTGCCCAAGAAGCCATGNNNCAAATCAACGAAAAAGGCTATTCTCTCCCATTTATCAATTCAGGAAAGAAAATCATAANGATTGGAGCCAATTACTCTTCCTCCATCAACAATATAGACTCCTGGATAATCGAAGTTTGAAAAAATGCTCAAACTGCATATTTATGATATGGAGTCTAAGGGCCATCTTCACGTGAGGTGGAAAAAAAGACATAGTAGATTGATGCAACTTTTGTCACTTATATGTGTTATTAAAGTAAAGGAGGATGGAGTCTGATGGAGTGGGGGAGTTCTCTCCGGTATTGTTAAACCACCTTTAAATCTCTTGGACTATGGACGTTAAGATCAAAGCAATTCACTTCGACATCAGTGACAAACTCGAAGCCTTCACCAACAAGAAAATCGATAAACTCGTCCGCAGATTTGATGCCATCGGCGGCGTAAACGTCAACTATACACTCGTAAAACCGGAAACCAACAACAATAAGGAAGCCGGTGTGGAACTCGTGATCCCCGGATCAGCACCTATCTTTGCTTCAAAGACTGCAGACTCATTCGAAGAAGCTCTCGACCTCGCTCTTGTGGCTCTTGAAAACCGTCTTGAAAGAAACAAAGAAAAGAAATAAACTCTTCTCCTCTCATAAATCCGTATTCGTACGTGTATTATGAATTTCTTAAATCTTGAAGATACCAACAAGCCATTTATGGCTGAACTTGAAGCAGCCACTTCTAAAGTAATCAGAAGTGGCTGCTATCTCCATGGTCCGGAGACTAAGGCTTTTGAAGAAGAACTCGCCGCTCAGTGCGGTGCCAAATACGCAATTGGGGTTAGCAATGGCCTTGATGCTCTCCGACTGATCTTACGTGGATATTTGGAGATAGGACGTCTAAAAAAAGGTGATGCAGTAATGGTGGCGGCTAATACATTTATCGCAACCGTACTCCCAATTACAGAATTTGGACTGATTCCTGTTTTCGTCGAGCCGGATTCCGACACAATGAATTTCAGTTGGAAAGAAGCATTGAGTATTCTCAAAGAAAATGAAAAATCAGATTCTCCTTTGAATATACAGTGCGCAATGATTACCCATCTATATGGCACTCCCTGTTGGGATCTCAATGTTGCTAAGGAAATGAGAAGCCAAGGCATAATAATTGTAGAGGATAATGCCCAGGCCATTGGTGCGGAAGCATCGGAGGTTGGTTTCAACGGCGTGCGCTTTACGGGTAATCTTGCCGATTCGTCTGCAATCAGTTTCTATCCAACTAAAAATGTCGGTGCCCTTGGAGATGCNGGGGCNGTTACTACCAACGACTCTGAATTGGCTGCCGCAGTGANGGCTCTTGCCAATTATGGCACCGATCGTCGCTATCACAACCTTTATGCCGGATATAATTGCCGACTCGACGAGATTCAGGCTGCAATGCTTAGAGTAAAATTGCGACATCTTAAAGAGGAAAATAGACATCGTCAGGAAGTGGCAGCTGCATATTCTCGCTTTATTGTCAACCCTATTGTGGAAGTGCCTGCGATATTTAAGGATATGGAGCAGGTTTGGCATCAATATGAAATCCGTGTTCCCGAAAATTTGCGCGATAGCATGAGAGAATATCTTGCACAGAATGAAATCCCTACAGATGTGCATTATCCTACACCCCCATATTGCCAACCCTGCTATGCTGAATATCTCCCGGCAGAAAAAACATTCTCTATGACCTTGGCAAAAAGCAGCATTAGCCTCCCAATTGCAAATATGACTGTTGAAGATGCTCTTAAGGTGGCAGAAATCATTAATAAGTTTGAATCATGACCGAAGTTAAGAAAGATAATAATACTGCTGCTCCAAAAGTTACCACTCGCAAAAAATGGATCTATTGGATGTTTGGATATTTTGCACTGATTGCAGTAGCTTTCGCTTGCATTTATGGTTTGCTCCTTTCAGGGCAAGCTCCATCAAGTGCCATAGTGAGAATTCCTGCGGCTGCTTCTAATGAGCAATTACAAGATTCTATAGCCAAATATCTTGGTGATTCTTATGCGAAGAAAGTGACTCGACTGGTTTCAATCAGAGGGACTAATCTTAATTCTCGTCATGGTGCATATCTTATCGAAGCCGGTATGTCACCAATCTCTGCTATGCGTCGAATTACGAGTGGACCTCAAGAACCTTTGACTATCACCATCAATGGTTTCCGCCTCCTCCCGGTGCTTGAAGAGAAGGTGGCCGCACGATTTGATTTCTCGCAAGATGCTCTGGCTAATGTGCTCACTGATTCTTCTATCCTTGAGCAGTATGGTCTCACTCCTGAGCAGGCGCTTGCACTCTTTATAAATGATTCTTATGATTTCTTTTGGAGTGTTTCTCCGGAAGATGTTGTAAGAAAAATTGGTGCTCATTATCTCGAGGTCTGGACTCCTGAGCGTAGGGCTAAGGCTGCCGCTCTTGGCCTCTCGCCCGCTGATGTAATGATTGTGGCTTCGATAGTCGATGAGGAAACAAATGCAAAAGAAGAGAAGGGCACTGTGGGTCGCCTTTATATAAATCGTTTGAAAAAAGGAATGCGACTTGAGGCTGATCCTACCGTGAGATTTGCCGGTGGTGATTTTACTGTGAAGAGAGTTCGCAATCCAAAGTCGATAGATAGCCCTTATAATACCTATCTTCATGCAGGACTGCCACCTGGACCTATCCGAACCACATCGGTAGAAACTATCGATGCTATTCTTGACAGCAAGCCCCACGACTATATTTTTATGTGCGCGAAGGAGGACTTTTCAGGAAGACACAATTTTGCCGTCACATATGCCGAGCATCAGGCTAATGCAAGGCGCTATAAGCGTGAACTTGACCGTAGGGGTATATATTGATATTGTTTATGATTTGAGCATGATATGATACGCCATATTTTGACTGTCGTTTTCTCACTCTTATTTATTCTTGCTTCGGCACAAACGCGTTTGCCCGATGAACTCTGTTGGCATCCTGTAGATACGGTGTCAGTGCCCGAAGTCGATTCCATTATCCCCGTTGCTGCAAGATTCACTGATCCTGAAGTCAGGCTTCAGGCCATAAAGGAAGCTCAGCAAGAAGCCAATCGCAACTGGTGGTATCTTTTCAAAAAGGGTCAACTGAAGATGGATGATCCCACTGTGGAGTGGCCTAAATTCCTCGGTTTCTGTGTCAAGGTATATAACTGGGGCGACCATGTTTTCAGTTCTACCGATCCTGAATATGTAGTAGGCACGGGCAAAAGATGGCGTGCAAGATTGATCAATGACAATTGGAATGATTCCTACTATATGCGATTCAGGAATAAATTCAAGTCTCTGATGAGTGGAAATGTCCATGTCTTGGCCGGTGCTTCCATACAGTATATGGCTGTCAGTTATACTTACACTCTTGATATTTCTCACATGGTCACTGGTGGCCCTATCGACTATAGAAAGCAGGAATTTGGTTTCAACTGTGCAAGATTCAGCATCAATGGATATGCTTATAGTAACGGTGGTGGCACATTCATACGCAACTTTGGCAATTATCTGGGTCATAAGCATATCAGGATGCCTTTTTCAGGGGTAGATATGAAGTCGCTTGGTCTCGAAGGATATTACTATATCAATGGCCATAAGTATTCACAGGCGGCTGCATATGCTTTTTCTAAGATTCAAAAGAAAAGTCATGGTTGTTTCATGGTGGGATTTGCTTATTGCAATCAGAACATTGCTTTTGACTTTACAAAACTCCCGGATGAGTTGAAACCATATATGACCTTTGAAGATACCAAATATCGATTCCATTACAACGACTATGACCTCCTCTTTGGATATGGATATAATTGCGTGATGGGTCGGCATTGGCTCTATAATATCACTGTTATTCCAGGGGTAGGATTCAACCATTGCTATGAAGATTCATATGATGGAAGCGCAAAACTTCTTTCTATCAGCGGGCGCGCCATGACCTCCTTCACTTACAATAACGGTAATTGGTTTGCCGGCTTGCAAGCAAATCTCAGAGGCAACTGGTATCATTCCGGATCTACCACTCTCTTCAATACTGTAGAAAGTGTACTCCTCTCCGGAGGTTATCGATTCTAACCTTTTTTTTATTTTGATTAATAGCAAAAAAATGCCATCCCTATTTGGAATGGCATTTTTTATATAAATTCCGGAATTATTCGTGGCGAGGTCCGCGAGGTCCGCGGTCATTTCCACCTTCACGGCGAGGTCCGCGTGGACCNCTGTCGTTGAAGTCGCGTCTTGGACGGTCGCCGTCGCGACGNGGACGCTCTCCTCTTTCACCTCTTGGACGCTGTTCACGTTCTACATATCCTTCAGGTTTCTCTGTCAGAGCACGCATTGACAGGCGGTATTTGCCGGTCTTTTTGTCGATCTCGATGAGTTTCACCTTTACAGTGTCGCCTTCCTTAAGTCCGGAAGCCTCCATGTTTTCAAGGCGATCCCATGAGATTTCACTGATGTGGAGAAGTCCATCGCGACCAGGCATAAACTCAACAAATGCACCAAAGTCAAGTATTGAGCGAACTTTGCCCTCATAAGTCTCACCCTCTTCAGGCATAGCCACGATGGCTTTGATCTTGGCAAGAGCTGCATCGATGCTCTCTTTGTCTTTAGATGCGATCTCAACTTTGCCAATGCCAAGTTTTTCGTCTTCCTCAATTGATATAGTTGCTCCGGTCTCTTCCTGAATGCCTTGGATTATCTTGCCTTGTGGGCCGATGACTGCACCAATCATTTCCTTTGGAATCTCGAGGGTTACGAGACGAGGAACGTGTGGCTTATAGTCTTCGCGAGCCTCAGGAATAGCCTCTGCTATCTTGCCGAGGATGTGCAGACGTCCCTGACGTGCCTGATCAAGTGCTTTTGCAAGGATCTCATAGCTCAGTCCATCACACTTGATATCCATCTGAGTGGCTGTGATACCGTTTTCTGTTCCGGTCACCTTGAAGTCCATGTCTCCGAGGTGGTCTTCATCGCCAAGGATATCAGAAAGAACTGCATATTTGGTTGCACCCGGATCTGAAATTAGGCCCATTGCCACGCCGGCTACCGGACGCTTCATCTTTACGCCTGCATCAAGAAGTGCAAGTGTTCCGCCGCATACTGTAGCCATTGAAGACGATCCGTTTGATTCGAGGATATCACTCACAATTCGGCAAGTATAAGGGAATCCATCGGGGAACATACGCTTCAGTGCTCTGTGNGCAAGATTGCCATGNCCGATCTCTCTGCGTCCTACNCCNCTCTGAGCGCGCGCTTCGCCTGTAGAGAATGGAGGGAAGTTATAGTGAAGAAGGAAACGCTCCTTGCTCTGGTTGAGCACGTCGTCTACAATCTTTTCATCAAGAGTGGTGCCAAGNGTGGCTGTCACAAGTGCCTGGGTTTCTCCACGTGTGAAGATTGCTGATCCGTGAGGTCCCGGGATATAGTCAGTCTCAATCCATATTGGACGTATTTCTGTAGTCTTACGTCCGTCAAGACGTATTCCCTCATCGAGCACGCAGCGTCGCATTGCCTCTTTCTCTACATCATGATAGTAGCGCTTCACCATTGCTATGCGCTGCTCCTCATTATAGTTGGCAAGTTGCTCTTCGGTCATTTCTGGGAGAGATTCGATATATTCATCGCGGATAGCCTTAAACGACTCATTGCGCCAGTGCTTGTCGGCGCTTCCAGTCTTTGCAATTGCATATGCTTTGTCGTAGCACTTGTCGTGTACGTCCTGGCGCAGAGCCTCGTCGTTCACTTCGTGGCAGTATTCGCGCTTGGTTTCTTTTCCGGCTTCCTTCATCAGCTCCATCTGCGCCAGACAGTGCTTCTTGATCTCTTCGTGTGCCACTTTCAGAGCTTCGAGAAGTTCTGCTTCGCTCACCTCGTTCATCTCGCCTTCCACCATCATGATGTTGTCGTAGGTGGCTCCTACCATCAATTCGATGTCGGCTTCCTCAATCTGAGAGAAAGTGGGGTTGATCACCCATTCCCCGTTGACGCGGGCTACTCTCACTTCCGAGATAGGACCGTTGAAAGGAATGTCACTGCATGCAAGGGCTGCTGATGCGGCTATGCCTGCGAGTGCATCCGGGGCTTCGTTTTCGTCAGCAGAAAAGAGAGTCACGTTGACGAATGTTTCTGCATGGTAGTTGTCTGGGAAGAGAGGACGGAGAACGCGGTCTACAAGGCGCGATGTCAGGATTTCATAATCGCTGGCGCGTCCTTCACGTTTCAGAAAACCGCCGGGATAACGTCCGATAGAAGAATATTTTTCTTTGTACTCTACTGTGAGGGGCATAAAGTCGACTCCCTCGTTGGCTTCCTGCGCGGAGCAGACGGTTGCGAGCAGCATGGTGTTGCCCATGCGAACTTCCACCGCACCATCTGCCTGTTTGGCGAGCTTGCCGGTCTCTATCGTAATAGTGCGGCCGNCGCCCAGCTCAATGGTTTTCTTGATTGGCTGTGGTTTCATTCTTTTTTAAGTTCTTTCTTGTTTTTCGTTACTTTGTCGCTTCTTGGCAAAAAAAGGCATTGAGTCGCATAGATGCCCCTCAATGCCCTATTTTGCGTTCAGTGTGCAAAGATAATAAAAATTATCGGATTTTCCTAATATTGAGAGCCTAATTAGTGTTTTTCAGTGAAAATCGCCATTTTATACGATTTTTTTTGAAATAATTTTTGATGTTTGCTCCTTATTCGCTAATTTTACATTTGCTTTCCGTTTTGTCGGTCTGTCGACATCTCTGGAAAGTCTACTTTCTTTCATCAATGTTTTCACTCAATGACTAACGATAGCCGACAACCTCAATTGATTAATCTTTTCCGTCATCTCGACCACCGGGGAAATCTTTCCGTGGTGGAGCAACACAAGGATATTCCTTTCGATATAGCACGCGTTTATTGGATTTATGATGTCCCGGGCGGTGAGTCGAGAGATGGGCATGCATATCGGAAAAATCAGGAATTCATCATTGCATTGTCTGGAAATTTTGATGTGCTCGTGGAAAATGAGGACTCTCGGAGAGTCTTTACTCTCGACCGCTCATATTACGGCCTCTACGTTCCAGCNGGATGTTGGCGGGAACTATCCAATTTCTCTACTAACTCTGTCGCGTTGGTCTTGGCTTCAACACCATATGATTATGATGATTATATCTTTAATTATTCGGAATTTTGTAGAGACTGTCTTAACACCAAATCAGAATGATGAAAGCATCTACTGTATATGACTGCTCNGTGATTGAGCTTGGTAGCATTTCAAGCGACAGGCGAGGCAATATGTCGGTAGTAGAAAACGGCAAGACCCTTCCTTTCGATGTGAAGAGAGTCTACTATGTCTATGATGTGCCTGGCGGTGAAGAGCGTGGAGGTCATGCTCATCGCTCTCTATATCAGTTGATAATCGCGGTGAGCGGAAGTTTCACGGTGACTCTCGATGATGGCCACATAAAACGCTCATTTCTGCTTAATCGCCCTTATAGGGGGCTGCTCGTTGTGCCNGGTCTTTGGCGTACAATTGAGGATTTCTCCTCGGGNGCTGTGTGCTTGGTGCTTGCTTCTTCGGAATACGATGAGAATGATTATATTAGGGATTATGATTCATTTATAAATCTTAAGAATTGAATGGCTGATTTTCTGCTTTTACGCTACGATTCCTCTTGGAAGAATAAATGGGATGCTTTTATAGATGTCTCAAAAAATGGCACATTCCTTTTCAAAAGAGACTATATGGATTATCATTCCGATAGGTTTCACGACCATTCCTTGATCTTTTTGTTGAAAAATTCTATTCTCGCACTCCTTCCGGCTACGTCGTNGGGCTCTGTTTTTTCATCACATGCCGGATTGACCTACGGCGGACTTGTGATGTCAAAGAATATTACTGCTGTTGAAGTCCTTGAGATATTCAGACTTCTGATGGCCTATCTGGCAGATAATGGATTCAAAAAGTTCATCTATAAACCAATTCCGCACATCTATCACGAAATCCCTGCTGAAGAAGACCTTTATGCTCTTTTTCGCGCAAAGGCAATTCTCGTGGCTCGCGGTTTGTCATCAACTATTTTCCAGAGTGAACGGCTGAAATTTAGAAATATAAGAAAACATGGTGTAAAAAAAGCACTCAAAAATGGTGTCGTGGCAGAGCAGAGTCAAGATTTTTCTTCTTTTTGGAAAATATTAGAGACCAATTTGACTCAAAGACATGGGCTATTGCCGGTCCACACTCTCGATGAGATAAGGCTTCTCCGAGATCGATTCCCCAATGAAATAAAACTATATGTGGCAAAACTTGGCGATGATGTGATTGCTGGAGTCGTAGTCTACAATACTAAGCATGTTGCTCATTCGCAATATATTGCTGCGTCTCCCAAAGGACGTGATTTAGGGGCACTTGATCTGATTTTCGATTATCTTATTGGAAATGTCTATTCAAATTCAAGGTATTTTGATTTCGGAATCTCTACGGAGAGGGATGGCTCCTATTTGAATGAGTCTTTGATATATCAGAAAGAAGGATTCGGGGGGCGTGGCATTTGCTACGACAGATATGAAATCGAAGTTGATAAGTGTAANCCTTTTGAGATCTAAGTTGAGATGCTCTTCAATTCATTTGAATTCCTGATATTCCTTCCTATTGTATTCCTGCTCTATTGGAAGGTATGCAAGTCAGGAAGAGACAAGAATATTTTGCTGTTAATAGCAAGCTATGTTTTCTACGGTTGGTGGAACGTCCGCTTGCTATGGTTGATATTCATGGTTACTCTTGTTGCATACATAGGCGGAAGGATTGTGGGGTCGGATAGGTCGTCAAAATCTGTCCGAAAAGCAACTCTAATTGTAGTAATAGTCATGAATTTAGCCACATTGGTGGCATATAAATATTATGGATTCTTTGCATCAAGTTTTGTTAAGGTTCTTAATGCGGTTGGCTTTACTCCCGACATTCCTACTCTCAATCTGATTCTCCCCGTTGGAATCTCATTTTATTCCTTCCAGGCTATAGGCTATGTCATCGATGTATATAGGAAGAAGATTTCAGCCACACATGATGTTCTTGCGTTTTTTGTATTCATTAGCTTTTTCCCTCAGTTAGTGGCAGGTCCCATTGAGCGGGCTTCCAATATTTTGCCGCAGTTTATTCGCAATAAGCGCCCATTTTCCTATAGACGTGGTGTCAGTGGGATGCAGTTGATTCTCTGGGGCCTTTTCAAGAAAATGATAATCGCCGATAATGCCGCTGAGGCCGTCAACGCTATTTTTTCACAATGGGAAACTGTAGGCACGATAAACCTTTGGATGGGAGCAATTCTCTTTTCATTTCAAATCTATGGAGATTTTTCCGGTTATTCCGACATTGCCATAGGTAGTTCCCGATTGTTTGGAATAGATCTGATGAAAAACTTCAATCTCCCGTATTTTTCAAGGGATATAGTGGAGTTTTGGAAAAGATGGCACATCTCGCTCACTTCATGGTTTCGCGATTATCTGTATATTCCACTTGGTGGAAATAGGCATGGAAAACGCAAGGCTATGAGAAACACTTTCATTGTGTTTCTTGTAAGTGGTCTTTGGCATGGTGCAAATTTCACCTACATTGCTTGGGGTGCTTACCATGCCCTATTGCACATTCCTGTGAAATTCTTCAGAAAAGGCAGTTTGCAAGATGAAAAACCAAAGTTTTTTAGCGATGTCTTCTGGATGGGAATCACTTTCTTCCTTGTCATGATAGGTTGGGTGATCTTCCGAGCCGAAACCACCACACAAGCATTTTCTTATATCGGAGCAATGTTCAGCGGATTTCACTCTGCTAAGCAGATCATTGGAAAAATCCCTTTGTTGTGGTGTGCTGCATTGATTGTCATAGAATGGCTAACTCGGTTTAATGACAATCCACTCGCATTCCCGAATATTGGGATATGGAAAAATTCTTATGTCAGATGGTCGGCTTATGTAGCCATTTTTCTAATTTGTCTCTTTTTTGCCGGTTCTCCTCAAGAGTTCATTTACTTCAGATTCTGATACTCCCATGAATAAGTTTTTGCGAAATATATTTATTTTCTCATCTATCATTATCGTGATTCTCGGGGTGCTTGAGTTGGTGGCACGCTCGCTGCCTACTTCATATTCCTACAAGAATGATTGGATAGAAAGCAATGGAGATAAGGTCAGGAATCTTGTATTGGGTTCATCACATACATACTATGGTCTTCGTCCTGACGTGATGGGCGATAGCACATTTAATCTCGCGAATGTGTCGCAAACTCCGGAATATGATTTGGCGCTCCTTGAGCACTATTTGCCATTGATGCCCAACATCAAGCGGGTTATAATCCCTGTATCCTATTTCACTTTCAGGGATCCAAAGATTGAGCAAGGAGATGAATGGAATTTGGCAGTGAGATATAAGATTCATATGGGGCTTCCGTTGCATTCTGACTTCTCAATATATAATCTTGAGATAACTGATTTTGATGCTTATAAAGGGAAACTCAAAAATTTGATACTTAAAGCCCCCTCTAATATTTGTGATTCTCTTGGTTTTGGACTGGGCTTTACGCTCGCCACTCGCGACGATAGATGGAAAGAAATCAGCCGGGCAAGGGCAGCCAAACATACCGTGTCCACTCCGGGACGTTTCGATGAGGTCCGAGAGGTGCATGATAGACTTGCTCGTCTGGCTAAACAACATAATATTGATGTAGTGGTAATCACTACTCCATCATGGCCAGCATATACAGCAGCCCTCGATAGCGTCCAACTTGCTGAAATGTATGAAGGAATAGGGGAGATGTTAAAAAATGAAAAGGTGACTTATTATGATTTCTTGAACGATGCTCGTTTTGATGATTCGGATTATTATGATCCCGATCATCTTAATGATCTCGGAGCAGCAAAATTGACCCAAATTCTTGCTGATACCCTAAGCAACACCTCTATATCGGCCAGAAAGTGATTCTTCTCAAATTTTCATGCATTCTCTGTCTTCCGCAACAGCAAGCGAAGCGCAGCTCTCCCCCTATCCGCGAGCGCAAGCCCAAGTCGAGTAGGTCCATTCTAAAGCAAAGATAAGAAATCCGCGATAAATCCGCTGCCATCGGCGGCTCCTGGCAAGGCGAAGCCTTATGCCATCCGCGTTGTGACTCCCATCATAAAATATCCAAATTCAAAAAAGAAGAACCCCTAAAGTGGTTGGAGTCGTTACTAATCTAATGGGTCCTGTGTTGTTTCTTTCGATCTGGGATGAGCGTTCTCGTAAGCCTTTTTTAGGTCGGCAAAAGAGAGATGCGTATATATTTGTGTTGATTGAAGCGAGGCATGTCCTAAAAGTTCTTTCACGGAGTTTATTTCAGCCCCTCCATTCAATAGNGAAGTGGCGAATGTNTGGCGGAGGGAGTGCGGACTCTTATGGGTCGCTCCTGTGGTAATAAGCAGCTTATGCACAATCTCATATATGGCTTTCCCCGAAAGTTTTCCTCTTTTTGAGCATATCAGAGGAGCNGGAGCGGGAAAAGTGTACATTCCATCGCGGATAGTCTGCCATTCGCGAATGTCAGCCAATAATTCATCTGCCACCGGGATGATTCTTGTCTTGTCGCGCTTGCCATGCACTCTTATCTCCTTTGCATGGAAATCCACATCAGCATCGGTGATTTTTGCAAGTTCNTCACGTCTAATTCCGCACGAATATAGGATGTTGACTATTAGTTTATTGCGAATGTTNAGCGNGGGGTCGCCTCCAAGGATAGGAGTNTCAAGCAAGTCTTCCATCTCCTGCTCTCTTACAAATTCAGGCAGTTTCCTCCCTATCTTGGGAAGTTGAACCTCCGATGCTGGATTTTTGGAGATTAGGCCCTGTTTTTGAATCCATCTGAAAAATGCACGTGTGGCTTGTGTCTTTCGGCGCAGGCTTCGTGGAGAAAGTCCATTTCGCGACATCTGGGCGAGCCATGCTCTGATGTCGGCAGTAGTGACACTCTCCGCATCCTGCATGTCAGCATCCTTACCAAGAAACTCGGCAAATTCACGCAAATCCCGTCCATAGGCATCGACAGTAAGTCTGCTTCTATTGAGTTCCAGTTCCAGATATTTCAAAAAATCATCTATCATAATTGGGACCTAAGAAGGGCTGCCTTTACAAAGACAGCCCTTCTTTATATTATATATCGTAATGATGGCGATTACTCCTCTTTCTGACGCAACTGCTGCACGTAGATAGCCTTGATCATTTTCTTACGATTAGTCACTGATGGCTTCTCAAATGCCTGACGGCTGCGGAGTTCTTTTACGATTCCTGTGCGTTCGAATTTACGCTTGAATTTCTTGAGGGCTTTTTCGATGTTTTCGCCTTCTTTTACGGGTACGATAATCATGCTTTTGTTTTCTTGTTTTATTAGTTTGTATTTATTTTCTGGTTGTAATCGGATGCAGCAATGCGCATACATCCCATTTGCGGTTGCAAAATTACTCATAATCTGCAACCTGACAAAATTTTTCGGCTAAAAAATTGAATCTTTTCTATTTTTTTCAGTCGTCTACAACCTCCTTCCGCAAGAAAATAAAAGTTTTCAATTAAAGTTTATATCTCCTGAAATGGCAACAATCGCCCATTTCGNTTGCAAAATTAACAAAAANCTCTCNTTCNGCCAAATCCTNCCTCACTTTTCCCATATTTTCTTACCAACTCTACTANTCCATGCTTGATTAGTGCTGNTGGTTATTCGTATTTGTTGGCTTTTTGGAGATAGTAGTCGCGCAGGTCTGCCCAGCGATAGTAGGGTCCGCTCACTGGCGTTGCAGGAAGTCGTACTTCCTCTTCGTTGAGCAATGCCTTGACAAGCACGTCGTTCTCGCTGTTGCGGTAGAATATCAATTGGATATTTCCTGCCATCGGGATAAGGTCGTAACTGCGCACTCCGGCTGCCTCTGCCTCCTCTATCGATGCAAATTCCTTGCCAAAGTCGTTGATCTCCATCAGGGTAATGAAGTTGATCAAGATGCCATCATGGCCATAACGGAGATTTACACTTGGGCGCTTCGACATTATAGCAGTGTCAGTGCTCTCGATTATATTTTTCAAGAGTTTGCGCTGTGTATAGGGCATGCGTCTTTCAGTCAATGGAGTGTCAATGCTATGGAGCACCCATCCTGCATTGTCTCCTCTCCATGCTTCGCGAACTTCATCCGCTGTGAATACTTTGTCGAGCATCCACTTTTGTCCTGTGTGTCCCTGAGTATTGGCAAGAATCCAATATAGTTGAGGCATAAGACCGGGAGCCACACTGTCGAGAGCAAATTGCTTGTCAGTGGCGAGGCGCGACAGATAGGCATCTGGCACGGCATGATTCTTCCAGTATTCCCAAAGCGTTGGATTTGACTTGTCTTTTATCACCCAAGCCGGTTTATCATCATAGTTCATGAAATACATGTCGGCATATGATGCATCGCTTTTCATATTGACATTGGGAGCAACCTCCCTGATTCCCTGAAGACCATTGAGCATAGAGAGTATGCAGCGTATCACGACAGTGGCTTTAGCATCCACTTGCGATGAATCTGAAAACAGGGTAGGATAGTTGCGAGCCATTCGTCGTCCGATGGCCTGATGCTGGAGAGCCCCCTTATCGGAAAGTTCTCCGAGTCTGCCACGAGAAGCCATCTCAATCTTCCTAAGTTCATCGAGAGTCTGCTGGCCAAGAGGAGTCAGTTTTCCGGCACGTTCAGCCTTCTCAAGATTCCTGACTGGAGTTTTATAGTCATTTTCTCCGATAAGCCAACGAGACCCATGCCGCCCATAATGCTCCAAATGGAATGCTTCATATCCGGCAGGGGGCGGGGTCTGGGCAGGCGGCTCACTTTCCGCATAAGGGTAAGCCCGGAGGTTCCCCGACAGTTTATGAAAATCCGTCTCAAAATCA
>WFLX010334553.1_pt1 | contig 16138 bp, 23 predicted proteins | sample 4967041 | NCBI WGS metagenome assembly WFLX01 (sample SAMN12857096, study PRJNA449069) | gut metagenome | isolation source: stool from male and female vole | host: Microtus ochrogaster | place: USA:Florida | collected 2017 | reverse complement strand
CAATGGCATTAAGTTAAGAAAAATTAAGAGAAGTTATTATCAATTTTTGGTATTAGCTTCTCTTTTCTTTTTTCTTGAGAAGAGTTAAATTTCATTAAATGTAGCTTTCAGGGCATAACAACCAGACAAGGGATGCCTTGTCTAAAAAAAATTTCTATTTTTGTTAAAATTATGCTATTCTATACATGAAGCTTATTGCTTGCTTGACCTTCATATCGCGTGGTCCTGAACGCCCCGGGCGAATAGGCGTTACATATCTTGCAATAAGTCTTTCAATATCTGGTGGAATACTTTCTTTTAACAGAAATTCGCGGCAAATATGTACTGCAACAGAAAAATTGACTTTATATTCATGTTTTCTATTGCTTTTTTCTATGACTACGTGCGAGGTAATCAGTTCAGAAAAATTATACATTATTAAACCGGCGTATATTTCTTGCAAGATATATTCCACCTTTTTTGAATGAAAATGAAGTAATCCTACAGTGTACTTCAAATCTCTAAATGATGTTTCAATTCCCCATCTCATTCCATACAGTCTTTTCAGTTCATCTGGCGGAAATTCTGTCGCATCCAGATTTGTTACAACAACTTCGTAAGTATCATCTGTTATAGGAAAACGTACAATTCTAAATGGAAGATGATAAAATATCATTTCGTCGGATTTTTTACTTTTCGCCGGAAGATAATCAAAGGTTTTATTATGTGATATTTTTCGGAAACTGTTCTTTTTTAGAAATAGTTCTTTCGTTTTATTTGTCTGCCTGCGTGTTAAATTTAAATTGATATATTCATCGAATTCATCCGAAACAGGCAGTTCCAGTCCGTGAAGTATTCCTGTTTTGTGTAGACCGAAATCTTTCACTCTTATTAAATAAAACCATCCTTTTTCCTGTATATGTGCCATATTGTTGTAGGATTCATATCCCCTGTCCATAATTACAATTGTTTTTCCATTAATGGCAGATTGATCAACCATTTTTGTCAATGCTTTGTTTTCGCCTGCTTCCTTACGCTTGAATACAATGGCATCTTCATATGTATGGGAAAGCAGATTATATAGTGCATTTAAATGAAGTAAGTTATAAGGTTTTGAACCCTCTTTTTTTATAAAAAGGGAGTCCTTATCATTTAAATCAGTTGGGATTTGAATGTCTGAGCCATCAACAGCCAAAAGTTTATATCCTTTATACTGCTTTTCCTGTGAAGTTTGTTCAACAAATTCACGGAACAGCTTTTCAAAAGCTGCCGGAAGTATTTTCTTCCTTTGCTGGACAAAAGCTGATGCTGTTGCTGTTGTGATTTTACATCCAAATTGACGTAACAGTTCATTTGTCAAAGCAGAACCTTCCATTGTCAGTAATGATAGAATCATGGATTCATAGGGGATTTTTCGATTTCTTGAAAAATCAATTACAGGATTAGAAACAAGTCCTCTTAAATCCTGCTTTTGCTTGTAGATTAGATTCATTAACAATTCTTTTAATTCATGTGAATTTCTATTCATGCGTTGTCCTCCTTGCAATCAGGTTTTCTTGATTACAAGGGCCGCTTTAACTGCTTCCTGGATATTCAGCAGTTAAAGCGGCCGCATTTTTTATCTGATTTGTCAATACTTTATTGCAAAAAAATCCCACACCACATTTCTGTGATGTGAGATTTTCTTAACTTAATGCCATTGATATTTTGTTTGGGGATTTTTCACAGATAAAAATGGGGAAAGTCAAATGCAAAAAAATATTGACAATCATTCGGGGATTCGATATAATAGCAAGGCAGGTTGAAAATAAGAACGCAAATCAGTTAGTCCTTTTGGGGTCTTAGCTCAGCTGGGAGAGCATCTGCCTTACAAGCAGAGGGTCATAGGTTCGAGCCCTATAGGCCCCACTGATTTTCAATCTGCAAAGTTAGTTTAATATATGGCGAGATAGCTCAGTTGGCTAGAGCACACGGTTCATACCCGTGGTGTCGAGGGTTCAAATCCCCCTCTCGCTACTTGATGAAGTCCAGAAATTTTGATAAATCAATCATTCTGGACTTTTTATTTTTGAATTCTAAAATTATAAATTTGGTGATCTGACATAGAAAATGACTTGGGAAATAGTATGTGAGTGGTAATAATGTTGGTTTGATGCAATAAATAGGAGGTTGGTGCGATGAAGATAGCGATCTGCGATGACAGGGAGGATGACCGCGGTGCACTTAAGGCGCTGCTGGAAGCCTACGGGCAGGATTTTGAAATAAAAGAATACGGTTCCGGGAAAAGTCTGTGCGGGGATATGGATTATATACGGAAATGCCGGATTATATTCCTTGACATCAACATGGAGGGTCTGGATGGCTTGGAGACGGCAAAGCAGATAAAGGCAAAATGCCCGAAAGTGCATATCGTGCTGGTCACCGCTTATGTGAACTATGCGCTGGACGGATATAAGGTGAAGGCGAGCCGTTTCCTCTTAAAAGATGATCTGGATCAGACTTTGCAGGAATGTATGGATGATATCCTTTGGGAAATCCGGCAGGAGGAGCGGATGGTGGAGTTCGACTTTGTGGAGGGGAATATGCGGCTTAAGGCGGACGACATCATCTATATTGAAACGAGTAAACACAAGAATGTGTTCTACACACAGGGACGGACATTCAGCATTTATAAAAAGATGGATGAGCTGGAAGAGGATCTGAAGGGGATGGGCTTTGTGCGGATACACCAGAGCTTCCTCATCAACATGAAGTATGTCGAGAGGATCAGCAGCTACATCATGATCCTGACCACGGGAAAAGAGATATCCGTACCGAAGTCAAGGTATCAGGAAGTGAAGCGGCAGTACACGTTGTTTAAGGGGGCGGAGTGATCATGCTGACAGGAATAGGAATGTGGATACTTTCTTTATGCCTCATAGCGATAGAGACGTGGGGGATCGTATATTTTTTTGATATGTTTATGAAAAGGAAAAGGAAGGGATGGAAGGATAAGTGCAGGTATATTGTCCTGTACCTTGCTAACTTTGTCGCTGTATTTCCGGGGGAATATCTGGGCCCAATGGGAATCAAGATTACGCTGGTAGTCTTGATATTCACAGCATTCTGCACGGTGTTTTATAAGATGGAGTTAAAGCAGCGTATTTTCTTTTTTGTACTGTATTATCCGCTATTGTATTTGATAGATATTCTTTCTATGCAGGTCGAAAACATACTGTTAGTGCTGGTCTGGGTTTTCCTGCTATTTCTATTGCAGAGGATATGGAAAGGGAAGAGAAATAATAAGGAACTTTCCTATAAGGAATGGCAGAAATTCTGCGTGATGCCGCTGTTCACCGTGGCATCCACGCTGCCTATGTATTCTTGTTACATCAGCGAAAAAAAGGTGCAGTCAATCTATCTTTTTATTGCGGCTGGGCAGATCATGATAAATTTCCTTGTGATGGCGGTGATGAAGAATATTCGTGAAAAGGGGGAGCTGTTAAGGGAAAACGCGCTGACCAACCAGAAGAAAGAAAGCCNGCTTGCGCATTACTGGGATATGCAGGCGGTCTATGAGCGGCAGGGGCGGAAGATGCATGATTATAAGAACCAGATCAGGACGNTGCAGGTGCTGTTAAAGGAAGGGAACACGCAGNCTGCTGCCGCGCTTGCNGAGAGACTGACGGANAGTATATCCGTGGAGNNGTCGGCGGTCAATACAAACCATCCTGTCGTGAACGCAGTCCTGAACCAGAAGTTCCATGTCGCGAGGGAGCAGGGGGTGTCCATGATTTTCAGGGTAGGCGACATGAGTGGGATGCGGCTGGATGAGGAGGAGATAGTAATCCTGCTTTCCAATCTGCTGGACAACGCCATCCATGAGTGCGTGAAGGTGGTGAGGGCGGAACGTAAAGCCGTCATAAATATTAAGCTGGTGCAGGAGGGCGGAAAGACGATCTTTTCCGTAAAGAATCCCGTGGCGGAAGAAGTGCAGATCAGGGACGGTATCGTTTTGGATTCCGACGGAGAAATGCACGGTGTGGGACTTATGAACGTAAAGGCTGTGGTGGATAAATATGGCGGCGACTTTGCGATCTCCTGTGACCGGGAAAAGTTCCGGGCGGTGGTGATTTTATAAATGTCATGGTCATTTCGTGCAATAAAATAGTCATTTCGTGCAATGCGGGTTGGAAAACAGACGACACCGGGGTAAATTTTATATGCAGGTCAAAGTTAGCAAAAAAATTACAAGGGAGTCTGTTTAGAAATGAATTTTATCAAAAAGAATTATGAAATTTTTATTGTGAATTTTATTTTTCTGGGATTTATATTGATTACCCTGCTGGCGCAATTCGGAGTACATATTGAGGTTGAGAAGCGTGTGGAGCTGGTTCCCGTAAAAATGGAATACCGTAACTCAACAAGGGAAATTAAGCTGGAGTATGAAGATGACCCGCAAGAGTCATTTTGGGCTCCGGCTTTTGCTGTGTTTGGGAGAGCCGGTGAACAGGAGATCAAAGGTATGATATACGACGGCGATTCCATAAAAAGAAATGTATTTATTAATACCAATTCCGATGAGGTCATAGGCGTGACTGAGAACGGCAGGTCGATATTATCTTTGTATTATTATAACAGTCCGATGTTTCGATATGGCATTTTAATATTGATCATAGTTGATATCTTTATCATTGCGGTCAAATCTATACATACTAAAAAAAGCAGGAAGACAATTGACATCAGCCAATATCGGTATTACCCGGAGGATAAGAGGGCGCTGGAGCTGAATGAAATACTCTTTAAGATGAAGGATTTCCGACTGGTGTATATTATTGCTTTAATCGTTATGTTGGTGTGGGGGGCTTTTTATACGATTGCTATTTTATTAATTTTGTCGGAGAACGCAGCAACAGCAGCAGGCTGGGCTATTGGACTCATATCAATATTCATTATGTTAATGCTCCCCTTGTGCATCATTGCTTTGGTTCGATACAAGGCTAAACATAAGGATGAAAGGAAACAATTGATCAGGAATGTAAATACATATCTGTCAAATGTCGGGGAGGATTTTTTGGAACAGTTACAAGCTGACTTAAATAAAGGTCTGCCGTTTATGAAAAAACACAATCTGGTGATTTCGGAAAGCTACGTGATCGGCTCAATAGCAAATACGGGGCTTCCGAAGCTCGATCCGATTGCCATTCCAAAGGAACAGATCAGGGAAATCGCTTATGTGTACTATACATGGGCAACTCTTAGGTATCGGTTTATAGTGCAGGAAATTTATTTCCGCCTGAAAAACGGGAAAGAAGTCAGGCTGCCTGTATATGACCGGCATAATATAGGACTGACGCTGAAAGCCTTGGAGGATTGCAGAGTTCCAATCATAGATATAACGCAGGAGAAGAAACAGCAGGCGAGATAAATGATGAAACATATTAAAAAATAAGTGAAGGAGGGTTATTAGAAACAATGCAAAAACTTTCATTGCAATGGCTGGAAGATGAATTGAAGAAATTTTTTAAAAAAGAGGAAATCACTTCCGATGATTTGGGACAGATCAGGTATTTTAGGATGAGCGTTGACGGTGACTTAATCATTGAAATATCTCTGGAAGAACCCCCTGTTCCGTTTTCAAATCCCTGGGGTGGAGATGAATGGGAGTGTTGCGTACTTAATGGCAGCCAAATCAAAGAGTATGTAGATAAGATGATTGAGGATGAATATCGCAAAATCCGTAATCCCTATGGATATGTATTATCTACATCGCCTATTTCATACAAGCATGAGGAACATGAATTATCTGATGAAGTCATTGCCAAAGCTAAAAAGTTTGGCGACACGGTATCAGAAATACATTATTCATCAGGAATCAACGATTGGGAGGAATGGGAAAAATGGTATGCCGAAACAACCAAGGCAATAGGAGCTGAACTGGAAAAATTTCCAAATATTAAAGTACTTCGCCTGCATGGGGGTACATATAAAGATTTTAAGTTTGTTGAAAGCTTAGAGCATTTGGAAGTCCTTGAACTTGTGGAAGCGGACTTTGAAAGTAAGGAAGGTTTTGATAAACTGCCCCGTTTGAAACAATTATGTTGCTGGCTTGATTAAAAGATATGTTATAGGGTAAGGACAATCAAAGATAAATTTATTTAATATGGAGGAAATAATTATGATATCACAAGGAATTGCCATTCTGTTACAAAGTTACATGATTTTACAAAGCTCAGGAGAGATGACACCCCAGGGAATTGCCATTATTGTAGGATTTGTTATTATCTTGACCGTTGCTATATTATATGATAAGAAAAACGGCAAAAAGTTTCTTAAGGAAATAGCGGAACAATATCCTGTCAAGGAGGCATTTGGTGATTTCTACGTCACGGAAAAAGGAGAATTATTGTTTCGTTTTGGCTCCGGAACGCTGCCGGGATACAAAAAATGGAATATAAGCGAAATTGCATATATTGCCACCTTTAGGGGAGAATTTTCTATTTATGGCAAGGATGATAAGATCCTGCGCGGTGAGTATCTGACTCCCAGCAAAAAGAAATTTTTAGCAAGCGCGTCTGCTGTTAATTTTTATCTCGGCATAGGCAAGATAGACGGTTTTGTGGCATTTGTTAAGAAACATGGTCCCCATATCGAACACACTGTCGGTGGAAAGGTTGTTGGTGATTAAGTATGCAAATCGTTGAAACAGAAATTGCAAGAGCAGACAGTCCCTATTTTGGAGAGGTGGTATGTCTGGCAGATGAATCAGGAAATCCCTGTTTTTGGGCAATTAAAAAGAAGATGGATTTTTTGAATATTGTAGGCAGTGATTTAATTATTGCGTTAGACATTTATTGCTACGATCGTAATTTTGTATCTTCGTACTCAGATGCCGATACCGAGAAAATAAACAACAAGATTAAGGCTGCATATGAGGTTTTTCAAAACGATTGCAAAATGATGGATGAGATTTTTGTAAAAGAATTTAATTCAGAAAAAGAAGATTGGGAGATAGGAGAAGAGATTGAAAGCATTGATGATGTAAAGAAATCCATTAAAGTGGTGAGAGTTGAAATCATTAGACATTATTACCATATTGTTTTTTTGCTAAATGATGAGGAATGGGTATTGGGGAAGAACATAAAGTATAATACTTGGACATTACAACCCAGTAGACAGGCACGGCCTCCGGAAATGGAATATGATAAATAAGAAGAGAGGACATTTGATTATTATGGCTGAGTATTATGGTGGACAAGGATATTTGTCAGTTTGGTTAGGTGACTGCGAAAGTCAGGAATTATTTAACGAGTACATTGAGTATGGAGGCACATACGAAGAAGGTGATGAAGATGATGACGAAAAAAGCGCTTTTAAATTAGGAGAAGATTTTGGCATAGTGTATTATGATGAAGATTTCTCACTGGTAAGTTTTTTGGACGAAAAGACAGACGATTTAGGTCTGTTGTTAGATACCGGTGCGCCGGAGTATGTAATTGAAGAGTATAAAAAATTANTAGGCTCTNANTTGGAAAGAAAATATAACTGCTGTGTTATGTTTTATGAGATGAACTATACCGGAAAAATGCTTGAAACAATTGAGAGTAAATATGGTGTTTTTACTTTTATAGGCAGCATTGAGGCGGATGTAGACGATATATAAACATAAGAGGGAGACAAAAGATGGGATTGTTTGATAAGTTTCAGAAGAAGGAAAAACAAAAGGATAATGTTCCTCCGGCGGATTCGACGAAGTTGGATCTGAAAATCAGTGATGTGGAGGCCTGTAAGATTGATTATACAAAGTCAGTTGAGGAGCTGATTGCTTTTTATGATGAGCAGAAAATAAAGATTGCACAGGGCGATAAAGAATATTTAAATGGAGAATTTATGCAGCTTGGCTTTGCGCTTGATTTTATCGGTTTTGTGCAGCATGTTTTTCATGTGACACTGGATTTTGAGGAGGGAGTAGTTCCGGCATTTGAAAGCGTTTTGGACGCGCTGAGTCAGGCGTTTCAGCAAAAGAAACTCAACGAAGAAATGTTTAATGACGTTTTGAAGAAGGCAACCGGATTCTTTAGTGTTGTGGTCTGGAAAAATATCGGGGGAGGATTCATCAGCTCCAATCTTGGGTATGGAGTGAATATCAAGGGGACGAACGCGTTTTTATATAACCGCATCGGTCGGAGACTGCAGGGGGACGCTGCTTCCGATATGGTATCGTTGTATGAAACATTAAGGAAGCTGTGATATGGGAAAGCAAATCAATTATTACATGGGATATGAAGATTTTTTATCCGTTGCACAATCAGCTTTGAACAGTGACTGTATCATTTACAGGCAGTCATTTGAAAATGGCAGATTTCAATTACTTAGTGGAACAACTTTGGACACTATTAAGCCAAATTGCAGCGGATATTATTTTCATAATCCTGCAATCGGGAATTTTGATATTGAGCTAATATCGGAAAAGCAATATGTTCCCTCTGATGTACTGCTTAATGTGATTGAAGCAGGTTTTTCAATACCAAATGAAGAAAAGCATTTAATTGTTGCAAATCGACTTTATGTTATGACCGGACTATATGCAGATGATGGCAATTGGGTTTCCCGCCCGGATATGCTTACAAAATTATATCATAAACTTGTGCGTGTTGTGAAGAAAACAGCTCCTTATACAGAGGTTGAGCATTTTGTTGTCAATCCTATGTATGAGGGNAAAAAGTTCAAATCTAAAAAATATATTTCNTCTGATTATTATGAATTGGTAAAAAACAAAGACTACATATTGGGATAGTAAAACTGCCAATAGGGAAAGCGAAACATTTGAACTCATGTGAAAAAAGGGAGAATTGTAATGAAAGAAGTGCTGTCGGCTTTACGTGATATACGGCAAAATATTCAGTTTAGCTTAATTGTGGCGATGTTTATGGCGGCGCTGGTAGGATTTATACCGAATTATGATAGAATGATATATTCACAAACAGAACCCGTGGAGTACTTTGATGCGCAGAACTATACCGGATATCCGGCGGAGGATGACGTTCCGGAATTAGAATCAAGAGAGGAGATTTTGGAGGAAGGTGACGGTTATACTCTGGTGGTGGATGCCGGGACTATCAAACCGTTACATATCTATTTGGGGTTGTCTGAGGATACCATGACAAAATCCGCCTTTGTAAGGTTTTTNAATAAAGATGACAACAAAAAAGTGTACGGTCAGCTTTTTTCCGTAGAGCTTGAAAATGGAGATACCATGCTTGTGCTATTGGACGATTATGCGGTAAAATTGCCGCGAAGCGGGACGGTAAAGCTGCCGATTGGGGAAACGAAAGAGTTGTTGTGGTCAGATGCGATAGAATATCTTACAGATAAGTACGATTTTTCGGAGGACGANNTNGAATATTACATAGATATGGCGGGCAGNTGGAGAAAAAGCGATATTGCCGAAAGGATCGTAANNGTAAGGGTCTCAATTTGTATGGTAGTGTTTATTGTCGTTGCAGTTGGGACTTTTTTTCTGTATAGAAAAATTGATCGGAAAGAGAAAGAAAAAATGGAAAGAGAACGCAAAGAAAAAGAACTTTCGTATCAACAGGCAATGATGAAGGGAGGTAACGATGTATCTTATTTCTAAACACAGAAGCTGGACTACATTTGGCACAGCCTTAGTGACATTGGGCATTTTCGCAATTTTCATGGTGGTTTTTCTTGGCGTTGAGGATAACCATGTGTCAATGATCGGGATCATTGTGGCAATAGTGGGACTTCTTATTGCAGTACTGGGAATCAGGATCATCATCTGGGACAAAAGCTTTGACGCTAAAATGTCGCGGATCGATCCCAATCTTGACTATCATTTTTTTCTGACCTTCAGGGGGATGGAACAAGAGGTCAGGGACTTTTCCAAAATAGAGGAAGTGCTGAAAGCATTTGACTTGGGCAAAGAAGCGTGGGAGCTAAAGATCGTACCGCCCATGGGGACGCTTTCGGAGTGGAAGGGATATTATGATGACAAAGATAAAGCCTGGGTGATGGAAATAGCCTTTGTCCGTGAAGAGGGGATTCAAAGATGGGTGCGTCGCGGCGGTTACGACGGACTGATAAATTTGAATCGTAAAGACCTGAAAAAAATCATGGTGGATAAAAAGAAAGCCGACTTAATGCTCTTTGGCAGAATTGATACCGGAAACTTTTAGAGATTATATGAATCCGTTGCTGGACTAACTTTTGCTTCAACGATAAGAATTTCAGGCAATAGGAGATTATAAATATGGATAAAAAAGAAAATTTAATAGAAACTTTTTTGGCAGCATCAATTAAATACGGTGAAGCAATAGAATCAGGTGACCATAAAAACGCTAATAGTCAATCAAATACTATAAGAAAAATTCGCAAACAATTATCAATGAGTTGTGAATTAGAGTTGCTAATCCCATGTATGCAGCACGAAAATGATTATGTTAAGTTGAATGTGGCATCCAGTCTTATAACATTATTGCCGGATGATTCAAAAAAAATATTAAAAGAATTAGAAAAGAAAAAAGGATTACTAGGATTTGAAGCTAAAATGTTTCTTCATGAATGGGAAAAAGGAAATATTAAAATTTAATTATAGGTATTTTTGGGATATAGTTCAAAATACATAGTGTATTGATTCATCAATTTACCTTGAAGGAGGATGATATTATTATGGCAAAAAAACGATTTTAGATGAGGTGTATGGCAAAATAACTTTCAAGGAAGGATATTGGAGCCTGCAACAAAAAACAGAAATGACAATCGTAGGGAAGCGGCAAGAAGTTAAAACAGAAATCTTATCATTTAATACTGCGTAATTTATTTTAAAATCTTTTGGTTGATAATATCAAAACGCTGGAAAAAAACATAGAGACTGCCGCCGTGCAGGAACTTGCAAAGGTTTTGGAAGATTATGATGAACAAAATCTCCCAAAACATATCGCAAAAGCCAAAGCTCTTAAATTGCTTTCTGCCAAAACTGTTGGGGAAAAGTTAGAATCGCTGCAGTTATCTTTGATCTGCGTTTTTGAGGATCGCATAGAGATCAAATGTAAATGTGATTGGTATGACTGTGGCGGCGGATTTATTATTATCGACAATGGAGAATGTATGATGAGACNAATTGACTGTTTAAGCATTTAAGATNCTAAAAAGGGAGGCTTCTTCAGCAGTAGAAATTGANACATATCCCTATGGGCAGGTGGTAATCGGGGAGCTGGCATAAGATTAAGGCAAAGCATTCATGCTGCCATAAAAAAGNAAGGAAAAANGGGGATTATATGCAATGGATATGATATATTCATTANGANAAAGTGGTCNCTTGGTCAACATTTCGGAGGAGATTATGATAATTTTATNNGGAACAGATAAAGCTGCGTAAAAGAAACGGTGCGTAAGCAGTTGGAAGTGGATTTTATTGCCTGCAAAGGAAATAATAAATACTATATACAGTCTGCNTTTTCTATANCGGATGAGGAAAAAAAGAGACAGGAAGAACGACCATTATTGAACATTCCGGATTCCTTCAAAAAANTAGTTGTTGTAGGGAATTACATTAAATTAAAAAGGGATGACATGGGAATTACNACAATAAGTATCAGAGAATTTCTGAAAAAAGAAAACAGTTTGNAACTGTAATTTTGATGNGCATAACTATACCGGTTGGGTGATGGAAATAGNCTTTAGCGATTATATGAATCCGTTGCTGATTGAAATGGACAGAGCAGAGGAACTTCTGCGGGAAATTTTGGAACGGCTTATGCAATAGGAGGTGAATGATATGTATGAAAATAAAGTAAAATGGTGTCCAATATGTAATCAAGGATGGGTAGAGATTGTAAAAAAATATCTTCAGCAACTTTATTCTGTTGTTGTTCGGAATGTGAATCAGAATGGAACACCCCATTCAATATTGCAAAAACAACCTGTAAAGAGCCAGGCTTTGGTATGATAGTAGATCCAGATTGTGACGAAATCAAGAAGATAGGCTGGGATAAATATATTTGCTGAACCTGTATGCATATTGCAGGAATAATCCGGTGATGTGCACAGACTCCGGCGGACACGGTAATGTGTATGAATCTGGGACACTGAAAATGTCAGACCGATAACTTGCAGAGCCTTTATATGCAACGGACACAAACCACATCCGAGAGTAAATAATACCAAAGAAAATCGATAAAGGATTATCAGGAGACGACATTTATAAAGCAATATAGAAAGTTCACACTGTTCTGGAACAAGCATTAATCAATCATTAGGATTAGAAGAGAATTTGATATTATGCATAAATTATCTTATATTTTAAATAATATAATGAATTTTAAGTGGTCTGATGCTTTATTTTTACCGAAAGATGAAGTTTGGAATAAAGATACGAAAGGAATGGTTTTAAACTCGAATGATGTAGAAGATGATGAAGATGAGGTGCCCAAAGAGGCAAAAAAGAAACAGCTAATGTATGCATTAAACATCCAAACAGTGCAAGCAATTGTTTGGAATGTTGAACAACAGAATCCTTATTTTACGGATGATGATCTTGTGGAAGCTTTTTTATACTATTACGACAATGATGCCTACATCGAAATAAAAAATTGTTAAATAAACCATAACTCTTGATGTAAACTCCATCAAACTTAATCTAACCGTAGAGTCTGATTCCTAAAACCAAAATGACCCTCTGCTATGTTCACGACACCATCGGTCGGCTGATGGACAATACAACGGAATATTAAGAATTCTTATGGGACAAGTTAATTGTATTGACTCGGATGAGAGCGATGGTAAAAAAATGAAATACTTGATAGAAAGTTATAATAGATCATTATGACGTTAATCCAGAACTCAGATATATAATGATATTTACATAATATTTTAAGAACAGACTACTGGAAAGGGAGGAAAAATATGTATCCCAAAATGTTTAACCGTGATGAAATATTTTTTAGATTGGGAGTTGAAAAATCTGAAGAATTACTGGAAAAGATTCGAAATTTGAAAAATCCGAATTTTCAAGATGCTAAGGGGATATCGTATCTTCATAGAGCTTGCCAAACTCATTATATTGAGGCGATTAAGATTTTGCTAGAATTAGGAGCAAATCCTAATATTGCTGATGAAAGAGGATTTTCTCCTGTTTTAGAAGCTATTGGAACCATAAATGAGAAGAATAATGATATTCTGGAGTTGATGTTAAAATTTGGATTAGATTTGGACAGGATGGAAGGTAATACGACATTAAAAGAAATGATTGAGTCGTTTAAAGATGAAGAGTTTAATAAAATAATAAAAAAATATTATCATAAATAACACGAACCTCCCACACCGATTTGGGGTATAAATTCTTTATTAAGTATATAGTAACAGGGGTGTGAAAATATCATGAATTTTTATATAGGCAATTCCATAGATGAGATTGATGAATGGGATGTTAATGTAGAATTTAGTGATGAGTTGATTGATTTCGTTTATAAGTTAAGCAAACAAGAGTCATTTGATATGAGTAAGTTGTATGAGATTAATCCCTATGTTGATGTTGAAGTTTCTAAAAATGATTTATCGAAAATAATTGAGGTATGCAATTATATCTTAGACACATCGTTGCTTCAGACTTATGAAGAACCGGATGAAGGTAATCAAATGTTGAAAGATTTAGTAGAGATTGCTCAAAAGGCACAGTCAAGAGATTTAGGGTTGGTTTCCATAGGAGACTAATAAACCATTACNGAATNNCCAAAAGAATAGTGGAGGAANGTGATGTACAAGCCAANAGAAATTGAAAAGAATAATTGCCTTCGCATTGTAAANGATATATTGNANATTAANGACAATTCNATATGTGAAAANTATATTGATGAAATTTTTAATACGACTTATGCAATAGGCGGAGATTATAATGAAAAGACGCTTAAGTCTATTGCTGAGATTTTGTTAAAAGATGTTAATATATTTTAATAATGCAGATATTTTAGAAATTCGGAAGGAAATGAGGTTGTGAATGGCAGCATATAAAAATCTAAAAATTAGGCAGGCGATTAAAAAACACAATCACAAGTTTTTTAGCGTCTGCTTATTTGTCTTATACCAAAAAATATTTTATGATACTTTACTATTTTTTTTTCTGGAAATCTATGTTATAATATCTGCGAAAGCAATGCCCATTCCTAATATGTTCCTAATGTGGAGAGTAAGCCAATGAGAAGTTACATACTGATTGTTGATGATGATGAGCAAAACCGTGAGCTTCTGAAGCAGATGTTTGAGAAGGATTATGGCATTTTAGAAGCGGCGAATGGACGGGAAGCGATTACACAGCTTGGCATACATATCAATGACATTGCGGTCATTCTCTTGGATCTGGTGATGCCGGTGATGAACGGATATCAGGTGTTGCAGATTTTAAGCTCCAGAAAGATTCTGGAGCATATACCGGTAGTGCTGATTACGGCGCAAAATGATGAGCAGACAGAATTTTCCTGCTATTCCATGGGTGCAAGCGCAGTCATTTCCAAACCATTTGTGGCGCAGACGGTTATCCAGCGGATCAATAATCTGGTAGAAACGTATCGAAGCGCGGATGCGCTGGCGCATAAGGTGGAAAGCCANAGGNCAAAGCTCCACGAGCAGGAACGGAAGATNGAGCNCTTTANTGAGAATCTGANCGATGTGGTCAGCAATATTGTTGAGTTNCGAGACCTTGAATCCGGCGAGCATGTCAAAAGAGTAAAAGGTCTAACGCGGATCATGGCAGAGGCATATATGGAGCTTTTTCCTGACAGCGGTCTGACGCCATATATGATCAATATCATTGTCAGGGCATCGGCGCTTCACGATATCGGTAAGATCGCCATACCGGATGGGATCCTTTTAAAGCCGGGCAGGCTGACCCCGGAAGAATTTGAGATTATGAAGAGCCATACGACCAAGGGTTGTAAAATATTGAAATTGCTGGATATCGTACAGGACAATGAGCAGCTGACGACATCTTATGAGATCTGTCGTCATCATCACGAACGATATGATGGCAAAGGCTATCCGGATCAATTGAAGGGGGATGATATCCCCTTGTCCGCACAGCTGGTATCAGTGGTGGATGTTTATGATGCGCTGGTTTCGGAACGAGTCTATAAAAAAGCATTAGATAAAGATACCGCATATCATATGATTATGGAGGGCAAATGCGGCATTTTTGCACCGAGGATATTAAAATGTATGGAATATGCACGGACAAGGATTGAGGGATTTGCGGACAGTCATAAAGGGTAAGTCATTAATATAATGAATGTTAGGCGATATCTGCTTTGAACAAGCTGATTTCAGAAAGGAAGGGATTATGACAGACGAAGCAAAACAGAAGCTGCAAGACGCAGGTGTGGATCTGAAGGGGGCTATGGAACGTTTTTTAAATAATGAAGCCATGTATGAAAAGTTCCTGAAGAAATTTTTGGCAGACCCCAATTATCAGGAACTGACTGCAGCAGTTGAAGAGAAGGACTGCAAGAGGGCATTTACGGCTTCCCATACATTAAAGGGAGTATGCGGTAATCTCGCGCTACAGGGTTTATATCATGCAATCACCAGTCAGGTGGAATGTTTTCGTACCGAAAGATTTGAGGAGGGAGCAGCCATGATGCCTGCTGTTTCCGCGGAATATGATAAGGTCGTAACATTGATCACAACAATTTTTCCGTAAAAAACATAAAATAATTTTGGGGGATGGAGATTACATATATGGCAATGTTGGAATGTCCGGGGTGTAAGAGAATCGTTGATGATACGATAAAAGCATGTCCGGGGTGTAAATACAATATCAAAAAATATGTAAAGCAGATGCACAAAGATGCCAAGAATAACGGCAGGAACAGTGCATTTGGTACGATTGGGCTTGATGCGGTCTATAATTCAAAGACGACTGCGGCAATCAATATTCCAAAGTTGGATTTCCTGAGTGGTAAGGGGGCGGCAGAACAGCCTGTTTTTGAATCGCCGTCATTGAATCAGCCGACGGTGACGCCTGCGGCTATGCCGAGTGATGCGCCGATATTTGAATCACCGTCGTTAAATCAGCCGATGGGACAGCCGGCAGCGGCGCAGCCGATATTTGAATCGCCGTCGTTAAATCAGCCGATGGGACAGCCGGCGGCGGCGCAGCCGATATTTG
>WFLX010111077.1_pt1 | contig 16145 bp, 16 predicted proteins | sample 4967041 | NCBI WGS metagenome assembly WFLX01 (sample SAMN12857096, study PRJNA449069) | gut metagenome | isolation source: stool from male and female vole | host: Microtus ochrogaster | place: USA:Florida | collected 2017 | reverse complement strand
ATGTGCGGGACGGCGTTGCTTTCACGCCGATGTTTTTCGGCGGGAGCGGAAAAGACAGTGAAAGGCTGCGGTATGATGAGGAAAACTATGAGTATGATGCGGGAACGCAGAANGGAATGGGAATTGCCGCCCTNTATGCGGGAGCCGGTTATCTTCTGGAGAGAGGAGTTGCGGCGGTACAGGAGAAGGAACAGGAAATGATCCGGTATCTGTACCGGGAGCTTTCCGCNCTGCCGGGAACCATTNTATACGGGAACGAGAAGGAAAANAGGGGGCCGGTTCTCAGCTTTAATATAGAAAGGATCAAGGCGGCGGATACGGCGTANATTTTACAGAACAGTTACGGAATCGTGACCAGAGCCGGACTGCACTGCGCGCCTCTCATCCATGCGTTTCTGGGGACAGAGAAAAACGGAACNGNGCGGGTTGGCATATCGGATTTAAANACATGGGCNGAGATGGAAGNGTTTGTANAGGCAGTAAAAGATATATGCAGNTCGGTTTANNGCATTTGGCGGAAAGGGGCGCAGAGNATGAAGATCAGGGAAATCATAGAATCCAGGGAGAGGTGTGTGGAAGCGGGATGGTTTGCATACGACTTTGTGCTGGAGGAGCCCATNAANAAAGAATTTATCAAAANCATGCGCGGTATCGGAGGTTCNTACGTTTTTCTGGAAATGTTAAAAGCGCCGTTTTTTAAGCTGGAGGCGGATCAATATATTTTAAAGGGAGTCTAGAGAAATGACTTTTTCAGGATGTCGGTACACAGGGATGAAGCGGAAGGAGAGCATGAAAGAGGAAAGCGGTATATTGAAACAGGAAAATAAACTGCGTATATGACTGTTATACAGCCCGGTATGTACGGAAGGCAGAGAGAGGGGACATATATGATCATCACGAAGGATACGATTGAACTGAATCCGGAATTTCCGTTTTTGATCATGGATCAGATCTTATATGAAAAAGATAATCAGGAGGATACTTTCCATTGGCACAGCTACTGTGAGATTACGTACATGAAAAAAGGCCGTGGCTATTATTTTGTAAACGGTGAAAAGTACGAAGTCCGCGAGAAGGATCTGATCATTTTTAACAATGTGGAGCCGCATGGCTGGCAGGTGGAAGAGAANGCGATGGAAGTGGTTGTCATGATCTTCCCTACAGAGTTTGTGTCTGTTCCGCTTACTATGTTTGACAATGGCTATTTAAAGCCGTTTTTAGAGAGGGGCGGTAATTTTCGGAATAAAATAGAAGCGTCACTATCAATGTATCGGAATTTTACCTTAATACGGAACAATGGAAGTTATTGGATACAGAGATTATTCCCGAGTTGATTCAAAAATATGGGAAAAACCTGAAAATCTGGAGTGCAGCCTGCTCTACCGGAGACGAGCCATATTCTCTGGTGATGGCACTGTCCAAGCATATTCCTATGAACCAGATTAAGATTTATGCCACGGATTTGGATAAGCAGGTGATTGCCAAGGCAAAGACGGGACTGTATTCGGAAAAGAGTATAGCCGCTGTGCCGGATGAATTCAAAAGGAAATATTTCACTCAGGTGGGACCCTCTTATAAGATTTCAGACGAAATCAAGTCACGAGTGGAATTTCATGAGCATAATCTGTTAAAGGATAAATATCCTACGGATTATCACATGATTGTGTGCAGAAATGTGCTGATTTATTTTACAGAGGAAGCTAAGGACGAAGTTTTCCGCAAGTTCTGCAGTTCCCTGTCAAGAGGAGGAATTTTCTTTATTGGCAATACCGAGCAGGTGATTAATTACAAGGAAATCGGTTATGACAGGAAGAGTTCTTTCTTCTATGTGAAAGTGTGATGGTAATATTTCATAAAAGTACATAAAAAGGGATACCGAATTATCACGGTATCCCCTTTTTTTAATATACCGATGCAATCATGTTCAGAATATGATTTGCATATTGTGTAAAAGCGGCACGATCCCTCTTTAATTCATCCGTCAGTTCAAAGAACAAATCCCGGCTCTTGTAATCTCTCTTAAAAAACGGCTTGAACAGAGTGCCCCATTGGGGAAGATAGAGGGAAAACTTTCGGGTATAACAGTTGGCGGCGGAAGCCTGTATGCGGTTTTCCTTTTCCACAAAGGTAGCCACAGATTTATGAAGGGATACATCTTCCGAGGGGAGATAGTAATAGTCCTGATAATTTTTATAAAAATATTTTAACTCCTCCTCATAGATAGGAACCCTCAAAGTTGCCTCCGAATCCTCTCCGCGGAAGTAACAGTCATTGGCAAAAGAAGAAACGGGCTTTGGCAGGGGCAGGGGCAGAGTGACGGTAATCAACAGTTCTTTTCGCTTATTCCCTGCGTAATCCTTATAATAGTTAGCTTGTACCTTTCTTGCTTTCACCGTCTCATTGAAAATATCATGATAAGCGAGGATGGGCAGGATTTCCAGCATTCCCTTCAAATCATCGGCATTGTGAAGGAAGAGGGATTTTTCTGAAAATTCAGAAGGATTTTTCACATAATCGTGATAAATACCAATCAGTTCTCCGCCGGAAAATACATCCTTGCGGTTGATGCCAAGGAACTGCTCCAAGGTTTTCTGCTTGCAGTTAGGAAGCTTTAAGAAAAACTTGTATGGGGAAATCCTCTTGTACAAATCAATGCCGACTAAAGTATCAAAATGATAGGGCAGGGACANACTTTCACANTTCTGGGTGATAAAAGGCAAATCAAAGTNGTTGCCGTTAAAATGCACCAGGNAGGTAAAAGAATCCGTGAAGGTAAAGAATGCCGACAGAAGGCTTCCCTCCTCCTCATAATTTTCTGCCATCCATTGAATGGTATGCCAATTCCCCTCCGAATAATAAGCACAGCCTATCAGATAGAGATATGCAGACTTGGCGGTAAACCCGGTGGTTTCTATATCNANAAATAAAAACTGTTCTAAAGGGGCGATTTTTTCCAAAGGATAGGAGATGGAAAAATGCTCCAAAGTCTCTTCTGAAATTCTCATAATGACCCTCCAATCTTTTTCTATATAATATAATAACATAAATTTTAAAAATGCAGTAGTATTTTGACAAAAAAAATAGTATATTTAAAGTAATGATAAGAAAGGAATGGGACATATGGCAAAGTTTACATTCGCAGGAGGGATTCACCCCTATGACGGCAAGGATTTATCCAAAGACAAGCCTATCAAAGATGTGCTTCCGGGAGACGAGCTGGTGTTTCCGCTTTCTCAGCATATCGGCGCGCCCGCCAAGGCGATTGTTAAAAAGGGTGACCATGTGCTGGCAGGACAGAAGATTGCGGAGAGCGGAGGATTTGTATCTGCGCCGATTTATGCTTCCGTGTCCGGTGTCATAAAGACCATTGAACCTCGCAGGGTGGTTACGGGGGATATGGTTATGAGCATTGTTCTGGAAAATGATAAATTTTATAAAGAAGTGCCTTTTTCGCCGGCTGTTACTCCTGACAATATGGACAGGGATAAGATTCTTAAGGCGGTACAGGAAGCGGGAATCGTAGGTATGGGCGGAGCGGGTTTTCCCACCCATGTAAAGCTTTCTCCCAAGGAACCGGACAAGATAGATTACTGTATTGTAAATTGCGCCGAGTGTGAGCCCTATCTGACTTCTGATTATCGCAGAATGTTGGAGGAACCGGAAAANCTTATTGGCGGTCTGAAGGCGATATTGAGCCTTTTTGGGAATGCACAGGGTATTCTGGCTGTGGAAGACAACAAGCCGGACTGTATTGCTCTGCTTAGGCAGATGACGAAAAATGAGACAAAAATCAGCGTAAAAGCTTTAAAGACAAAATATCCTCAGGGGGCAGAAAGACAGCTTATCTATGCAACAACGGGACGAACAATCAACTCGTCCATGCTGCCTGCAGATGTGGGCTGCATCGTAAACAATGTGGATACGGTGGTGGCAGTTTATCGGGCAGTATTTGAGGGGCGGCCTTTAATGGAGAGGATTGTGTCGGTGACGGGAGATGCCGTACGGACTCCCAGAAATTTCCGCATCCGCATCGGTACTAGTTATAAGGAATTGGTGGAGGAGGCAGGAGGCTTTAAGAAATCACCTGCGAAAATCATCTGTGGCGGTCCCATGATGGGTTTTGCCATGTTTGGTCTGGATGTGCCCACTACCAAAACTTCCACGGCATTGTTAGCATTTCTGGAAGATGATGTGGCTGATGCAAAGCCGGGGCCCTGCATTAACTGCGGGAGATGTTTAGAGGTGTGTCCCGGCAGAGTAATGCCCAGCAAGCTGGCGGATTATGCGGAACATTTTGACGAGGAGGCATTCCTGCTGAATCATGGAATGGAGTGCTGTGAATGTGGCTGCTGCAGCTTTGTCTGTCCGGCAAAAAGGCAGCTGACTCAGCAAATTAAGTCGATGCGTAAGATACAGCTTTCCAAGAGAAAGAAATAAGGAGGAAGAGAAGGTGAGTGAGCTTTTTAAAGTATCATCCAATCCGCATATCCGTTCCAAAGTCACCACAAGCGGAATCATGACGGCTGTGATTATCGCCCTGCTTCCGGCTATGGGTTATGGTATTTACAATTTTGGACCAAGGGCGTTTGTGGTAGTATTAGTTACAGTGGCAGCTACTGTGCTGACGGAGTTTTTGTTTGGACTGTGCCGGAAGAAGACAACTGTTACGGATTTGTCGGCAGTAGTCACAGGATTGTTATTAGCGCTTAATCTGCCGGTGAGCATCCCTTTATGGATGGCGGCTTTAGGAGGAGTATTTGCCATTCTGGTAGTAAAGATGCTGTTTGGAGGGCTGGGTCAGAATTTTATGAATCCGGCGCTGGCGGCAAGATGTTTCCTCTTGATTTCTTTTCCCTCCCAGATGATAAATTTTGATTGTGATGCCTATACGGGAGCCACGCCTCTTGCGGCACTTAAGGCGGGGGAGGCAGTGAATGTAAGGAATATGATTATGGGAAATACGGCAGGAACCATAGGAGAAACCTCCATGATTGCCATTATGGCAGGCGCCTGCTTCCTGATACTTCTCGGGGTAATCGACCTGCGCATTCCGGGCAGCTATATTGTAAGTTTTGTGCTGTTTGTCAGTATTTTTGGAGGAAGGGGCTTTGATCCGGCATATCTGTCCGCACATCTTGCGGGGGGAGGTCTGATGCTGGGAGCATTCTTTATGGCAACGGACTATGTGACAAGACCTGTCACAATAAAAGGACAATATCTGTTCGGCATCTTTTTAGGGATTATGACGGGAATCTTCCGTATTTTCGGACCGGGAGCCGAGGGTGTGTCCTATGCCATTATTTTGGGGAATCTCTTGGTGCCGCTGATAGAGCGTGTTACGAAGCCCACTGCCTTTGGCATGAAGCCGGAAAGGCAAAAAATATAGAAAAAATGGAGAAAATATGCAGAAAAATAATGATATCAAAGTGATGCTGAAAGAAGCGGGAATTCTGTTTGTGATCACCCTGATTTCAGGATTGATGCTTGGATTTGTATATGAATTAACCAAGGAGCCAATAAGACTCCAACAGGAAAAAGCGGTGCAGGAGGCTTGTGCGGCGGTATTTTCGGATGCGGCGCAGTTTATTGAGATTTCCTATGTGCCGGATGAAAACTTTGCAGCGGAATTGGCGGCGGAGGGAGTAAAGTTGGGGACCGTTTTTGAGGCGAAGGATGCGGGGAACACACTGTTAGGGTATGTGATTGAGACCACATCCACGGAAGGTTATGGCGGAAATATAGTCTTGTACATAGGCGTTTCTTTGGATGGTACCTTAAATGACATATCCATTTTGGAGATTTCTGAGACGCCGGGACTTGGTATGCGTGCGGATAAGGTGCTTACGCCGCAGTTTCATCAAAAGAAGGTATCCGAATTTACCTATACAAAATTGGGAAGTAAGATGGAAAGCGAGATAGATGCCATCAGCAGTGCCACCATTACCACGAAGGCAGTGACCAATGCCGTAAATGGCGGGCTGAAGGCCGCTGCAAAATTGATACAGGGAGGTGGAAGCCATGAATAGTGCAGGAGAGAGACTCTATAACGGCATTGTAAAAGAAAATCCTACCCTTGTGCTGATGCTGGGCATGTGTCCCACGCTGGCTGTCACTACATCCGCAATAAACGGTCTTGGGATGGGACTTACTACGGCGGCTGTCCTTGTCTGCAGTAATCTGATTATTTCCCTACTTCGCAAGGTGATTCCGGGCAGGGTCCGGATTCCGGCATTTATTGTGATTATCGCATCCTTTGTGANAGTGATGCAGTTGCTTTTGGAANCTTATCTGCCCTTTTTAAATAAGGCGCTGGGAGTATACATTCCCCTGATTGTGGTGAATTGCATTATCTTGGGGAGAGCCGAAAGTTATGCTTATTCCAATCCACCGATTCCCGCTCTCTTTGACGGGCTTGGAATGGGGCTTGGTTTTTCTCTGGCGTTGACCTGTATCGGCGCAGTCAGGGAAATTCTGGGTGCAGGAACCATTTTTGAATATGGCATTATGCCTGAATCCTATGTTCCCATTAATATATTTGTGCTGGCACCGGGAGCATTTTTCGTGCTGGCGGGACTGACGGCGCTGCAGAATTATGTGAAGTTTACAGGGGCCAAAAAGGGAAAAGATTACAGCAAGATACAGTCGGGATGCAGTGAGGATTGCATGAACTGTTCGGAAAGCGGCTGTTCTAAACGGTTTTACGGTGAGGAAGAGACGATAGACTTTATTGACTTGGAAAAGGAGGATAGGTAGATGGAAAGTATAAAGGATTTATTGATTCTGCTCATCAGCTCCTCCTTGATAAGCAATGTAGTATTAAGCCAATTTCTGGGACTGTGCCCGTTCCTTGGGGTATCGAAAAAAATAANGNCTNCTNNNNGCATGGGAANGGCNGTGNTNTTTGTCATNACGNTAGNAAGCGCAGTAGCGGGTGTGATTTATAAATTTGTATTGCAGGCGTTACATATTGAGTATTTGCAGACNATTGTATTTATTCTGGTGATTGCTGCTCTGGTACAATTTGTGGAAATGTTTTTAAGGAAAGCCATGCCCTCGCTTTATGAGGCGTTAGGGGTTTATCTACCCTTGATTACCACAAACTGTGCTGTTTTGGGCGTTGCCATCACCAATGTACAGAAGGAATACGGAATTCTTACCGGCATTGTGAACGGTTTTGCCACGGCACTAGGGTTTACCATAGCAATCGTGATTCTCGCAGGGCTGCGTGAGAAGATGGAGTATAATGATGTGCCGAAAGCTTTCAGAGGAATGCCCATGGTGCTGCTGACCGCAGGGCTTATGGCCATTGCATTTTGTGGATTTTCAGGGCTTCTATAGAAATCTAAAACTTTACGCTTGAAATAGAAAGGCAAGGTTATTCATATGAATATAGTGGGTATCATAACAGCGGCTGCCATTGTAGGAGCAGTAGGCATCTTTGTAGGACTGTTTCTGGGCGTGGCAGGTATCAAATTCAAAGTGGAAGTGGATGAGAAAGAAGAGGCAGTGCTTGGCGTCCTTCCCGGCAATAATTGCGGCGGCTGTGGTTTTGCGGGCTGTTCCGGTCTGGCTGCCGCCATCGCCAAGGGGGAAGCTCCCACAAATGCCTGTCCGGTGGGAGGAGAAGCTGTCGGACAGAAAATTGCGCAGATTATGGGCGTAACCGCTGAAAATACAGAGAAAATGGTTGCCTATGTCCACTGTCAGGGAGACTGTGACAAGGCGGGAGTGGACTATGATTATATTGGGGTTACTGACTGCCGGATGATGGGATTTGTGCCGGGGGGAGGCCCCAAGTCCTGTAACAGCGGCTGCATGGGTTATGGCAGTTGTGTGCAGGTCTGTCCTTTTGATGCGATTTCGGTGATAAAGGGCGTGGCAGTTGTTGATAAGGAAAAGTGCAAGGCCTGCGGCAAATGCGTAGATGTTTGTCCCAAGCACTTGATTTCCCTTATTCCTTATCGTGCAAAACAGGTGGTGGCATGCAGTTCCACGGACAAAGGACCGGTGACCATGAAGGCTTGCCAGACAGGCTGTATCGGTTGCGGCATCTGCGTCAAGAATTGTCCCCATGAGGCTGTCCGGGTTACGGATTTCCATGCGGTGATTGACCAGGAAAAATGCACAGGCTGCGGTACCTGTGCGGAAAAATGTCCTAAGAAAGCGATTGTAAAAGTATAAAAAACAGAAAGAAACAAATCCTTTACGTAAGAAGGAAGGGAGGTGTAAAATTTGCAGTTACCTGACGATTATGAAGACCATTCCGGAATTACCCCAACGGTGATATCCGCCGTTATGGCAGTTACTTTGTTTGTGGGAACGATTCTGGTGATAGTGCTTCTTATGAATAATCAAGANGGAAATAANAGTCACAAAGTTCCCTCTAGTNCTTCTCATGGGGTNATTCTGGACGAGACNGACAGTGTNGACNGCCCTTTGAATGTCGGTACGGACAAGCCTNCCAGCGGCGGAAAACTANAACCACAGGATTTGGATTTTTGGGAATACTATCAGACGCAGAGCAGTGCGTCTAAGGAGTCGGAAGCATCCAAACCCTCCAAATCGCCGGAACCCGTGGAGAATGACCCTTCAACGGACGGAAAACATACCCTTGTGACCTATGCAAACGGCAAGGAGGAGTGGGTGCTTATCAGTCCTTATCTGCCCAAGCATGAATATGATTTTACCAAGCTTGTGTGTCAGTCCGACCTGATGAAATATTATGTGGACGGAAAACAGACTTCCTTTGTGGGGGCGGATATCTCTAAATATCAGGACTATGTGGATTTTATAAAGCTGAAAAAGGCTGGCGTGAATTTTGTCATGATTCGCGTGGGGGCAAGAGGATATGGCAGCGGGCAGCTGGTATTGGATGAGTATTTTGAGGATAATATCAAGCGTGCCAGCGATGCGGGGCTCCAGATTGGACTTTACTTTTTCTCACAGGCAATCACGGCGGAGGAGGCTGTGGAGGAAGCCAACATGGTGCTTGAGCATATTGGCGATTACCGCATAGATTATCCCATTGCCTTTGACATGGAGCATATTGAGAACGACAATGCGAGGATTGACGGTCTTAGTAAGACGGAAAAGACTACCATTGCCAAGGCATTTTTGGATACCATTCAAAATTCCGGTCACAAAGCCATGATTTATGGNAATAAGNAGTNGCTGATAAAAGAAATNGATATGTCCAAGCTNACNNCGTATGATGTATGGCTGTCNCANCTTCAGGATATTCCGGATTACCNATATAAATNCACTATGTGGCAGTATAAACAGGATNCTTCCATTGACGNAATTGCCGGATATGCCAGCCTGAATATCAGCTTTATCGATTATACAGAGAAATAAGCCCTAAAAATCAGAAGAGATGTGCTTAGGAAGATTGGGGGCGGAAATTCAAAACGCCTGGAGAAATTTCCAGAGAAGTGTAGATTTCCGCATACTTGGCAGGGGATAGGCCGTCAATATAATTGGGAGTGTAGTTTTTTCGCACCCCATTTTGTAATAAGATATCAATGGCTTTGTTGTAGGCAATGGCAGCCTCTAACTCCGTGGCATAATTCCCCACCAGAAGATTGCCTCGTACATGAATGCGGACAGTATNACAATACTNTCCGTTTTTTNGCTGCTTGAAACGGACGCCGTGATAAGAATTNATAATTTCCAGATTTTCCCGCCTGAAGNCCGTGTTGTCCCCATTGCGGAAGCAAAAGTCCACACCACATATCGCATAATTCNNGATACCGNATCGGGAAGCCAGATTTACCTGCATGCNATAATCCGCTACAAAATAATGATNTCCCCGCTGCATGATTTTGTGAGAAGAATAATAAAACAAATCATCCATGTCAAATTTTAACACATGTAAGGGGGTCATATAATAATAGAACAGCCTCTGACCAATATAAATGGGATTGCCCAGATATAAGCCATTGTCTCTGAAATTAATCAAAGATACCCATTTTTCAAAAGGCAGAGGAGATTCCTCTGTAAAATCCATAAGGGTGATACGAGAATCCGCAAGCAGTCGGGAACCCTCCAGATACGCTTTGTGCGCCTTTTGGGCGGAAGAATAACTCCCAAGGCTGATATGTTTTTTGCGGTGGGTTAAAGATGCGCGATAATAAATATCCCCGTTTTTTTTGCGGGCAGAAAATACCCCTGCATAATGATTGGGAAGGGAGTTTTTTTGTTTTATTTTGTTGACTGAGTGTTCTTTTTTATTTTCTGTCATGAAATCATTATATCATTTTATATAAATTTGTACAATTCAGAAATTCGAGTAATACGTTGGCATATTTTGGAGGTTGTCCTCATAAACTATAAAGTGTATCTTGGCAGAAAGTGCCAATAGGCAGGCGGTTCCATTAGAACCGTAATGTTTTAATTGTAAGAGAGGACAAAATCAAAATGTATAAAAAAGCAATGACAGTATTGGCAGCGGCTAACTTTTTATGCTTATGCAGTTTCTGGGGAATCAGGAATATGCAGGAGGACAGACTGACTGTGACGGCAGCGCCTGTCTGTGAGGTAAAGATGGACGAGACCCTGGCAGCAGACCAAAATAACAGTTTGATAGGGATTTTGAAGACTGCGGCATCAGGACAGCGTGTGGTGGATTATGAGGTACTAGTAAAAGAAAGCGTAATAGAACTGAACGAGTCGGACAAGGAGACCCTCTGCCGTATCGTGGAAGCGGAAGCAGGCTCAGAGGATGAGGAAGGTAAGCTGTTGGTGGCAAATGTAGTGCTAAACAGAGTGGAAGACAAGCATTTTCCCAATACCGTGAGAGAGGTGGTGTTTCAGGAAGAACAGGGGGTTTATCAATTCTCCCCCGTGGCGGATGGAAACTACTATCGTGTAAAGGTCAGTCAGGAGACCTGTCAGGCGGTGGAAAGGGCGCTTGAGGGTGAGGATATTTCTCAGGGAGCGTTGTACTTTGCCGCAAGGCAGTATGCCGACAGCAGCACTATGAGCTGGTTTGATAATCATCTGTCCTTTCTTTTTGCCCATGGTGGACATGAATTCTATACTTCCCCATAAATCAGTACTGATGAAGTACAAATACTATTAGAGAAAACTGTTGATGGGGATGAAAAAAGAAATTGGGTTCCTGCCTATCATTTTTTAATTAGTGATTTCAGTGGTACCAAAATGGCAATTTCTGTTTGACATCTCGCACATTATATGTTAATATTACAAATATCTAGGGAAGCATCTAACATTTCAAACCATTTCGGCTGACAATCCCTATATAACAAATGAATATGGCGGATTGCAGGGAATGGTGTGATAAAAGGGCTGTTTTTACAGGTTGTCATACAGTTTCTTCTTTCCGCTGGATACGGAAGGAGAACTGTATGAAAGAANGTGATGTAATGAGATGGGAGCATTCCATGGAACAGACTGCAGAAAAAGCAGCTGTCGGGGNGCAGGCTGNACNAATCAAAACTCNGGCGGAGATGAACCTTTNGGATGATTTTCTGTTTGGTTCAGTGGTGTCTTATNCGGAAANCGGGGAACGNTTTNTAAGAAGCCTGCTGANGACTATTTTCGGCAGGGAGTTTAAGCACCTGTCTGTCACAGCACAGAAAGTATTTTATGGCGCAGATACCAAGCTGCATGGTGCCAGACTAGATGTGTATATGGAGCCGGATGCCAGGGCGGATGTGGAAGAGCGGGTCACAGTCTATGATATAGAGCCTGACCGGAAAGGCAGTCCTGCCGATATTAGGGCGCTGCCCCGCAGGGTTCGTTTCTATCACGGAAAGATTGCTGCCAGAAGCCTAAATTCAGGAGCAGACTATGATACCCTGAAAGATGTCATCATCATAATGATTATGCCCTATGACCCCTTCGGGCTGAACCGCATGGTATACACCGTGAAAAACAAATGTGTGGAAGTACCGGAGATGGAATACGAGGACGGGGCAAGTACCCTGTTTCTGTATACGAGAGGGACGGTGGGAATTCCCAATGAGGCAGTGAGGCAGCTGCTGCACTACATGGAAGATACGACCTATGAGAATGCCGTGAACAAGGAATTGCGTGAAATCCACAGAATGGTGGAGACTGTGAAGGAAGACCCGGAGGTGGCAGAAATGCACATACAGATGGTAGAAGACATTATAAAAATGGAGAGAGAAAACGCAAAATTGACTGAGGAAATTACAAAGCAGGCGCAGGAAATCACAGAACTGACGGAAGAAAACACAAAGCAGGCGGAAGAAAACGCAAGGCAGGCGGAGGAAATCGCAAAGCTGAAAGAAGAACTTGCACAGGTAAAAGGCATGGGAGCGCCGGCAGAGCACACTTAAAGGATATCCAGCTTTTGGAAACTCTGTAATATGATACCCTAAGAGATGCCATTATCATAATGATCATACCCTATGTTCTGCAAAAATTCTGCAAAAAAATATCACAATTCCCTTGACAGTTTATTTATTGAGGTATATGATATAAAAAACTAAATAAGTGAACACGAAACCGTAGATGTGGAGATAACGTCAGTATATGCACTTACAGAGAGACCGGAGGCTGAGAAAGGTCAGGAAAGCAGGCTGGCAAATGGACCACGGAGGGCGCAGGGAACAGTTATTATACTTNAGTATTCTGCGACGTAAGGCANACGTCAGNTGCCNGGGATATNNTNGTATCCTGAATAAGAGCACNNANTNNNNAGTGAAGCNAGGTGGCACCGCGAGATGATTGAATTTGCATCCCGTCCTTGACAGTAATTAATCTGTCAGGATGGGATTTTTTATGGTTGTGATGCAGGGAAGCGTCAATCATGATGAAAAATGAGGAGGAATGAATATGAAAATCAAACCTGATTTGGAAGAGTGTAAAAAAATAGCAGCATCTGATTCTTATGGGGTGATTCCCATCAGTACGGAGCTTTATGCAGATGCAGTAACCCCCATTGAGGTACTTCGTATCTTAAAAAATGTAAGCCGCCATGTTTATTTGCTGGAAAGTGCGGAGGCGGACAAAAAATGGGGCAGATATTCTTTCCTTGGATATGACCCTATATTGGAAATTACCTGTTACAATGGAGAAACCACTGTAAAATCTACAATGACTTCCGGAACTGTAAAAGAGGATGTGCGCAGCTATATCAGGAATATCATAAAGGAGAACAAAAGTCCAAAGTTTGAGCATCTGCCTTCTTTTACCGGCGGTTTGGTGGGATATTTTTCCTATGATTATATCAAGTACAGCGAGCCCACCCTAAAGCTGGATGCAAAGGATGAGGAAGGGTTTCAGGATGTGAATCTGATGCTGTTTCATAAAGTCATTGCTTTTGATAATTACAGACAAAAGATTATTTTGATTGTCAATGTAAAAACAGATGACTTGGAGGAAAATTATCACAAAGCGGTTTTGGAATTGGAGAATATGAAGCTTTTGCTGGGGAAGGGAGAGAAGGCGCCTCACATCCCCTTAAAGCTAAAGGCGGAATTTACACCTCTGTTTAATCAAAGCGAATATTGTGAAATGGTGGATAAGGCGAAACATTACATTAAAGAAGGGGATATTTTTCAGGTGGTGCTGTCCAATCGTCTGGAGGCGNCCATGGAAGGAAGCCTGCTTGATGNCTACAGAGNGCTTCGAACCACCAATCCTTCACCCTATANGTTTTACTTTTCGGGGGNTGACGGAGANATCACNGGTGCAANCCCTGAAANNTNGGTAANGCTGGANCAGNGTACACTCCACNCCTTTCCTTTGGCGGGAACAAGACCCAGAGGGGCTACGGAGGAAGAGGATTTGGCATTGGAAGCGGAGCTTCTGGCAGATGAAAAANAACGGNNAGNNCGATTACAATATGCTGGTGNANTTGGGNAGAAATTGACANTGNCNANATCNGCNNGNTTGGANGTGTGNNNGNAGAAANNNATATGNCNATAGAAAGGTNTTCTCATGTGNTGCANATTGGTNCCNCNGTNGNGGGAAGTATCAGAGAGGACAGAGATGCTTTGGATGCGGTAGATGCCATACTTCCCGCAGGAACTCTTTCTGGGGCGCCGAAGTTACGGGCCTGTGAAATCATCAATGAACTAGAAAATAATAAACGCGGCATCTATGGAGGAGCTATCGGCTATTTGTCCTTTACGGGAAATCTGGATGTCTGCATTGCAATCCGGCTTGCCTTCTCCAAAAACGGCAAGGTATTCATCCGTTCCGGGGCAGGCATTGTGGCGGACAGCGTTCCTGAACGGGAATATAAGGAGTGCATCCAAAAAGCAGCCGCAGTAATGACGGCAATCAATTTAGCGCAGGAGGGCTTGGAAGAATGATACTTTTGATTGATAATTATGACAGTTTTTCCTACAATGTGTATCAGCTTGTGGGTTCTGTAAATCCCGATATCAGGGTAATCAGAAATGATGAGATGACCATAGCACAGATTGAGGCACTTGCGCCTTCCCATATTATTTTGTCGCCGGGACCCGGCAGACCTGTGGATGCAGGCATCTGCGAAGAGGTAGTAAAATATTATGCAGGAAAGATCCCCATTTTAGGAATCTGTCTGGGACATCAGGCAATCTGTGAGGTATTTGGAGCTACCGTCACTTATGCAAGTCAATTGATGCACGGGAAACAGTCCGTGGCAGTGTTGGATACGGAGAGTGCTTTATTTAAAGGGATGGACAGGGAAATCACAGTGGCAAGATATCATTCCCTGGCAGCCGCTTCGGATAGTATGCCAAAAGAGCTGTCAGTTACTGCTGCCACAAAGGACGGAGAAATCATGGCGGTGGAACACAGAGAACTTCCGGTATATGGCGTGCAGTTCCATCCGGAATCCGTGTTGACACCGGAAGGTAAAAAGATTATGGAGAACTTTTTAAAAATACAAAATTTACAAAAGGAGAAGAAAAAAATGGTTATCAGTGAAGCAATCCAAAAACTAGTTAAAAGAGAAGATATTGGTTATGAGATGGCAAAGGATGTTATGAATGAGATTATGAGCGGAGAGGCGGATGATGTGCAGAAGAGCGCTTATCTGACAGCTCTTGCAATGAAGGGAGAAACAATTGAAGAAATCACAGGTTCGGCGGAAGTTATGAGAAGTCATGGACTTAAATTGAATACCGATGAAGAGACGTTGGAAATTGTGGGAACAGGCGGAGATGGTTCCAATTCCTTCAATATTTCCACTACGGCTTCCCTGATTATTGCAGCGGCAGGCGTTCCGGTTACAAAGCATGGAAACCGTGCAGCAAGTTCAAAGTCTGGGGCAGCTGATTGTCTGGAGAACTTGGGAGTGGATATTGCACTAGAGCCTGAAAAGAATGAAAAGGTGCTCAAGCAGGCAGGGATTTGCTTCCTTTTTGCACAAAAATATCACACTGCAATGAGATTTGTAGGACCCATCCGCAAAGAGTTGGGAATCCGCACGATTTTCAATATCTTGGGACCTCTGGCAAATCCTGCCAATCCTTCTTTGCAGATTATGGGAGTTTATGAAGAAAGTATGCTGGAACCCATGGCAAAAGTGCTTTCCAACTTGGGTGTGAGACGTGGTATGGTGGTTTATGGACAGGATAAGCTGGATGAGATTTCTGCTAGTGCCCCCACTAGTGTCTGTGAGATTGACAATGGCAATTTTAAAAAGTATGTCATTACGCCGGAGGAATTTGGCCTTTCCCGATGTGCAAAAACTGATTTACTAGGTGGTACGCCCCAGGAAAATGCAGAAATCACCAAGGCAATCCTTAAAGGTGAAAAAGGCGCTAAGCGGGATGCAGCAGTTTTAAATGCAGGCGCAGCGCTCTATGTGGCAGGCAAGGCAGCAAGCATTGCAGATGGCGTAAAGTTGGCGCAAGAGACCATTGACAGCGGGAAGGCGTTAGAGAAAATGGAGCAGTTTGTGGAGTGCAGTAATCAATGAACTGAGTTTCGCAATCAATTTGATAAAACAGAGAAAGGAGCAGCGCATATGATTTTGGATGAGATTGCAGCAGCAACTCAAAAGCGGATAGAAGCGCAAAAGATTCAAAAATCCTTGGAGAAGATAAGGGCGCAGGCTTATGCCTGTGAGTTGCATACGGGATTTCCCTTTGAGAAAGCTCTTGCAAAAGAGGGAATGAGCTTTATCTGTGAAGTCAAGAAAGCATCTCCCTCCAAGGGAG
>WFLX010047420.1_pt1 | contig 16148 bp, 10 predicted proteins | sample 4967041 | NCBI WGS metagenome assembly WFLX01 (sample SAMN12857096, study PRJNA449069) | gut metagenome | isolation source: stool from male and female vole | host: Microtus ochrogaster | place: USA:Florida | collected 2017 | reverse complement strand
TGGCACAAAATGCATGTACGACATCAATGAGCGTCCCGACCTTCAAGTGGAGATGCCGATTCTTGATATGGTCCATGCTGTCTTATACGAGGGGGTGAATGTGCGTCGAGCAATGAAGGAACTCTCAGATTATTTTTCATAAATCTAATAGTTATTAAAATCAAATATTATGAAAGCAGTTAGTTTAGACATTCAGCATGCGGTATACTTCGCTGATAAGGAGTATAACGCCAATCAAGCAGCAGCCGTAGAGGCTATAAAAGATGTAAACACAGGTCGTGCAGCAGGCAACGACTTCCTCGGATGGGTAAAACTTCCATCTGAAACTGATCCTGCTCTCCTTTCAAAGATCAATGCCACAGCAGATCGACTGAAAGAGAAATGTGATTATGTAGTATGCATCGGTATCGGTGGAAGTTACTTAGGAGCAAAGGCTGTAATCACTGCTTTGAGCAACAACTTCGCTGACTTTATCAACAATCCGGAACCAAAGCACGCTAAAGTGCTCTACGCAGGACAAAACATTGGTGAAGAATATACTGCAGAACTTCAGGACTTCCTCAAGGATAAGAAGTTCGGTATTGTTGTTATCTCTAAGTCTGGTACCACAACAGAACCTGCTATTGCGTTCCGACTTCTCAAGGCTCAGCTCGAAGAGCAGGTTGGCAAAGAGGCTGCAAAGGAACTCATAGTAGCCATCACAGACGAAAAGAAAGGCGCGCTCCGCACTCTCGCTACTCAGGAAGGATATGAGACTTACGTAATTCCAGACAATGTTGGCGGTCGCTTCTCTGTGCTTACTCCTGTTGGCCTGCTTCCAATCGCAGTTGCTGGCTTTGACATTGCAAAACTCGTGGCTGGCGCAGCAGAAATGGAAAAAGACACCACAGAACCAGGTGACAACAACATCGCTGAGACCTACGCCCGCGTCCGCAACGCACTTTATCAGAGTGGCAAGAAGATTGAGATACTCGCCAACTTCAACCCGAAACTGCATTATTTTGCTGAGTGGTGGAAACAACTTTATGGTGAAAGCGAAGGCAAAGACGGAAAGGGTATCTTCCCGGCAGCTGTTGACTTTACTACCGACCTCCACTCAATGGGACAGTGGATTCAGGATGGCGAACGCACTATCTTCGAGACTGTAATATCTGTAAAGGAACCACTTCTCCACAAATATATCCCCACTGATGATCAGAACCTTGATGGCCTTAACTTCCTCGGTGGAAAGAAGATCGACGATGTCAACAAGATGGCAGAACTTGGCACTATGCTTGCTCATGTCGACGGAGGAGTGCCAAACATCAAGATTGAGATCAACAAACTCGATGAGTATACGCTCGGTGCACTCATCTACTTCTTTGAGAAGGCATGTGGCATCTCTGGATATATGCTCGGAGTGAATCCTTTCAACCAGCCCGGCGTAGAAGCATACAAGAAAAATATGTTCGCGCTTCTTGGGAAACCTGGCTATGAGAAGGAAACTGCTGATATCCAGGCGCGTCTGAATAAGTAATATATTGCAAACTTGTTACAGATGTTAAATAAAAGTTAATATGACACTTTATCATAAATTCAAATGAACATTACGGCTTTCAGTCGCGTTTAATAGACGTAACTCAGACAGAAACAATGGTTGCAAGACAATAAGTCAGAAAGCATCCAACTGAGTTAATTAAAATTGATTAGATTGATTAGTTTAATTGCTATAAGCGTTCTGAAAAAAAGTTGTTATTGTTGTTTGAATTAAAGGAATTAGGTCGACGTGAGTCGACCTATTTTCTTTTTTGCATATTCGCGATTTTTTTATTAATTTTGCGCTTTAGTACTCATCCAATTAAATTGTGATAGACAAAACCACAACATATTGAAATGAAAAGAATTTTATTAATAAGGATGTTGACTCTTTCAATTGTATGCATGATTATATTTTTTTCATGCGGAGCAGCTAAGGAAAAAACATCCGACTCTATACTAACGCATTCAGAATCTGACGGAAACGCCAAGTTGGGTTTTTCGGCTGATAGTGCATATCATTATGTCGAGACTCAGGTCAAATTCGGTCCGCGTGTTCCAGGTTCTGAAGCCCATAGACTTTGTGGCGATTGGCTCGTCAGAAAACTGAAGTCATTTGGCGCCGACGTCACTGAACAGACAGCTGCACTGACCACCTTCGATGGCACCAAGATACCTATGCGCAATATATTTGCCCAAATCAATCCGGAGGCAGAGCTGCGCATCCTTCTCCTCGCACATTGGGACAGCCGTCCTTGGGCGGACAATGACCCTGACCCGGCGAAGCACTCAACTCCCGTAGATGGTGCCAACGATGGGGCTAGTGGCACCGGAGTTATCCTTGAACTCGCACGCTCGATCATTAAAGACGGCACTGCCCCTGGATTAGACATCCTTCTCTGCGATGCTGAGGATTGGGGAGAAGAGAACAATGATGAGAGTTGGGCAATGGGAGCAAGGTATTTTGCCAACAATCTCCCTATACAGGACTACAAGCCTACTGTCTCAANACTTCTTGACATGGTAGGCGCTCACGATGCGACATTCATGAGGGAATATTTCTCCCAACTTGCCAATCCCGCTCTTGCTGATCAGATATGGAGCATCGCAAAGATGTTGGGGCATGAAGGTATGTTCCCTAACAGAATGGGGTCTGCTATCACGGACGACCATGTGGAACTCATAAAAGCCGGCATTCCAACAATCGACATAATAGACTACCGAGAAGGTTCCGGGTTTTTCAGCGGGTGGCACACAACTTCCGATAATATGGATGGTATCTCCAAAGAGACGCTCAAAGCTGTTGGAGACATATTGGAGCTCTTTACCCACTCGCCAATAGGAATATTCAGATAATAATATAATATACTCAACGACATGAATTTCGTAGAAGAACTTACCTGGCGCGGCATGATCCACACCATGATGCCTGGCACAGAAGAACAACTTAATAAGGAGATGACTACTGCTTACCTTGGTATTGACCCCACTGCAGACTCCCTTCACATTGGGCACCTTTGCGGAGTGATGATGCTTCGTCATCTCCAACGTTGTGGCCACAAGCCTATTGCTCTTGTAGGAGGCGCAACAGGTATGATCGGTGACCCCTCGGGCAAGAGCGCTGAGCGAAATCTTCTTGACGAAGCAACTTTGCGTCATAATCAGGAAGCCATCAAGAAGCAGCTCTCTCGCTTTCTCGACTTTGAAAGTGAGGCTCCCAACAAAGCAGAACTCGTCAACAACTATGACTGGATGAAAGATTTCTCCTTCCTTGACTTCGCTCGCGAGATTGGAAAGCACATCACAGTGAACTACATGATGGCTAAGGAATCAGTCCAGAAGCGTCTTAATGGAGAAGCTCGTGACGGTCTAAGCTTCACTGAATTCACTTATCAGCTCCTCCAGGGCTACGATTTCCTTCACCTTTATGAGACAAAGGGGTGTAAGCTCCAGCTCGGAGGCTCCGACCAATGGGGCAACATCACGACAGGAGGAGAACTTATTCGTCGTAAACTTGGNGGNGAGGTATATGCCCTCACATGTCCGCTCATCACNAAAGCCGATGGTGGAAAATTTGGCAAGACGGAAAGTGGCAATGTGTGGCTTGATGCAAGATACACNTCTCCATATAAGTTCTATCAGTTCTGGCTTAATGTTGGCGATGCAGAGGCTGAGAAATATCTAAAGATATTCACNTTCCTTACAAAAGAAGAAATAGAGGCCCTTGCTGCCGAGCATGCGAAAGATCCTGGCCTGCGTCCGCTGCAGAAAAAACTCGCAGAGGAAGTGACTGTTATGGTACACGGTCGCGAGGCTTATGATGCAGCTGTATCTGCAAGCAAGATTCTATTCAGCAACAGTGCAGTGGAAGAACTTCATAAACTTGATGAGCAGACTTTGCTCGACCTCTTCGAGGGAGTTCCAAGATTTGAAGTTGCAAGTGCCGACATTGAAGCAGGCATACCGGTGCTTGANTTCCTTGCNGAAAAGACAGCTGTTTTCCCATCAAAAGGAGAGGCNCGCAAGATGATACAAGGCAATGGAGTAAGCATAAATAAAGAAAAACTTACAGATCCGACAGCTATCATCGGCAAAGATCACCTGCTTGGGGGCAAATATATACTTGCTCAGAAAGGCAAAAAGAATTATTTCCTTATCACAATCAAATAATCCTAACCTCNAAACCATTAAGTTGGGCAATAAATTAAAAAGAAATGCCTGAATTCGATATACACGGAAGCCAGACCACACCAACGGGAAGCGACCGCGACATAGAAAAAGCCCTCCGACCGCTGAATTTCGATGATTTCAGCGGTCAGGAGAAGATTGTGGCAAACCTTCGCGTCTTTGTGCAGGCTGCCCGTATGCGTGGTGAGGCTCTTGACCACACACTGCTCCATGGCCCTCCAGGACTTGGAAAGACTACCTTGAGCAATATAGTGGCTAATGAACTGAATGTCGGATTCAAGGTGACGAGTGGCCCGGTGCTTGATAAGCCAGGTGATCTCGCTGGTATTCTAATGAGCCTTGAGCCTCATGATGTGCTTTTCATCGATGAAATCCACCGTCTGCATCCCATTGTGGAAGAATATCTATATTCTGCAATGGAAGACTATCGCATTGATATTCTCCTCGATAAAGGACCGGGGGCAAAGTCGGTGCAACTTACGATTTCTCCATTTACCCTGATAGGAGCCACGACTCGAAGTGGCCTTCTTACCGCTCCTCTTCGTGCTCGATTTGGCATCAACTGCCATCTTGAATATTACGATCATGAAGTGCTTAAGGGAATCGTTAAGCGTTCGGCGCGTCTGCTTAATACTTCTATCATGGATGATGCTGCACTTGAGATTGCGCTGCGCAGCCGTGGCACTCCACGTATTGCCAACGCATTGCTCAGGCGTGTGCGCGACTTTGCTATGGTAATGGGCAATGGCACTGTTGATATTTCTACCGCCAAGATGGCTCTTGAAGCATTGAATATCGACACTCATGGACTTGATGAGATTGACAATCGAATACTGACTACCATTATTGACAAATTCGGTGGCGGTCCAGTGGGGTTGACCACTATAGCGACTGCACTTGGTGAAGACAGTGGCACAATAGAAGAAGTCTATGAGCCATTTCTCATCAAGGAGGGTTTCTTGAAACGCACACCACGCGGACGAGAAGTTACAGACCTCGCCTTCCGTCATCTCAATCGTTATCCAAAGACAAACGCTCCCTCTCTCTTTGATTGATTACTCTCATCATCTGACAACCGGCAACTGGAAATGGCAGGAATTAAATCATTAGTAAAAGACACAGCTGTCTATGGGCTGAGCAGCATTATCGGCAGATTTCTCAACTGGGGACTTGTGCCGCTATATACATACGCGTTCCCATTAGAGGAATATGGTATTGTCAGTTATCTATATGCCATTGTGGCGGTCGTAATCGTAGTTTTAAACTACGGTATGGAGACTGGATTCTTCCGGTATGCAAGCAAGGAGAAAGACTATGAATCTGTCTACTCCACATGTCTCGTGTCCATCGCTACCACGTCATGCCTTTTTATAGCCGTCGTAGCCGAATTTCTCTCGCCTATTTCATCCGCACTAAAACTCCCACACCATCCTTCTTATGTGATGATGATGACTGTTACTGTTGCGGTTGATGCTTTCTCCAACATCCCTTTTGCGTATTTGAGATTCCGGCGGAAAGCCTGGACATTCGCTGCTATAAAGCTTATAAATATTGGAGTCAATATCGGTCTAAACCTATTTTTTATATTGCTTTGTCCGAAACTCAATGAATCTGCACCATACCTTATATCTTGGTTTTATGAGCCGTTAGGAGGAGCGTCATTCAGTGTAGGTTGGATTTTCTTGGCTAATGTCATCAGTACAATGGTGGTTTTAGTTTGTCTCGTGCCATGGATGAGAGTAAAGAAATTTGTATGCGACACTCAATTGCTTGGAAAGATGCTCAATTATTCATGGCCTCTCTTGGTGCTCGGTGTCGCTGGCAATCTCAGTCAGGGTATGGGACAGATTATTATTCCATATCTTTTCCCTAACGATCCTGATGGGGCAAGGGCTATGGTTGGTCTTTATGGAGCCAATATAAAGATTGCGGTGGTGATGATGATGTTTACCCAAGCATTTAGATATGCCTATGAACCATTCATTTTTTCAAAGGCAGCGCAACAAGGCGAAAATAAGACTCAAGCATATTGCGATGCGATGAAATATTTTGTGATATTTGGACTCGCAATATTCCTCGGAGTGATGTATTTTCTCCCTGTGTTGAAGCATTTCATATCTCCTTCTTATTGGGCAGGATTGCAGGTGGTGCCGATAATGATGATTGCAGACTTATGTTTCGGCGTATATTTCAATCTGTCGCTTTGGTATAAGCTTACCGACCGCACAAGGTGGGGTATGTATCTTTCCCTACTCGGGTTCGTTCTTATGCTTGCGGGAAACCTTATACTTGTGCCTGCTATTGGTATGCCCAATGGATATATAGGATCGGCTTGGGCGGCATTNATATCATACGCAGGAATCATGACCGTCAGTTATCTACTTGGCAGAAAATACTATCCAATCCCATACGAAGTGAAGCGGATCGGTTGCTACTCGCTCCTTGCGGCTTTACTTTGGGGCATAGGAATCCTATGTGATTTCAAATATGCGATGTGGGGTACATATATTGTGAGGTCTTTGCTGTTAGGCCTATATGTGTTAATTGTGGTATATTATGAAAATGTTCCATTATTATCCTCTAAACTTCACACAATACTACATCATATTGGCAAGACAACAAGCAAGTCATAAATANCTATAAGAAAATTTTGTCGAGTGCGAACATTTTATTAACTTTGCACAATAATTAATAAACATATACGGCATATGGCTTCAGATAAGTATGACTTGAGCACTGTCAAAGGGCGCCTTCTGACATATTTAAAGGAAAAGCGAATACCTCAGACAGAATTTTGCAGACGTCTTGGAGTGGCTCCGACATACATAGGCGTGATACGCAAATCGATTCCTGCGGAAAAGATCAATCGCATAGCCACTTTGTATCCAGACCTTAACCGCGACTGGCTATTATATGGAGAAGGAGAAATGTGTATCAAAGAAACTACGGATCCGCGTAAGTTCCTTCAGGATGCCGGCTATCTTGTGCCTCTTCTTCCTGTCACTGCTTTTGCAGGCAATATCACAGCCTGGTCGCAATCAGTCAATACCAATGAATGCGAGAAAGTCATAAGTCCGGTTCAAGGTGTTGATTTTGCTATTAGAATTTCAGGCGACAGCATGGAGCCTGATTTTCATGACGGGGCTATCATTCTGATTAAAAAAATCGACGACAAGGCTTTCATTCCTTGGGGGCATCCAATGATTGTGGATTCTTCAAATGGCGTGTTTTTTAAAGACGTGTATCCATCCGAGCATGGCAAAACATACATAGAGGCACAAAGTCACAACCCCAAATATCCTCCACTTGAAATCCCTCTTGATTGTGTTTATGGACTCTATCGAGTCGTAACTACACTCAATACATATTCCTCTTATTGAAAAATACAATAAAAATATATACAATGGCAGAATACAACCACAACGACATCGAATCGCGTTGGCAACAATTTTGGCGCGATAATGAAGTTTTCAAGACTGAAATAAACAAAGATAAACCAAAATATTATGTGCTCGATATGTTTCCCTACCCTTCAGGAGCCGGACTGCATGTCGGCCACCCTCTTGGTTACATTGCCAGCGATATCTATTCAAGATACAAAAGACAGCAGGGATTCAATGTCCTGCACCCAATGGGCTATGACGCCTACGGACTTCCTGCTGAGCAATATGCAATTCAGACGGGACAACACCCTGAGAAAACCACCAATGACAATATCGAACGTTATCGATCTCAACTTGATAAAATAGGATTCTCTTTCGATTGGAGCCGTGAAGTGCGCACATGCGATCCTAAATACTACAAATGGACACAATGGGCTTTCATGCAGATGTTCAATCATTATTACGACACTGAGCTCGGCAAGGCGCGCCCCATCTCAGACCTTGTGAAACATCTTGAGAAGCACGGCACAGAAGGGCTTCATGCCGCTGAGACAAAGGAAATATCGCTGACTGCCGATCAATGGAACGCTATGAGCGAGAAAGAACAGCGTGAGACTCTCATGAACTGGAGGATAGCTTTCCAAGGCGAGACAATGGTAAACTGGTGCCCGGAACTTGGCACTGTGCTCGCCAATGATGAGGTGTCTGAAGGACTTAGCGTCCGTGGAGGATTCCCTGTAGAGCAAAAACTTATGCGTCAGTGGTGTCTTCGCGTGTCGGCATATGCACCGCGTCTTCTTGACGATCTTAACGATCTTGCTTGGAGTGATTCTCTAAAAGAGACTCAGCGCAACTGGATTGGACGCAGTGAGGGCGCAGAAATGAGATTCCCGGTGAAAAATTCTGATCTCGAACTTGAAATCTTCACCACTCGCGCTGATACTGTATTTGGCGTGACATTCATGGTGCTTGCCCCGGAATCTGAATATGTAAAACTACTCACCACTCCAGAGCAAAAGGAAGCTGTAGAGGCCTATCTCAATGAAGTGAAGCATAAGACTGAGCGTGAACGTCAGATTGATAAGAAAGTGACTGGCGTATTCACCGGAGCTTATGCTATCAATCCGCTTAGCGGAAAGGAAATACCTGTCTGGGTCAGCGATTATGTTCTTGCCGGCTATGGCACCGGGGCAATCATGGCTGTTCCAGCTCACGACTCACGCGACTATGCCTTTGCTAAAAAATTCAATCTTCCTATTATCCCTCTGATCGAAGGGGCTGATGTTTCGGAAGANAGTTTCGATGCCAAGGAAGGAATCGTATGTAATTCTTGTGGCCCTGACCTTGACCTCAATGGATTGACTGTGAAGGAGGCGATTGCAAAGACAAAGAAACACATCTCGGAGAAGGGAATTGGCAAAGTGAAAGTCAACTACCGCCTTCGCGATGCAATTTTCTCTCGTCAGCGCTATTGGGGCGANCCATTCCCNGTCTACTATAAAGATGGAATTGCCTATCTCATGGATGAATCGGCTCTTCCATTGCTCCTTCCTGAAGTGAGCAGTTATCTCCCTACTGCCGACGGAGAGCCTCCTCTTGGACGCGCTGAAAATTGGAAAACCCCTGAAGGGTATCCTATCGAACTTTGCACTATGCCAGGATTTGCAGGCAGCTCAGCCTACTATTTGCGATATATGGATCCCCATAATGATGAAGCCCTCGTCAGCAAAGAAGCCGACGAATACTGGCGCGATGTAGATCTCTATGTCGGAGGAGCGGAGCATGCTACAGGTCACCTCATATATAGCCGATTCTGGAATAAATTCCTATATGATCTTGGACTCGTGGTAAGTCCTGAACCATTCAAGAGGCTCGTCAATCAAGGAATGATACAGGGGCGCACAAATTTTGTCTATAGAATCAAAGGCACTAATACCTTCGTAAGTAAGGGGCTCATCGATCAATACGACACTACGCCAATCCGAGTAGACGTTAATATTGTCAACAACGATATCCTCGATCAGGAGGCATTCAAAGCATGGCGTCCGGATTTTGCAAATGCAGAATTCATTCTTGAGGATGGTAAATATGTCTGTGGATATGCAGTGGAAAAGATGTCAAAGTCTATGTTCAATGTGGTGAATCCTGATGACATTGTCGAAAAATATGGAGCCGACACCCTTAGGCTGTATGAAATGTTCCTTGGTCCGGTGGAGCAGTCTAAACCTTGGGATACTAATGGCATCGATGGAGTCAACCGCTTCCTGAGAAAACTATGGAACATCTTCTCAAAACGCACAGATACCAAACGGAATGCGCAAGAGAAGAAAATCATGCATACTCTCATCAAGAAAGTCAGTCAGGATATTGAGAACTTCTCATTTAATACATCTGTGGCAGCGTTTATGATCGCAGTCAATGAACTCAGCAAACTCCCTTCTGTGAGTGTTGAATCGATGGAAGAGTTTGCCAGGCTGATTGCTCCTTTTGCACCCCACATAGCAGAAGAGTTCTGGCATCAACTCGGTCACGATGGCAGTGTATCCGACAGCGAATGGCCTAAATGGGAAGAAGAGGCTTTGAAAGAAGACACTGTGAAATATCCTGTTCAATTCAATGGCAAGATGCGTTTCAACATAGAAGTGCCGGCNGATAGCGATAAAGCTGCNGTGGAAGCGGCAGTTCTTTCCGATCCAGCTGCAGAGAAATGGCTGGAAGGGAAGACTCCAAAGAAGGTGATTGTAGTGCCGGGGCGAATTGTCAATATCGTGCTCTGATTTGCTTAAAATTCATTAAAAAGGTGGTGTTCCGANNNTTCGGAANGCCNCCTTATGTCTTATTAGGTAATAAAGAGGGTGGAATTACGTTAAATAATAACAACACACGCTTTATATACGGATATGACAAAGAAACTAAAACTTGTGATGGCCACCAACAACGCAGGCAAACTGCGCGAGGCGAGGGCTATCGCGGGCGATAATCTTGAGATTTTAAGTCTCGAGGATATAGGTTATCACGAAGATATACCAGAGACTGCTGACACTCTTGAAGGAAATGCACTGATTAAGGTGCGTGCTATTAAGGATGCCTGTGGTCTTGACTGCTTTGCTGACGATACAGGTCTTTTAGTAGACGCTCTCAATGGTGCGCCTGGTGTCCATACTGCACGCTATGCGGGAGATGCTTGCAATCCTGACGACAATATTGACCTGCTGCTTAAGAACCTTGAAGGCGTTGAAAATCGTCGGGCAAGATTTTGCACATGCGTTGCTCTCTCTCTAAATGGAGAAGAACATTTATTTGACGGAAAAGTAGAAGGGACAATTGCAAAAGAAAGAAGTGGAAACCATGGGTTTGGCTATGATCCCATATTTATCCCAGAAGAGTCAGGCATTTGCTTTGCAGAAATGTCAGATGAAGATAAAAATGCTATTTCTCATAGAGGTCGTGCTATTTCCTCTATGATGAAATGGCTTTCTACCCTTTGTCTGTGTCTCTTTTCGATAATCAGGGTTGACGCTGCAGTCTCTAATGACTGGAGGCTTTTCAATACTTTCGACGACAAAATAGAGAATATATTCGACACTCCAAATAAAACATACATTCTTGCGCTTGCTCAGGCATTTGACGAATCGTATGTCGATAATGCTAATTTTGCTGACAACAACGAAAAATTAATGTTTCTTTTTTCTTATGATAAAGAATCAGATGAACTTCGCCAACTTAATGCCCAAAATTCATTAAGTCGCAGTTTGATAAAGCAAGCAAATTATAATGCTCTTAGAAATTATCTGCTTATTGTCTATGATGACCATACTATAGATTTGCTTCATGACGATGGCACAGTCTACACCATCAATGCTCTTAATGGGAATAATCCTACAGGATCCAAAGATGTGCGCGCCATTTCATTTGATCCTGAACGCAATTTGGCTTATCTGGCTACAGATTTCGGATATTTGATTATAGATGATAAGAAAAATGAGGTGGCATCCAGTGGCGTTTATAATGAGCCCATCGATAAAATCATTAGGGTTGGTGATTATCTTTTGATAGTCAGAGATGGAAATTTGTATTACGATGATGTTGATTCAAAGCATATATCACTGTCAGATTTCCATGAAACTGATTGGGGAGGAGAGGGTGTCGTAGGCGATCTTTTGTCGCTTGCACCTGATAAGTTTGTGATTTCAAGGAATGCTGATGGAAACATAACTCATTCAATAGTCAGTTTTGTTCCAGATGTGGAGGCTCCGAAGGTTAAGAAGATTGGGAGATTTGATAATTCCATCATATCGGAGAATAAAAATGGTATTTTATTAGCCAGATATGAGCATCTTCATCAGATTGCCAGGGATGATGAATCAATATCATCTATTAGACGTCGACAAGATGACAATTATCTTGTATGTGGCAGTTGGGACTTTAAAAACTTTTATTATGCCAAATCTCGTGAGGGATTTTATTCAGTTCGTCACGAGGATGATGATCAATGGAGTCTTACAAGACAGGCTGCCAGGCCAAATGCTCCTGCTGTTTTTAGGTCGGATAATCTTTTTTATTCACCACAACATGGTATGCTTGTCAATACACACGGAATCAATCAAAATTTCAACTCGAGATTCGCTCCGAATCCAATTCTTTTGTCAATAATCAAAGATCAGGATTGGTCGATGCATGGTATCCCATATTTATATCCGGAGCAAAAATACGTCTTGACAAATCCTTGTGGAATTGCGCAGGATCCGGATAACCATAATATTTTCTATTTCGGATCGACTATGAATGGTCTTCTTCGCTACGACATTACTGATATGTCGTCGTTCTTGCATATGACCAGAAGCGATGACTCCCCCAATGCACCGGGACATGTGTCAATCCAAGATCCTTATACAGCATGGGGTGGAGCATTCGCAGTAGTAAATCCTGCATTTGATAGCAAAGGCAATTTATTAGTGGGTCATCTCAATACCGAAATTAAGGATAATTATATACCCGAATTATGGATTTGGACTCCGGAAAAAAGACGAGCCAGTGTTTCTCCAGAGACATTCCAACCTTTTGTCAGACTTAAAATAGACAACGTAATTGCATCCTCTTTCAATTCTGTCCTGCCTTTATCATATCAAGGGAATGAGAACATGGTAGGATTCATGTTAATTAATGATTACAATAGGCCATTAGTAATCTATGATCACAATGGAACTGTAGAAACTGTTTCGGATGATCGACAGGCAATTATAGATGTCCAAAATCTCGAAGATTCTGACGGCAAATTCAGTTGTAATTATCTTTATTGCTTCATTGAAGATCCTTCCACCGGGCTTATATGGGTTGGCACAGATAATGGTGTATTCACGTTGAATCCCAAAGATGCCTTTACCTATCCCAATAAGGTGTCGCGAATTAAGGTCAGCCGTAATGACGGAACATCACTTGCAGACTATCTTCTTACCGGCATTAGCGTAAACGATATTTCTATTGACGGATTGGGAAGAAAATGGTTCTCTCTTTCAGGAGGTGGCTTAGTCTGCACATCTTCAGATGGGAAGAAGATAATCAAGCAACTGACGAGCAACAACTCTATGCTTCCTTCAGATTTAGTCTACTCGTCATGCTATAATCCGGATAATAATTCTATGATGATAGCCACTTCATCAGGACTCTGTGAATATTATCTAAGCGGACAAAATTCTGAAAATGGAGTTTCAGAGATTAGGGCTTATCCCAATCCTGTACGTCATGATTATTATGGATGGGTTACAATCGACGGGCTTGAAGAAGACTGCATCGTAAAAATTGCTGATTCTTCGGGAAATATAGTTCGAGAACTCGGCCCTGTTTCTTCAGGGAGGGTGCAGTGGGACGTCTGCGGCATGGATCTCAATAGAGTGCCAAGCGGAGTATATTACGTGCTTGCTTCATCCGGACCCAATGGCGGATCTTATTCTGAAGCCACCAAGATTCTTGTGATTAACCGATAGATAGGGCTCTTAAACTTTCATCATATCCTATGGGAAAGAATAAACTACAGAAATTCTCCGATATGGAGACATTCGGATGTGTGCTACAATATCCGAGACACATATTGATACAGGAAGGCTTTCCTTATAAAGGAAAATGGAACAGTGAATTTTTCTCGCGTTCCAACCCAATTACTCTCGAATTGGGGTGTGGGAAGGGAGAATACACAGTAGGGCTTGCAGAAGCAAATCCAGATCGAAACTATATAGGTGTGGATATAAAGGGTGCAAGAATGTGGAAGGGGGCAAAAAGTGTTGAGGAAAAAGGGATGGAAAACGCAGCTTTCTTGCGAACTGAAATCGAACAAATTTCTCAATTTTTCAGTCCAGGTGAAATTGATGAGATTTGGATTACATTCCCCGACCCTCAGATGCAGAAGGCAAGAAAACGATTGACTTCATCACGTTTTTTGTCCAACTATCGGACATTTCTCAATCCCAAAGGTGTTGTCAATCTAAAGACTGATTCTCCATTTCTGTATGAATACACCAAACGTCTGGCAGAGACAAATGGCTTCGAAATTCTAAAGATTACTGATGATCTTTATGGGAGCGGACTTGCTGATCCGGTCACCTCTATCAAGACGTTCTATGAGCAGCAATGGCTTTCACGCGGAAAGACCATAAAACTTATCTCCTTCCGCATTGGAGATGGTGAGATAATAGAACCCGACTGCTCCGATTTGGTGAAAGATGACTATCATAGCGAATTTGGAAGACACTCCTCAAATAATAATTTAAATTGATCGTAATACTTAATCGTTGATTGTATAAAACAATGGCTATATACCCAAAATTGATACTTGACGCACTGACAAATGTCAAGTACCCCGGCAACGGAAAAAACATCGTTGATCTCGGAATGGTGGAAGATGACATCCGCATTGACGGTAATAAAGTGTCTTTTTCGATTATCTTTGATCGGCCCACCGACCCCTTTATCAAATCTGTAGTGCGGGCAGCCGAGGCCACACTTCCTGTTTTTGCAGATCCAAATATCGACGTCAAGGGCCGGATCTCTGTAAAATATCGTCAGATTGAGGCCCCTAAGCCTGAAACTCCACTACCCGGAGTCAAGAATATTATTGGAATAAGTTCAGGAAAGGGAGGTGTTGGCAAATCCACAGTGTCTGCCAATCTTGCAATCGCGCTTGCTGCAAAAGGCTATAAGGTTGGTCTTCTCGATGCCGATATTTTCGGACCTTCGATGCCAAAAATGTTTGGCGTTGAGGATGCAAAACTATACATGGTCACTCAAGAAGGGAAAGACTGGATTGACCCTGTTGAGAAATTCGGTGTGAAAATGTTGAGCATAGGATTTGTTGTAGACAAGAATAGTCCTGTCCTTTGGCGTGGAGGAATGGCTTCCAATGCACTGAAGCAACTAATCACTGAAGCATGGTGGGGCGACCTTGACTATTTCTTAATTGATATGCCTCCCGGCACAAGCGACATTCACCTTACCCTTGTGCAGACACTTCCTATCACAGGAGTCATAGTAGTCAGCACACCTCAAGAAGTGGCACTTGCTGATGCTCGCAAGGGTATAGGAATGTTCCGAAGTGATAAAATCAATGTGCCTATATTAGGACTTGTAGAGAATATGGCTTGGTTCACTCCCGCACCTCATCCGGAAGAAAAATACTACATATTCGGCAATGGAGGAGCAGCTAAGCTTGCAGAGACAATGAATGTGCCCCTTTTAGCGCAGATTCCTCTTGTGGCTGATATCTGCGAAATGGCTGATAACGGACATCCTACAGCCACAAAATGCACTGGCGGCGACATTTCAGAGGACCCCGAGGCAAATGCCTTCTCCGATTTGGCCGACAGAGTAGTGGAGGAATGTGATCGTCGCAATAGTGAGCTTCCGCCTACTCAAGTGGTGCAAACTCACTAATGGGTAAATAGATACTTTATCATTCATCATTATAATTATTTTTAATACAGTGTCAACAGCACAAGCAGAAAATACTCGCAAGGTGACTACAAGCCGCCTTACTGAGATGAAACATCGCGGTGAGAAAATCTCTATGCTCACCGCCTATGATTACACATCTGCAAAACTTGTGGATGAAGCAGGAATGGATGTTATTCTGGTTGGAGATTCGGCATCCAATGTAATGGCTGGAAATATGACGACGCTTCCTATCACCCTCGATCAGATGATTTATCATGCAAAATCAGTGATGAAGGCTGTAAGAAGGGCTTTGGTAGTTGTCGATCTTCCATTTGGTACATATCAAGGCAACTCTAAAGAAGCGCTCGCTTCTGCTATCAGAGTAATGAAGGAAAGCCATGCAGAGGCCCTTAAACTGGAAGGTGGAGCAGAGATTGCAGAGTCAATTCAGCGTATTCTGTGTGCGGGGATTCCCGTAATGGGACATCTTGGACTGACTCCTCAGAGCATCAATAAATTTGGCACCTATAGTGTGCGTGCTAAAGAAGAAGCAGAGGCAAAAAAACTTTTGGAAGATGCCAAACTTTTGGAAGAAATTGGATGCTTTGCAATTGTGCTTGAGAAGATACCTGCTAAGTT
>WFLX010076679.1_pt1 | contig 16149 bp, 8 predicted proteins | sample 4967041 | NCBI WGS metagenome assembly WFLX01 (sample SAMN12857096, study PRJNA449069) | gut metagenome | isolation source: stool from male and female vole | host: Microtus ochrogaster | place: USA:Florida | collected 2017 | reverse complement strand
CGATGCGGGCGCGGACTCCCTCCACTATCCCATTCCGCAGGCCGGGCCCTACGAAAATCTCCCCGACGACAAAAGCCTGCATTTCAAGAACCCCGTCACCGAAGAGATTGTCTACGATCCGCATACCAACGAATATGTCTTGAAGCGCAAAGCGGGCGATCTGGAACTCTCGCACCGCAACATGAGCATGGAGGATTATCTCCAATACGACATGGACCGCGCCATAAAGGACTATTGGAAGACCAAGGCCGACTACACGCCCACCACGTCTTCTGGCTTGGGCGGCTTGATTCCCGGGCTCAATCTCAACCTCGACTTTCTCGACAATTTCTTGGGAAAGGATTTCATCAAGTTCGACCTGAACGGCTCTATCGGTCTGGATTTCGCCTTTGTAGGCACCCGGCGCGACGACCCGGCCCTCGACATCAAGAAACGTCGCACTTTCAATTTCGATTTTTCTTCCGATATTAATATAAACCTGAACGCCACGATAGCCGACCGCATCAAGTTCGACATCAGTCANAACACCGAGGCCCTCTTNCAGTTCGACAACAAATTCAAGCTGCAATACGAAGGNAAGGAGGACGAAATCATCAAGACGATAGCCGCCGGTAACGTGGATTTTCCGCTCAACACCACCTTGATAAGCGGGGTGCAGGAACTTTTCGGCCTCAAGGCGAAGTTGCAGTTCGGCAAGACCTACATCACGGGTGTGTTCTCCGAACAACGCTCGGAGGGGAGCAANATCCGNATCCAAGGAGGCGCCCAAAGCACCGATTTCGAGATTCACGCCGATGCCTACGAAGAGAACCGTCACTTCTTCCTCGCCCAATATTTCCGCGACCATTATCACGAAGCCCTCTCGCAGCTGCCTTTGGTCAACAGCCGCATCACCATCACCAAAATCGAAGTGTGGGTGACCAATGTAGGTTCTCCCGTGCAGAACAACCGCAATATCGTGGCCTTTACCGACTTGGCCGAGTCCAAGCCTTTGGCGCGCGACGTACGCGGCACGCCCCGGCAAATCTATCCCGATCAGGACAAATCGAACGACCTGCTCCGGGTGGTGGACAAGACGCAGTTGCGCAACCTCAATAACGTAAGCCGCTATCTGAGTTCGAAAGGCTATACCAACGGCCGCGAGTACGAGAAGGTGGAAAGCGCCCGCCGTCTGGATCCCTCGGAATATACGTTCAACCCCTCCTTGGGTTTCATCTCGCTCAATCAGAACCTCAATACCGAGCAGGTCTTGGCCGTGGCCTTCCAGTATCAGATTGTGGGCGACCCCGCCGTCTATCAGGTGGGTGAATTCTCCGACCAAGGCATCAACGACCCCGAGGTTTTGTTGGTCAAATTGTTGAAGTCCTCCACGCTCAACACCGAGATTCCTTTGTGGGACCTCATGATGAAGAACGTCTACGCGCTCAACACCTATCAGCTCTCGTCCGAGGATTTCCGCTTCAACATCATGTATTCGGGCAATCAGCGCGGCGTGCCCAGCGGCTATTTTACCGATGGTCCCCGCAGCGGCATTCCCTTGATACAGGTGTTCGGCGTGGATAATCTCGACCGTCAGCAGAACCGCAATCCCGACGGATTTTTCGACTTTCTGGACAACGCCGCCAAGGGAGCGGGTTACGTGCAGTCGGACAAGGGTTTGATTTATCTGCCGTGGCCCGAGCCTTTCGGTCGCGACATGGTGGAGATGTTCGGCGGCGACAGTGTGGCGGCGCAGCAATACCGCTTTGACGAACTGTATCGTAAGACCAAGACCGAAGCCCAGCAGTACACCGAGAAAAACAAGTATTCGTTCGTGGGCAGTTACAAGGGCGCGGGCGGAAGCGAAATCAATCTCGGCGTCTACAATCTGCCGCAGGGTTCGGTCAAGGTGATGGCGGGCAATACGCCTTTGGTGGAGAATGTGGACTATACGGTAAACTATTCGGCTGGTATCGTGCAGATNATCAATCCCGGCGTGCTCAATTCGGGCGTGCCTATCGATGTCAAGACCGAGAGCATGTCGAACAGTCTGCTCACCAAACGGATGATGGGCTTGCGGGTGGAACATTTCTTCAATCCCAATTTCTATGTGGGAGCCACGTTGATGAACCTGCATCAGAGTGCGCTGACACAGAAGGTAAACTATGGCGAGGAGCCTATCTCCAACACGATATACGGTTTTGATGTTTCGTANGACAAGGAGAGCCGTTGGCTCACCAAGACGGTCGATTGGCTTCTGCCTTTCGAGGACAGCAAGGCCCCCTCGCGCATCAGTCTTTACGGAGAGTTCGCGCATTTTCTGCCCGGTCACTCCCGCGCTATCGGCAAGCAGGGTATTACCTATATAGATGATTTCGAGGGCAGCAAGAGCAGCATCAGTCTGAAAGAACCCTATACTTGGTTCCTCGCCTCCACGCCGCAGAAGCAGACCGACCTGTTTCCCGAGGCGGCCGATATGTTCTCCTCCACCACCGTGAGCGGCCGCAACCGTGCCAAGTTGGCTTGGTATAGCGTCGACCCTATTTTTTACAGCAATGCACGTCCCGACAACATCACCACGCAGGATTTGTCGAATCACTACATCCGCAGGGTGCTGGTGCAGGAGGTTTATCCCACCCGTCAGCTGTCGTCGGGCGAGGCGCAGACGCTCACCGTGCTCAACCTGGCCTATTATCCCACCGAAAGAGGCCCCTATAATTTCGATGCTTCGCCGGTGGCGGGGATTTCGGCGGGTGTGGCGCCCGACGGAAGACTCAAGTCACCCGAAAGCCGTTGGGGCGGTATCATGCGCAAGATCAACAATACCGATTTCGAGGCGAGCAATGTGGAGTATATCGAATTCTGGATGATGGACCCCTTTATCGAAAAGGACGGCAAGAACGGAAACCCGCGTCATTCGGGAGGTACGCTCTATTTCAACTTGGGCGATATTTCGGAAGATGTGTTGCGCGACGGCCGCAAGTCGTTCGAAAACGGGATGCCNACCACGGCCGAGGTGAAGGATGTGGAAGAGACCCAATGGGGTAGGGTGCCTTCCATTCAGGCCATTGTGAACAGTTTTGACAACGACCCCGCTTCCCGCCGCTATCAGGATATAGGTCTGGACGGTCTGTCCTCGGCCGACGAACGCGATTTTTTCGCCAATTATCTCGAGGAGTTGGCGCGCAATCTCGACGGAGGNCCCAATTCCGAAGCCTATCATAACGCCTACAACGACCCCTCGTCCGACAACTACATCTATTTCCGTCGCGGGCTTTGGGATACCGTGCGCCATTCGGAAAACAAGATCGCCGACCGCTATAAGTTCTACAACAACCCCGAAGGCAACTCGCCCTCGAATGCCGACAATCCCGAAAGCTATCCCACCCAGCAGACCAACTATCCCAATACGGAGGACATAAGCGGCGACAACACGCTCAACGAGGCGGAGAACTACTATCAGTATCAGATTACGCTCGACCCCGACCATATGAAGATCGGCGAGAACTACATCACCGATATCCAGCGGTCGGAAGTGAAGCTTGCCAACAAGGAAAACGCCAATGTGACGTGGTATCAGTTCAAGATTCCCGTCAAGGAGCCGACGGCGGTGTTCGGACAGATGCAGAACCTGCAATCGGTGCGCTTTGTGCGTATGTATCTGCGCGATTTCAAGGAGCCCGTGATTCTGCGTTTCGCTTCTTTGGACTTGGTGCGTTCCGACTGGCGTAAATACGACAACACCTTGCTCGAAAACGGCGAGCATGTGCCCGGCGGCGGCAAGACCACTTTCGATGTGTCGGCGGTGAGCGTGGAGGAAAACAGCACCCGCCAGCCTATCAACTATGTGCTGCCGCCCGATATCGAGCGTGTCATCGACCCCTCTTTGCAGGGCAACGTGCAGATGAACGAACAGTCGCTGAGCCTCAAGGTAATCAACCTGGCCGACGGCGACGCGCGCGGTATCTACAAGAATGTGTCGTACGACATGCGCCAGTTCAAGAAGATAGAGATGTACGCGCACATGGAGAAGGTNAACGAATCGGATGTGGCCACCGACGGCGATGTGCATCTGATTATCCGTTTGGGTGCGGACTACAACGACAACTACTACGAATACGAGATACCTCTGAGCTATACGCAATGGGGACAGAGCGCGCGCAATCTGGTATGGCCCGATGTCAACAAGGTGGAGATCGATTTGGGCGAGTTGGTGAAGATGAAGGAAAGNCGCAACGCCATGATGCGCGAACAGGGCCGCAACACCTATGCCACGGTCTATTCGGAACATATCGGCAAGGCGGTGTATTCGGTCAAGGGTACGCCCTCTATCAGTGCGGTGAAAGCGATAATGATCGGTTTGAAGAACCCGAAGCGTATGCGGCAGGGCGATTCGGACGACGGGCTCGACAAGTCGGTGGAGGTATGGGTGAACGAATTGAGCCTGAATGAATTTAAGAAAGAGGGAGGTGTGGCGGCCACGGCCCGTGCGCAGGCCACGTTGGGCGATGTGGGCAGGGTGTCGGTGGCCGGTTCGTACACGCAGGCCAATTTCGGACAGCTCGAACAGAAACTCACCGATCTCTCGCAAAGCAACACCGGTTCGTATGATGTGGCGGTGGATTTGGAAATGGGACGTTTCCTGCCCGAGAAAGCAGGCTTGAAACTGCCCGTGCACTACGACCTCTCCACGGTCATCGCCAATCCCAAATACAATCCTCTGGATCCCGACGTCAAGACCAAAGACGACGTGCAGACCTATCCCGACAAGGCGTCGAAAAAGGAATTCAAACACGCCGTGCAGGACTATACCATGCGGCAGAACGTCAACTTGATGAATGTGCGCAAGGAACGTACCAATTCCGAACGGCAGCCGCAGTTCTGGGACATCGAGAACTTCAATGTGCTGTATGCCTTTACGAGCGTGGTGCACCGCGACGAGGATATGGAATTCGACAATCAGACCATTCACCGGGGCGGCATCGGCTACGATTATTCCACCTCCTCGCGTTTCTTCCAGCCTCTTGCCAAGACCAAGATGGCGCAGAACAAATGGGCGGCCATCCTCACCGATTTCAATCTTAACTATATCCCCAATATGTTCTCGTTCAATATGGGTATGGAACGGGAATTTTCGGAAAGCAAGATGCGCAACAAGAACACCGAATGGGATTTGCTGATGCCCACCAGCTACTACAAGCGTTTCGATTGGACGCGCAGCTATAATTTCCGCTACGACCTCACCAAATCTATCGGCATCACCTATTCCGCCAATGCCGATTCCTATCTGCGCGAGCCTCCGGGACGCATCAATACGCCCGACAAGAAAGACTCGGTTTGGCACAGCTTTTTCGGGGGCGGAAGCCTCAATAACTTCGACCAGAATGTAGGTGTCACCTATACCTTGCCTATCAACAAGATTCCCATTTTCGACTGGATCGAGGCGAGCGCATCCTACGGCGCTATCTACCGTTGGGAGGGTGGGGCCTTGGCCACGCGCGACCGCTTGGGCAACGTCATCACCAACTCCATGAACCTGAGCGCCAANGGTTCGGCCAACTTCGTGACCCTCTACAACAAAGTGCCTTTCTTGCGGAAACTGAACGGCAACAACCGCCGCAACAGCCGTAACGGACGGAGCAATACGGTGATGAGCCGCAACGGAGAACAACAGAAACCGACGGAAAACGGTTTCGAGACGTTCTATAAAGGAGTGGTGCGGTTCCTGATGTTGGTGCGCGATGTGAATGTATCGTGGAGCCGCAATCAGGGAACCACCTTGCCCGGTTTTATGCCCGAACCCGATCTGTTCGGTGTGAATTTCGCACAGAACGCTCCAGGTGCGGGCTTCGCGCTCTTCGGCTCGCAGGCCGACATACGTCAGAAAGCGGCCCTGAACGGCTGGCTCTCCACCGATAGCCTGCTCATCCAGCCCTACTACCGGCAGTTTACCGAAAGCGTCAACGCGCAGGGAACCATCGAGCCTTTCCGCGATTTCAGGATTACGCTGAACATGAGTTACGGCAGGACCGANAACTATTCGTCCTACTACACGTTCAACAACGAATTCGGCGAGTTCCGCGANACCAATCCCCGCCTGACNGGCAGTTATAATGTCACGAACATAATGATCGCCACCGCGTTCAGCAAATTCAACGACGATTATTTCGACAAGACTTTCGGAAAGTTCCTGGAGAACCGCATCGTGATAGCCGAGCGTCTGGCGCAGGACAACCGTATGCCGGGCTATACGCCGGACAACCATGTGTACGATACCCTCGCGCGGGCCATGTTCCCCGAGGGCTATAANTCCAACAATCAGGACGTGATGATTCCCGCCTTGATTGCCGCCTACACGGGGCGCGACCCGCACAAGGTCTCGTTGTCGGCCATCGATAAATTNCCCCTGCCCAACTGGTCGGTGACCTATTCGGGGCTCACCAAGATAAAGGGCGTGCGCAAAGTGTTCAAGAATTTCTCGATTTCACATGCCTACAGCTCCACCTACAGCGTGGGTTCCTACACCAACAACCTGCTCTACGAGGGCGATGACGTGGAGTATATCCGCAACATCGACGAGAACGACAATTTCCGTTCGCGCTATGTNATGGAAGGGGTGGTGTTGAGCGAACAGTTCTCGCCTCTCATCAAGATAAACATGACGTTCATCAACGACCTTTCGCTCAATTTCGAGTACAGGCAGAGCCGGCAGATAGGCTTGAGTTTCGTGAACAATCAGATAACCGAACAACGCACCAAGGAATGGATCGTGGGGGCGGGATACCGTATCAAGAACGTGGGATTCAAGGTGAATTCGGGCGGGGCGGGAAAGAAGCGTATCAGCAGCGATATCGTGTTGCGGGCCGATTTCAGCATCCGCGACAATATCCGTCTTCTGCGGAAGATAGACCAGTCGCTCAACACGCCTTCGGAGGGCGCCATGATTACCTCCATAAACGTGTATGCCGAGTACGAGATAACCAAGAACATATCGGCCCGTCTGTTCTACGATATGACGCTCAACAAGCCCTATATCGCCAATCAGTTCTACAACCACAACGGGCGCGGCGGCATCAGCCTCACGTATAGGTTCACGCAATGATCCTGACGCGGGTGGGGCCCGAGGGAGGGCGCTTCTTGGAGGAACGGAAAAAAAGATGTAATTTCGTAGGCTTTAAACTTAAAACATACAGAATATGAATTTTCCCGAACAACTCAAGTACACCGCCGATCACGAATGGATCAAGGTGGAAGGCGACACCGCTTTGGTAGGCATCACCGACTATGCTCAGAAAGAATTGGGCGACATTGTTTTTGTGGACGTTACCAGCGAAGGTGAAACCCTTGGCTCGGGCGAGGTTTTCGGCAATATCGAAGCCGTAAAGACCGTTTCCGAACTGTTGTTGCCCGCCGGCGGCGAGGTTCTCGAACTCAACCCCGCTTTGGCCGACAATCCCGCTTTGGTGAACAGCGATCCCTATGGCGAAGGCTGGATCATCAAGGTTAAGCTGAGCGACCCCGCCGAAGTGAACGCTTTGATGGACGCCGCCGCTTACAAGGCTCAGATTGGCGCGTAATTTATGTCGTTGAATTGCGGAATCGTAGGATTGCCCAATGTGGGGAAATCCACCTTGTTTAATTGTCTGAGCAACGCCAAGGCGCAGGCCGCCAACTTTCCTTTCTGTACGATAGAACCCAATGTGGGTGTGATTACCGTACCCGATGANAGGCTTAACGAGCTTGTCGAGATAGACAAGCCCAAGAAAGTGGTGCCCGCCACGATGGAAATCGTCGATATAGCCGGATTGGTGAAAGGGGCGAGCCAAGGCGAGGGCCTCGGCAACAAGTTTCTGGCCAACATCCGCGAAACCGACGCTATCATCCATGTGTTGCGTTGCTTCGACGACGACAACGTGACCCATGTGGACGGTTCGGTAGACCCGGTGCGCGACAAGGAAATCATCGACACCGAATTGCAGATAAAGGATTTGGAGACTGTCGAGAGCCGCATCGGGAAGGTGGAGAAACAGGCGCAGAGCGGCGGCGACAAAACCGCCAAGCGTCTTTTGGGAATCTTGCAGAAATACCGCGAGGTGCTGAATCAGGGTCTGCCCGCCCGCACGGTGGTGTGGGACAGCAAGGACGACGAGAAGCTGGCCCGCGAGTTGTTTTTGCTCACCAACAAGCCCGTGCTCTACGTCTGCAATGTGGACGAAGCCTCGGCCAAAAACGGCAATGCCTATGTGGAGGCCGTGCGCAAGGCGGTGGCTGCCGAGAACGCGGGNATTCTCGTGGTGGCGGCCAAGACCGAGAGCGAAATCGCCGAATTGGAGACCTACGAAGAAAGACAGATGTTCTTGCAGGAGATAGGTTTGGAGGAATCGGGCGTGAGCCGCCTCATCAAAGCCTCCTATGCCTTGCTCAACTTGCAGACCTATTTCACCACGGGCCCCGACGAGAGCCGCGCATGGACNTTTGTNAANGGCACCAAGGCGCCGCAGGCGGCNGGCATCATCCANACCGATTTCGAAAAAGGCTTTATCCGCGCCGAAGTGATAAAATACGACGACTATATCCACTACCGTTCCGAAAACGCCTGCAAGGAAGCCGGTAAATTAGGGGTGGAGGGNAAAGAATATGTGGTGCAGGACGGCGATATCCTGCATTTCAGATTCAACGTCTGAACCTTTATAACTCCGCCGGTTTTTCGGCCACTTCCTTCTCNTCGAAAAATTCTTCGATTTTGGCCCGCAGTTGGGTGGGACGGACATTGTAGGTGACATTGCCGAAAAGACAGTAGGAAATGGCGCCGGTCTCTTCCGAGCACACAATGGCCAACGCATCCGACTGCTCGGTGATGCCGATGGCCGAACGGTGGCGCAAGCCGAGNTTGGCCGATACATCCTTGTTGTTCGTGACGGGCAGAATGCAGCGGGCGGCCACGATACGGTTCTTCTCGATAATCAAGGCNCCGTCGTGCAAAGGACTGTTCTTAAAGAAAATATCTTCAATCAAGGCACTCGATACAATGGCGTCGAGATGTTCGCCCGTGGCCACGGTGCCCGGCAGACGGTTCAACTGGGTGAGGATAATCAAAGCNCCGGTCTTTTCCTGGCTCATGTGCATACANGCCTGCACCACCTGCGTGATGTTGAGCTCTTTCTTGAGAATGCCCTTTTTTCTGAGCTGATTGAGAAGTTTGTTCTTGCGCTTCTTCTGCATGGAGGTGGGGGAGGTGAGCATGAAGAAGAAACGGCGGATTTCGGGTTGGAAAATCACCACGATAGCCAAAAGACCCATACTCACCACGCGGTCTAATATTTCGGTGGTGAGAGGCATGGAGAGTTGCCCCGCGATTTTCCAGAGTACAAAGATGCCGATAATGGTCAAGACGATGTTGAGCGCCGAAGTTCCCCTTACCAAGCGGTAGATCTGATAGGCCAGAAAAGCCACGATAGCGATGTCGAGAGCCTGTGCAAAGGAAAAATTCTCAAACCAAAGTCTTATAGAGTCCATAATTGCTTGTATATTTTAACACATTCCACCGCTTCCTTGACATCGTGAACCCGGAGTATGGCCGCGCCGTTGAGCAGGGCCACCATGTGGACGGCGGTGGTAGCGTTGAGTGCTTTTTCGGGAGTGGTTCCCAAAAGTTTGTATAACATGGATTTTCGGGACATNCCCGCCAACACGGGCATATCGAAGATNGAAAGGTCGCGCAGGTGGTTCAACACCGCGTAGTTCTGTTCCAAAGTCTTGTCGAAGCCGAAGCCGGGGTCGAGGATGATATCNTGGATACCGGCCTCATGCGCCTGCTGGATTTTTTCCGAAAAGTAGGGAATCAGCGAGATTTCCGCAGGTTTTTCGGGCCTCGCGCCGCTTTGTTCCCAAGCCTGCAACGGACTGGAAAGGTGCATCAGGATATAAGGCACCTGAAGCCGCCCCATAGTGGCGAACATCTTGGAGTCGAAACTTCCGCCCGATATGTCGTTGACGATACTCGCCCCCGCCTCCACGCAGCGCTCGGCCACTTCGGTACGGAACGTGTCTACCGAAACCGGCAGTTCGGGAAATCTTTTCACGATAGCCCTGAGCGGTTTTTCCAGCCGCGCCCATTCCTCTTCCGCCGAAATAAGTCCGGCACCGGGCCGCGACGACATCGCGCCGAGATCCAGAATATCCATCCCTTCTTCCAGCATCTTTTCGGTACGCTTGAGCACGGCCCGCACCCCTCTCACCCGGCTCCCTCCGAAAAAAGAATCGGGCGTAAGGTTGACAATGCCCATGACCTGGGGTTCGCTCCAAGTTCGTAAACGACCTCTGATATTAAGACTATAAGCCATTTGCATTGCTTTTGAATGGTTGCAAAAGTATTGAATTAGGCGTAACTTTGCAAGGTTTAACGCCCATAACCCTATAACTATTCATGAAAGCAGAGCAAACCAACAAGGAATTCGAGAGCGTGTTGGCCGATTGCCGCACCCTGTANGCGGCCAAATTAGGCGACTATGGCGCGGCCTGGCATGTGTTGCGCCCCAGTTCGCTCACCGACCAGATCTATATCAAGGCCAAACGCATCCGCACCTTGCAGATAGAGGGGCAGGCGCTGGTGGACGAGGGCATCCGCGGAGAGTTTGTAGGCATCGTCAACTACTCGATTATGGCGTTGATACAGTTGGAAATCGGCTTCTCCGACACNGCTCTGTCCAAAGAAAGCGCCCTTGCCAAATACGACGAATACGCGCGCAAGGCTTTCGAGCTCATGACGCGCAAGAATCACGACTACGGCGAGGCATGGCGCAATATGCGGCAGGAATCGCTGGTCGACATCATNCTGATGAAGCTTCTGCGGGTAAAGCAGATAGAGGATGCGGGCGGCANGACCTCGGTGTCGGANGGNCTGGACGCCAACTATTACGATATGATGAATTACGCGGTCTTCGCCCTTATCCAAATCGCGGAGTCGGCAGAGAAGAAAAATTAGAAACATGAAACAAAAATCGATACCCTCTTGGATTCTTTCCTACGGCATTTTGTTTTTGGTGGTGCTTTCGGCGCTGCTCATCCTTTGGGTGCCGGGAAAAAGCGTTCTCTTTTTGTGTTTCCTCCTGCTCAANGTGTTGCTGTGCATCTTCAACCGCAACTATTTTACCTATGGTTCGGTGGTGACGTTCCGCACGCTCGTGGGCGCGGTGTTTGTGTTCTCGAGCCTCAGCAAAGGGGTAGACCCTCTCGGAACGGTCTATATGATAGAGGATTATCTCGAAGCCTATCATGCCGCATGGCTCTCGCCTCTGGCCACGTTCGCTTCGTTCGCCCTCTGTCTGGTGGAATTCTGCGTGGGCGTGTTCCTGCTTTTCAACATCAAGATGCGCTGGACGGTATGGGTGTTGGCGGCGATGATGGCTTTCTTTACGGGGCTCACGTGGGTGGACGCGGTGGCCGAACCGGTTCCCGATTGCGGCTGTTTCGGCAAGGCGTTGGTGATAACCAACTGGCAGACCTTCTACAAGAACCTGGTATTGGACGCGGCCACGTTGGTGCTGCTTTTTTCGGCAGGCCGCATCCGTTCCCGCCGCAAACCCGCGCAGGTGTGGACTATCGCCATATTGTGGGCGGTGGCCTTCCTCGCTTTCGAAATCTATAACTACCGCTATCTGCCGGTGGTCAATTTCTTGGAATGGAAGAAAGGCGAGAGACTCTTTCCCGAACATCAGCTTCCGCTGCGGCACTACATGACCTACCGCAACCGGAACACGGGAGAGGAACGCGAGTATCTTCTCTCGGAATGTCCGTTCTCCGACCCGCAATGGGTGGAGGAATGGGAATTTGTGGACCGGCGTGACGAGAACCCCAATCCCGCGGCGGTCAACATCAACATCCTCGACAAGATCGATGACGAGGATCCCGGGCTGGACGTCACCCGCAGTCTGCTGGAAGAAGACCGCTATCTGTTTTTGGTGGCGGTGTACGATATCGACCAGGCCAACGAGAAAGGTCTGCGCAAGGTGGCCGATTTTGTGAACAAAATGTATGAGGCGGGCTATGATGCCTGTTTCCTCACGTCTTCGGATGTGGAGAGGGCCACGGCCTTTAAGGAAGATTACGGCGTGGCCGATTTCCCTGTTTACTATGCCGACAACACGTCTATCAAGGCGGTGATCCGCTCCAATCCGGGCGTGGTGCTGGTGCGGAATGCGTATGTGTTGGGACTGTGGGATTGGCGGCGGCTTCCCGAACCCGACGCGGTGGATTTCCGCGCCTTGCAGGATGCTTTCGGGGCTGCGGAAGAGGAGGAATAGACAGACGGAGTGTGTTGAAAATGTAAAACAAACAGAATATGAGAAGAAGAATTGTGGCCGGAAACTGGAAGATGAACAAGAACTTTCAGCAGGCCGAGGATTTGTTTGACGAATTGGCCGATTTGTTGAAGAACGGGCAGAACAAGGATACGGACGTGATTGTGTGCCCGCCCTCTCTCTACATAGAAATGGCGCACGATCTGAGCTGCGACGAGGAAGACGGGAACGAAGTGTTTTTCGGCGTGGGCGCGCAGAATGTCAACGAACACGAATCGGGGGCGTATACGGGCGAGATTTCGGCGGGTATGCTGGCCTCGATGGGTGTGGAATACTGCATTGTGGGGCACTCCGAACGCCGCCGCTACTACGGCGAGACCGATGCTCTGGTGGCGCAGAAGATAGAAAGCCTGTTGCAGAACGACATCATTCCTATCGTGTGCATAGGCGAGACCTTGGAAGAACGCGAGAGCGGCAAGGCTTTCGAGGTGATAGAAAGGCAGCTCAACGAAGGTATGTTCAACCTCAAACCTTTGGATTTCGTCAAGCTCATCATTGCCTACGAACCCGTCTGGGCCATCGGCACGGGCAAGACCGCCACGCCCGAACAGGCGCAGGAAATCCACGCCCATATCCGCAAGTGCATTCAGGAAAAATACGGCAAGGCGGTGTCTTCCACCATTCCGTTGCTCTACGGCGGCAGCTGCAATCCCAAGACCGCGCCCGAACTGTTTGCGCAGGAAGATATAGACGGTGGTCTGATAGGTGGGGCTTCGTTGCAGGCCGAAGATTTCATGAAGATTGTGAACGCCTGAGGGCAAACGGTTTGAACGGCGGGTATGAATTATTATAGCGTTTGTCTGGAACACACCCTTACCGACATCGAGGCCGATCTTCTGACCGACGATCTGGCGGGTCTCGGATTCGAGAGTTTTGAAAGCGGGGACGCTTTCGCCGTTGCGGATTCCGCCGCCCGTTGCGCCCCGCAGACGCTCACCGCCTATATTCCCGCCCCTGTCTACGGGGCGCAACGGGCGGCCATCGACGCGCTTGTGCAGGACTGCGGGGACAAGATTGTCCGCCGCACCGATACCCTCATTCCGGACAAGGACTGGAACGCCGAGTGGGAGAAGTCCTACACTCCTGTGCGTTTCGGCGATTTCTGCCATGTGCACGCACCTTTTCATCAGCCTATCGCGGAGGTGCGCTACAATATCGAGATAGAACCCAAGATGTCGTTCGGCACGGCGCATCATCCCACCACCTCGCTCATGATAAAGTTCCTGGAAAGCGAACCTCCTGTGGGCAAACGGGTGTTGGACATGGGGTGCGGCACGGGCGTGTTGGGCATTCTGTCGGGTATGCAGGGCGCGCAGAGCGTCACGGGCATAGACATCGACGAGTGGGCGTACAGGAACGCGCTCGAGAATGTGGCGCGGAACGGGCTTTCGGAAAGAATGCGCATCGAGCAGGGCGATGCTTCGCTTTTGCAAGGCAGGGAATATGATGTGATACTCGCCAATATCAACCGTAACATCCTTCTGCGCGACACGGCGGTGTATGCGGCCTGTCTGCCGGCGGGAGGCGTGCTCTATCTGAGCGGATTCTATCGGCAGGATATGGATCTTCTGGAAAAGGAGTGCAACGCGCACAGACTTTTCTATCAAAAACATATCGAAAGACAAGACGCAAGCGGCGCCACGTGGGCGGCGATGAAATTTCTCAAAAAGTAATGAAGAGGTTTTTTGTCGCGCTTCTCTTGTTCTCCACAACGTTGGCAACGCTTTTCGCCCAACGTCGCGACCAGCCTTTGGGCGGGGACGCGGCCTCTTTCGAGGCCGCTCTCGGGGCGTATATGTTGGCCGACCCCAATCTTACCAAAGACGAGAAGGAACTTTTGCAGACGTGGACGGCGGGCTATCTGGACTATTTCGGTTCCTTGCGCGCCGAGCGCAGGGAAGATGTGGCCGAAATAGCGCGTATGGCGCATAAGGCCCGGGTAAAGGCCTATCCCGAACTGTATGCCTTTCTGCGCACGCAGCAGCTTATGCAACAGCGGCACAACGCCGTGCAGGACGCATGGTTGGAGGCCTTGCGGCAGAAGTTGAAGAAAAGCCGTGCGCGGCATTTCAACACTCTGGTGGAACGCACCTATAAGTTGCTGGAAGAAGGTGAGTTCTATCGAAGCAATGCCGCCTGGTGGCAGGGCGGGGAGATTGCATTCACCGTTCTTGAAATCAATTCCGAACCCGTTTTCCGTTTCGAAGATATAGACCTCACTTGCCGCGCCTACAAGGACAGCACCTGCATTCACGGCACGAGAGGCGATTATTATCCGCTTTCCGACCGTTTCGAGGGAAAGGGCGGGCGCGTGTATTGGGAGCGGGTAGGCCTGGCCGCCGACAGCTGTTTCACCGATCTCAAAACCTATTCGCTCAACTTTAAGCAAGGCCGTTTCCAAGCCACCGATGTGATTCACCGCAACCTCTATCTCTATCCGAAAGATTTGCACGGCGATTTCTCGGAACGCCTCACGGCGGGCGACAAACTCAAAGAAAGCCACTATCCGCAGTTCGTCGCGCGGGAACCTTTGTTTGTGCGCGATATTTTTGCGGGCGTGGACGTGCGCGGGCCTTTGGTGCAGGAGGGCAACCGCGAGTATTTCGGGGCGGCGTCGGCCACGGCGCAGGTGGATGTGCGCGAAACGGACGACGCGGTACGGGTGCGGCTCACGTCTTCGCGCTTTCAATTCGAGAGGGATAAGCTCAGTTCGTCGGACGCGCGTCTGGTGATGCGGCTGGACGAGGATTCGCTCTACAATCCCTCGGTAAACGTGCGTTACGATGCGGGCAACAGGGTGTTGCACGTCACCTCCCGACAAGGCGACGGATTGAGCGCNCCCTTTATCGATACCTATCACAAGGTGCGTATGGAATTCGAGGCCATGCGCTGGTATCTGGACCGCAACGAAGTGGAGATAGGACTTTTGCAGATTCCGGGACGTGTGGGCTCGGTATCGTTCAAGTCGCTCAATCTTTTCTCGCGCGAGGAATTGGGCAAGATAACCTTGGGCATGGACGCCAATCCCTTTTTCATTCTGGCTTCGATTTCCAGACGGGTCAACAGNACCGAACTCTACTTGGATGAGGTGGCCGAGGCNTTGAANGTCTCCACCACGCAAGCCCTCGCGATGCTCTACAACCTTATCGCCTACGGCTATGTGAGCTATGACCCCGCCCGCAAGACGGTGACGCTTCTGCCGCAGCTTTTCCATACGTTGGAGGTGACGGCCAATAAAGCTGATTTCGACGAAATCGAGTTCAATACCACCGAAGAAGGCATCGTGAAAGCGGTGCTTTATNTGGACAGCCTCGACATCCGCATGGCCAAGGTGCCTTATATCCTTTTGAGCGGCAAGCAGGATGTCTACGCGCACCCCGCCGATTCGGTGATTCACCTCTACAAAGACGCCGATTTCTACTTCAACGGGCTTTTCCATGCGGGCAACTTCAACTATACCGTGCGGGGTGCGCGTTTCTACTACAAGGATTTCAAGGTGGACATCGCCGATGTGCAGGANATGGGATTGGNGGTGCGGCGCATGGAAGACGGAGAAATCAAACGGCATCCGGTGGAATCGGTCATCAAGTCGTNGGCCGGCACCGTGCTTATCGNCGANCCGGGCAACAAGGGCGGCCGCAAGGANTTTCCCGAATATCCGATTTTNGAAAGCNCGCAACCTTCTTATGTCTACTACGANGACGTGCGGGTTCAAAAGGGCGCCTATACGGCCGACTCCTTCTATTTCCGCGTCGATCCTTTCCGCATGGAGAAACTCAGTTCGGTGAATGTGGACAGTATCCGTTTTGCG
>WFLX010049580.1_pt1 | contig 16152 bp, 12 predicted proteins | sample 4967041 | NCBI WGS metagenome assembly WFLX01 (sample SAMN12857096, study PRJNA449069) | gut metagenome | isolation source: stool from male and female vole | host: Microtus ochrogaster | place: USA:Florida | collected 2017 | reverse complement strand
ACCTTGATTTCATCGTTGGGCGAAGGCTCCACATAAGCCACGGTCTTGATGACCGGGCCGAACGTCTCGTAACGCACCGTCTCTATGCCGNACGGCANTCTCTGTTGNNAAGCCCGCGAAAAGGCAATCGTATTGCCGTCGGTAGCGGCGACGGACGCATGGCCGTGGTCGTGACCCGCGTGGTCATGGTCGTGGTCGTGGCCTTCGTGGCTATGGACATGGGCTTCGTAGCCCTTTTCGGCCGAACGGCCGGAAGAAGCCGGCTTACAGGCCGTGCCGGCGCAAACCAAACCGGCGTACACGAGTGTTCTGACTAATATTTTCATGGTTTTCCCTTAATGCTTGTTTGTGAAACGCTGCAAAAGTAATTCAAACGACTTGCAACCGGGTTGCAAAANGGCAAAGATACTCATTTTCCGNCAACTTTCTTGCTACTCCACGATTTNNGCGAGCAGTTTTTCCGTTTCGGCCTCGGTCGCGCTCAAACGGGATTTGCAGATNTGGAGCAAGGTGCCGGCGCGTTGGAGCCGCGAAACGAGCGCGTCGATTTCCACNTCTTCGCTTTCGAGTTCGTCCACNATNTTCTGTAATTCCTTGAANGCCTTGGTGTAGGANACTTCCGGTTTGCCGNCGCCNACGCCATCGGGCTTTGCGGCGGTTTTCTTCGTTGCCATGGTTTATCGGGTTTTGGTCACTTTTCGGGTTTGGGTNACCGCCGCCTCGGCCTCNCCTTGGCGGAAACGGATGCGTATCGTGTCGCCGGCGCGCAGGTCGGCGGCCTCCTTGACAATGCGGTGGCCGCTATAGACATAGGCGAAGCCGCGGCGCAGGATTTTTTCGGGGCTGACGGCCCGCAGCCATTTCTCCCATTGCGTCAACTGCTGCCGCTCCCAGCGGATTTTGCGGGCGGCGAGCGCGGGCAAGGTCTTCCGGACGGTTTCGAGTTGACGGCTCTCCTGCCGGCAAATCCGGAGCGCGTGCCGCCCCGCCTCGCCCACACGTTCCAAGAAATGCCAATGCCGCCGCAGGATGTTCTCGGCCGAATAGACGATGTTCTGCGTCATGACTTCCAGCGCCCGCTCGAAGGTGGCGAACGACTCCACAAGGTATTCGCCCACCTGCGTGGGGGTAATGCCGTTGTAATAAGCCACTTCCTCGGTCACGGTCAGGTTGGTGGAATGGCCGATGCCGGTCAGCACGGGCAACGGGAAACGCGCCACGGCCGCAGCCAGCTCGTAACGGTCGAAACCGCTCAAACCCACTTCGCCGCCCCCGCCGCGGATGATGACCACAATATCGTAGTCGCCCTTATGTTGTTCGATATGCTGTAAAGCCTCTGAAATAGAGGCAACCGACGCATCGCCCTGCAAAAGCGCCGTAAACAATTCCGTATGAAAAACGTAGCGTCCGGCATAGCTTTCCAGCACGCGCATGAAGTCGGAATAGCCCTTGCTCGACACGGCCGAAATGACGGCCACGCGCTTGGGTAAGAGCGGAAAATCGAGACGCTGTTGCGCCGNCCACAGGTTTTCCTTTTTCAGACGCGCCACGCAGGCCATGCGCTGCCGTTGCAGGTTGCCNAACGTAAACACGGGNTCGATGTCNAAAATATGCAGGCTCAGGCCATATTTGGGCTCGTATTGTATCGTGACCTGCATCAACAGCTCGGTGCCTTCCTGCAAGGCTTCGCCCGTGGTCTGCTCNAACCGGTCCACGATGCGGCGGTAATCGGCGCTCCAGAGCGTGGCGCGCATTTCGGCCACGATACGGTCNTCNGTTTTCTGACAGAGTTCGGGGAAGCAATGGCCGGAGGGCGGATAGTAATTGAGTTTGTGCATTTCCGCGCGAAGCCAGAAGGCGGAACCGTAGCGGGTGGCGATGGTTTTATGGATGCTGTTGCAGACGTCCAGCAGGCTGAACACACGCCGCGCGGAANCGGCCGCATCGGGCGCGGACGCCCCCTCCGGAAACGCTATCTCCGTCTGTCGCTTGTTCTTAGCCGCCATATCCTATCTTCTCGCAGGCCACGGTCAGACGGCGGCCGCTTTCCGCGCGGCCGAGCAGGGCCATGATGTCGAACAGGTGCGGCCCCATCGACGTGCCCACCAAGGCCACGCGCAGACTGTTGTAGAACTTGCCCGTATTCCAACCCCGCTCGCCTATCATGCGTTCGGTCAGCGCATCCAGGGCCGCGACCGAAAAATCGGTGGCTTCGGCGGCCTGCCACCAGGCCTGTATCATGGCCGGCATTTCGGGCTGCCAACGCTTCTTGACCACCTTTTCGTCGTAGGCGGCGGGGGCTTCGAAGAAATAGAACAGCTGGCCGTAGAGGTCGCCGGGGAACGTCAAACGGTCTTTCACCAAGTCTATCATGCGCAGGCAGGCCGCCNCGTCTTGCGCCAAGGCTTGCGCGGCCGCATCCAACGTCTTGTCTTTCAGTTGCGCCCGCAAGGCCGGCAACAAATCGNCCGCCGTATGCNGTTGCAGATAGTGGCGGTTGTACCAATGCGCCTTGTCGAGGTTGAATTTCGCGCCCGACTTGCTTACTTTTTCGAGGTCGAACGCCTTGACCAACTCGTCCAACGTAAAGATTTCCTGCTCCGTGCCGGGGTTCCAGCCCAAGAAAGCCAGCATATTGACAACGGCTTCGGGATAGTAACCGCTCTCGCGGTAGCCGCTGCTCACGGCCCCCGTCTGCGGGTCGGTCCATTGCAGGGGGAACACGGGGAAGCCCAACCGGTCGCCGTCACGCTTGCTGAGCTTGCCGTTGCCGTCGGGCTTGAGCAGGAGCGGCAGGTGGGCGAAAGCCGGCATCCGGTCTTCCCAGCCGAGATAGCGGTACAGCAACACGTGCAGGGGCGCGGAGGGCAACCACTCCTCGCCGCGGATCACNTGCGAAATNTCCATCAGATAGTCGTCCACGATATTGGCCAGATGGTAGGTCGGCAGGTCGTCGGCGCTCTTATACAGCACTTTGTCGTCCAAAATATCCGACTGCACGTGCACCGCGCCGCGGATCATGTCGTGAACGACAATCTCCTGCCCCGGCTCCACCTTTACGCGCACCACGTAGGGCGTGCCGGCCGCGAGCAAGGCCTTGACCTCATCGGCGCTCAGGCTGAGCGAGTTCTTCATGCCCATGCGCGTGGTGGCGTCGTATTGCTGCGAAGAGGCCTTGGCGGCTTCCAGACGCTTGCGCATGGCCTCCAACTCCTCCGGCGTGTCGAAGGCGTAATAGGCCTTGCCCGCGTCCAACAGGCGCTGTACGTGCACCCGGTAGATGTCGCGGCGCTCCGACTGGCGGTAGGGGCCTTTGTCGCCGCCTATGCCCACCCCCTCGTCGAACGGCAGGCCGAGCCACTTGAACGTCTCTATGATATAGGCTTCCGCGCCCGGCACAAAGCGGTTGGAGTCGGTGTCCTCGATGCGCAACAGAAAATCGCCGCCATGCTGNTTGGCGAACAGGTAATTGAACAAAGCGGTACGTACCCCGCCAATATGCAGGGGGCCGGTGGGACTTGGCGCAAAACGTACCCTTACGCGTCTTTCCATCTTCCACAAAAATTATCTTATTTAACTACTATATCCCCTTCGAAAACGAACTGAGCCAAACCCTCTAAATAGACCTCCGTAATNTTAGGCATCGTATTCAAAATGAGTTCTTCGGAAGTCGTCGGCACGTCGGTTTTAGGTACTTTCAGACGCGGGNTTCCGTTACGTATTTCGAACTCCACTTTCAGGTGGCCGCCGCGCGTCAGTACCTGCACCGTATGCGCCCCCTCCTTGGGGTTCGTCATCAAAACGTAGGCGATGGCCGAGGCCGTCACGCCGGTTCCACACGAAAAGGTCTCGTTCTCAACGCCACGTTCATAGGTTCTTACAACCAAATTATCGGATTTTATCTGCACGAAATCCACGTTGACGCCCTCCGGAAATTCGTTCGAAAAACGTATTTTCGAACCTACTTTGTTGACGTCAATCCGTTCTACGTCGCCTACGAAACGGACGTAGTGGGGCGAACCCGTATCCAACAGAAAGACATTGCGTTTAANTGCNTTTTTGGCTACNANCGTGCNGCGGTAACAGCCCACNCCCGTCATCTGCAACTTGACCAAATACTGGTCGTTGAGCCCGTTGAGGATTTCCGCGCGGTGCAGCCCGTCCACGGCCACGAATTCGAGTTCCTTTTCCATAAGCCCGAGTTGCGCGGCGAAAGCCGTGAAGCAACGGCCGCCGTTGCCGCACATACTGCCCTCGCGGCCATCGGCATTGTAATAGCGCATCCGCAGGCCGTGTTCCGAATCCANCTGCAACGTCATCAGGCCGTCGGCCCCNATGCCGAAACGCCGGTCGCACAGCAACGCGATTTGCGACATCCCCAGCGCGGCGTACTCGTCCTTGCGGTTGTCCAACAGAATGAAGTCGTTGCCCGCGCCTTGATACTTGTAAAAATGGATTTTATCGGCCATCGTCTTGTTTATTGCGCCTCCGTTTCGTCGGCCTTTTCATCGTCGGCCGCCGGTTCCCCGAGCGAGTCGGTGCCCGAAATCAATTCGAAACGCTGCATTTCCGTCGAAGTCGTCAAACGGTAAATCGCCTCCTTGTGATACATCCAAACGCCATCCACGTGGTTTTCGAAACGCAAGGAGTCGGAATCGTTTATACCGTAGAGTATCAGGTTGTTGCCGCTAAGTTGGTAGCCCTTGTAATGCACGGGCGATTCCCAGAACTCCACGTGCAGCGGCTTTTCGGAAGTCGGCGCGTCGGCGGAAGAGGCCGCAGCCTCTGCGCCATCGGTCATGCCGATGTCGTAACCGCTTGCATAAGTGGCGGTTGTATCGGCCGCGCCGGCCATCGACAGGCTGTCGGAAGACACCACCTGCAACTGCATCGCGCCCTGCCGCTTCAGCTGTTCCTGCAAAGGCCGGATGGACGTATCCACCGACAGCATCCCGTCGGCCGGCCCGTTCCACAAGCCCGTGCGGCGCGAAACCGCCGGCGCGGCCGCCAACGTGTCGGCNNTGGNCGNCTGACGCTTCGGNTCACGCCACAGCGCCGGNTCNAAATAATATTCTTCCTCGCCCTCCACCTCCGGATGGCTCGCGTAGAAACTNTCCAAGGCCGACCAGCCGTGCGCCGAGGGCACGGCCTTGAGCTCGTCCAGCGGCTTCACGTCGCTGAAATCCCAGGGCGAAACGCTTCCGGATGCCGACGGGCGCATGGTCAAGCCGATACCTAAAAACAACAGTATCAGCAATAAGCCTGCACCGCCCGCCCCAATCAGCCAAAGCCCCAGCCGACGCGACCGATGCCGCTCATCGGCCCGCTTTTCCGCCCGGTCAACCGACCGCAGACCGTCGCTTACGGTCTGTGCTCCTTTGATTTTCCGTTTATTCATCTTGCCTGTCATATACGGTCGCCGTAATGTTCTTCCGCATCCGCCGCGCCCCTGGCCTGCGGCTTCTGTTTCTTACCGCTGGCCATCGGCTGGATGGGCAACGGTTGCGCCGGCAACGGCTGTATTTCGGAATGGCCCTCGTCGGGTCTGATCGAAGCGAAATCCATGATATATTCGATATAGGGCGCTATCGTCACGTCNCTGCGGTTGTTGAGCCAAATAAGCGTGCGGCGGTTGGCGTAGTCATGGATGAAATACGTGCGGAATCCTTTCCACCAGCCGTGGTGGTAGGCGATTTGCTGCCCGTTGCACTCCTGCTTGACACGGAAGCCTAAGCCGTAGTCCTGCTGGTGTTTCTCGTCGAAAGGCTGGGCCGGCGTAAAGGCCAGCGTCAGGTTCTCTTCGTTCAAAAAGGCCTCGCAGTAGAGCGCGCGGTCGAACAGGAACAGGTCTTCGGCCGTGGAGAAAATGCCCTTGTCGCCCACCACGCCGTCGAGGTAGTCGGGCTGACGTTCATAGAAGCCGCGGCGGCGCGAGTAGGAATAACCCTTGACCAGATGCGACTGCTGTTTGTTCTTGTAGTCGTAAACGAACGTATGCGTCATGCCCAGCGGNTCGAAGATATAGCTGTNCANCACCTCGGCGAACGGCTTNCCGGTNACGGATTCGATGATGGACGCCAGATAGGCGTAGTTCGTGTTGCAATAGCGGAAACGCGCGCCGGGCTTGAATTCCAGACGCGGACGGTAGCGCTTCAACAGGGGCGTGATGTCAGCGTTGGTCAGCGGCGTGCGGTAATCCCAATGCTCGTCGGCCACGTAGATGTAGTTGGGCAGACCGCTGCGGTGCTGCAGCAGGTGGCGCACCGTCACGCTGTCGTGCGGAAAATCGGGCAGATAGTGCTTGACGGGCCGCTCGATGTCTATTTTGCCCTCCTGACGCAGTTTGAGCACGGCCACGGCCGCAAACGGCTTGGACGTGGAGGCCAGCTGAAAGCGGTCTTCGTTGCTCAGGCTGTCTTTGGTGCGGAAATTCTTATAACCGAAAGAACGGTTGTAGATGATATGCCCTTCCTGCGCGTAAAGCACATGGCCGTTGAAGCGGCCGCGCGAGAAAGCCGCCGTCAGCACCGAGTCGAGCTTGAAATACTGGGCGCTGTCGTTGGCGTTGAGCAAAACCGGATCAAAACTCTCCGGCGGTTCGGGCAAGGCGGCCACCGCGGCGGCATTGGCCGTGAACGCAGGGTCTTCCTGCCAGGGGATGGGGGTCATGAAACCGATGCCGACCAGCGTGGGCAGCAACACCGAAGCCCACATTCCACCATTCTTCAAGTATTTCATATTTTATGTATTTTTGCAAAACGACTGCNACACNNGTAGCCAANTTGCAAAAATATTTGAAAAAANCACTGTAAAACCATCGTTTCCTATGAATTCTCAACAACAGGNCGTTGAAAACGTCAAACGATACACGATTACGACCGCNTTGCCCTACGCCAACGGCCCCGTCCACATNGGCCACCTGGCGGGGGTTTACGTGCCGGCCGACATCTACGCGCGTTACCTGCGGCTTTGCGGCAAAGACGTCGTGCTGATAGGGGGTTCCGACGAACACGGCGTGCCGATTACGCTNCAGGCCAAGGCCAAGCACATGACCCCCCAGCAGGTCGTGGACCACTATCACGCCATCATCAAGAAAAGCTTTGAGGAGTTGGGCATCTCGTTCGACATCTATTCGCGCACGTCCACGCCGCTGCACGCCAAAACGGCCTCCGACTTCTTCAAGACACTCTACGACAAGGGCTGTTTCGAGGAAAAGACGTCGCTGCAATANTACGACGAGGAAAACCGCCAGTTTTTGGCCGACCGCTACATCANNGGCACCTGTCCGCACTGCGGCAACGAAAAGGCCTACGGCGACCAATGCGAGAAATGCGGCAGCACGCTCAGCCCCGACGAACTCATCGACCCCAAGTCGGCCATCAGCGGCAACAAGCCCGTCAAGAAAGAGACGAAACACTGGTATCTGCCGCTGGGTCAATACGAATCCTTCCTGCGCGAATGGATTTTGAAAGGCCATAAGGACGACTGGAAAACGAACGTCTATGGCCAGTGCAAGTCGTGGATAGACCAGGGCTTGTTGCCGCGGGCCGTGACGCGCGACCTCGACTGGGGCGTCAAACTGCCCTTGCCCGACACCGACGGCAAGGTGCTCTACGTATGGTTCGACGCGCCCATCGGCTATATATCCGCCACCAAGGAGCTGTTGCCCGACACTTGGGANAAATACTGGAAGGAGCCGGACACCAAGCTCGTGCATTTCATCGGCAAGGACAATATCGTATTCCACTGTATCATTTTCCCCGTGATGCTCAAGGCGGAAGGCAGTTATATCCTGCCCGAAAACGTACCCGCCAACGAGTTTTTGAACTTNGAGGGCGACAAGATTTCGACCTCGCGCAACTGGGCNGTNTGGCTGCACGAATANTTGGAGGAACTGCCCGGCAAACAGGACGTGTTGCGTTACGTGCTGACGGCCAACGCGCCCGAAACCAAAGACAACGACTTTACGTGGAAAGACTACCAGGCGCGCAACAACAACGAATTGTTGGCCGTGTTCGGCAACCTCGTCAACCGCACGCTCGTGTTGATTCAGAAGTATTTTGACGGCAAGACGCCGACGCCCGCGGCCCTGACCGAAGCCGACCGCGCCACGCTGGACGAGATGCGGGGCTACGGCCAACGCATCGGCGCGAGCATCGAAGCCTACCGCTTCCGTGAAGCGCTCAACGAAATGATGAACCTCGCGCGGCTCGGCAACAAATACCTGACCGAGACCGAACCGTGGAAAATCTGGAAGACCGACCCGCAGCGCGTGGCGACGGTGCTGCACGTATCGTTGCAGATTGTGGCGCATTTAGCCATCGTCTGCGAGCCTTTCCTACCGTTTACCGCTGCCAAGCTCCGCCGTATGCTCGATATGCCGGCTATGGGCTGGAAAGAGGCCGAAAAAGAGATTCTGATACCCGCCGGCCACACGCTGGGCGAAGTGGAACTGCTGTTTGAGAAAATAGAAGACAGCGTCATAGAGGCGCAGATGAAGAAACTCGCCGACGCCAAGGCCAAGAACCTCGCGGCGCAGGCCGCGGCCGCCCCCGTAAAGGAGAGCAAACCGCTCGTCTCGTTCGACGATTTCGCGCGCATGGACTTGCGCGTGGGCGTCATCAAAACGGCCGAAAAGGTGGCCAAGACCAAAAAACTGCTGAAACTGACCGTGGATACGGGCATCGACACGCGCACCATCGTGAGCGGCATCGCCGAATACTATCAGCCCGAAGAGCTGCCCGGCCGCAAGGTATGCGTGCTCGTGAACCTCGCGCCCAAAGACCTCAAGGGCATTCCCTCGCAAGGGATGCTGCTGTTGAGCGAGAACCCCGACGGCCGCCTGCTGTTCGTGGAACCGGGCGCGGAGGCCGTTCCCGGCGCGGAGATACGGTAAACCCTAACGGATTTTCCGTTCGTTCAATGCCCGATGNTAACGTCGGGCATTGTTGTTATGTTCGTTGAGGNTCGTGGCGAACGCGTGATAGCCGGAAAAATCCTCNCGCGCGCAGAAATAGAGATACGACGTCTTCTTATTGGCCAGCACCGCGTTGACGCTCGCGGCCGACGGCGTGCAGATGGGGCCCGGCGGCAGCCCGCGGTACAGATAGGTGTTGTAGGGCGAATCGGTTTTGAGATGCGNCTTGAGGATGCGNCGCAACGCGGGGTCGCCCANCGCGAACTTGACGGTGGGGTCGGCCTGCAGCGGGATGCCCTTGCGCAAACGGTTCAGNTANACGGAGGCGATGTCGGCCTTCTCGTCNTTCTTGTTCGTCTCCAACTCCACAATCGAAGCCAACGTGATGACTTCCATGGGCGTCAGCTTCAAGGCTTCGGCCTGGGCGCGCCGCTGATCGTTCCAAAAGGTCTCCTGCTCGTAAATCATGCGGCTCAGGAATTTTTCGGGCGTCGTGTTCCAATGGATATAATACGTGTTGGGCATAAAGCAACCCAAGGCCGTTTCGTAGGTCAGCGGCGCGCCGAACAGGTTGAACGCGCCCAAACGGGCCGGCTGCGTGAACAAGGCCATGAGCGAAGCCGAATCGGCCTCTATCTGGTGGCCGACGGTGGTCGCGAGCCCGGAGAGCGAACGCATACGCCCGAAATGCAGGTGCACTTCGTCCTGCGCGCCCGAACGCAGTTTATCGACCACGCTCGACGTGGAGGCGCCTGCGGGCAGGATATAGCGGCCCGGCTTGACGTAGTAAGGGTATTTGCGGATTTTGGCGAGCAAATCGAAGCGGTAGTCGTTTACGAAGCCCGACGCCCGCAAACTGTCGCATACCTGACGGTAGGAAGCCTTGCTCGGCACGTACAGCACCGTTTCTTCGGGGATGGCCGGCGCGTAGGCGATGTAATACCAAAGGCCGCCGCCCAATACGAACATCACGCAGACCAAAATGGCCAGCGTTTCCAAAACGCGCCGCAACGGGCTTTTGCGCCTGTTGTTGCGCGCGCCGCGCGGTTTGCGGGGTTTGTAATAAANGTTAGGNGATTTTCTTCTTGTCATGGAACCAACAAGTAAGGATGAAGAGTACCTTGGGCGGGAGTTGAACCCGCACGGCCTTACGGCCACAGGATTTTAAGTCCGGCGTGTCTACCGATTCCACCACCAAGGCGGGTACTTACAAAAAATCCCGATGGAAAGCACCGGGATTTGTGGAGCGGAAAACGGGGCTCGAACCCGCGACCTCAACCTTGGCAAGGTTGCGCTCTACCAGCTGAGCTACTTCCGCGCTGTTAAGAGGCCGCAAAATTACATCTTTTTTTTCATCCCGCCAAATTTTTGCGGCCTTTTTTGAGATATTTTCAGTCTTTCGACAATAATTGTTTGATTTCGTTTAATTTATTAAGCGCTTCGATGGGGGTCAGCCCGTTGAGGTCGGTGTTCAGGATGTCGTCTTTGATTTTTTCGATGAGCGGATCCTCCAACTGGATAAAGCTTAACTGATAACCCGACTTTGTGGCCTTGGAGCTATCTGCAAGGCCGTTTTCCGCCTCTTCGGACGGCTTTTCGGCGGCCTTTTCAACCGTTTTCGGCTGCGGAGAATCGGTTTTAAAATCCGACGACGGGGCGCAGGACGCTACAGCCGATTCTCGCGGCGTTGATTTTTCCATCGCGTCCAAAAGCGCCTCGGCCCGTTCCACGACCCGGACCGGCATCCCGGCCATGCGCGCGACATGAATACCGAAACTGTGTTCCGACCCGCCCGGCACGAGCTTGCGCAAAAACAGCATCTCCTTGCCCACCTCCTTGATGCTGATATGGAAATTATGGATGCGCGGAAACTGCACGGCCATGCGGTTAAGTTCATGGTAGTGCGTGGCGAACAGCACCTTGGGGCGGACCCGCTCGTCCTGATGCAGATATTCGGCAATGGCCCAGGCAATCGAGATGCCGTCGTAGGTGCTGGTGCCGCGGCCTATCTCGTCGAGCAACACGAGCGAACGCGACGTGATGTTGTTGAGGATGTTGGCCGTCTCGTTCATCTCCACCATGAACGTACTCTCGCCCGAAGCGATGTTGTCGCTCGCGCCCACGCGCGTGAACACCTTATCCACCAAGCCGATGCGGGCCGACTCGGCCGGCACGAAGCAGCCCATCTGCGCCATGAGCACNATCAGGGCCGTCTGCCGCAGCACCGCCGACTTACCCGACATATTGGGCCCCGTAATCATCATGATCTGCATCTTGTCCGTGTCNAGATGCAGGTCGTTCGGAATATAGGCCTCGCCCACGGGCAGGAAACGTTCGATGACCGGATGGCGGCCGCCCCGGATATCCAAGGCCGTGTCTTCCGCTATCTCGGGCCGCACGTAGCCATAGAGCCTGGCCGCGTCGGCAAACGCATACATCACGTCGGCAAAGGCCACCAGCTGCGCATCGTCCTGCAAATCCTTGATATAGGGCTGAACCGACAGCAACAGCTGCTCGTAGAGCGCGGCTTCCGTCCGCCCGATGGCCTCCTCGGCCTGCAACACGCGCTCCTCGTAGGTCTTGAGTTCGTCCGTAATGTAGCGCTCCCCGCCCGTGAGCGTCTGCTTGCGCACCCAGTCTTCCGGCACGCGGTCTTTATACGACTTGCTGACTTCCAGATAATAACCGAATACCGACGTAAAACCGAGCTTGAGGTTCGGGATGCCGCTGCGTTCGGCCTCACGCTGCTGGATTTCAACCAAATAGTCCTTGCCCGAAAAGACGAGCTTGCGCAGGTTGTCCAACTCGGCGTTGAAGCCCTCGGCAATGACCATCCCCTTGGCCAACGACACGGGCGGGTCGGCGTGCAGACCCGCTTCCAACTGCTTGCGCAGGTCTTCGCACACTACGATTTTCTCTACCCATTCGCGCACGGAAGCCGGCGTTTCGGCATCTTCCAAAAGACTGTCTTTCAAATCTTGAAGGCTATAAAGACAGGTTTTGAGCTGGTACAGTTCCCGCGGGTTGGCACGCAGGGCGGCCACCTTCGAAATCAGACGCTCCAAATCGCCTATACCGGCAAAGACCTCCTTCAATTGCCGCGCCGTTTCTGGGTTTTGCGACAATTCCTCCACAAAACGTAGTCGCCGCTCTATCTGCGTTTTTTCCACAAGCGGCATACTGATGTAACGCCGCATAAGCCGCGCCCCCATTGGCGTCACACTACGGTTCAGCACCCCGAAAAGCGAGTACTTTTCATCTGTGCCGAAGTGGACGGGCGCCAACAGTTCAAGGTTACGGACCGTAGAGGCGTCCAAGGCCAAAAACGTAGTGTCGCTCAGGCTCCGGATGCGGCTGACATGGGCCGATTCCTCGTGNTTCGTGGCGGCCAAATAATGCAGGCAGGCGCCCGCGGCCACCTGTCCGAACGGCATNTTGTCAACGCCGAACCCTTTGAGGGAGCGCACTTTAAAATGCTTCAACAGGATGTCTTCGGCAAANTGGTTCGTNAAAACCCAGTCGTCGATTTTGGTCGTGAAGAACGCATNGCCCATNCGTTCGAGCCAGGTCTTATACTGTAGGCTNGAAACGAGGATTTCAGAGGGCGAAAACGTATGGATGAGTTTGACGATACGGTCCCACGGCCCCTCGGTCAGATAAAACTCGCCGGTACTGATATCGAGCAGGGCCAAGCCGCAGGCCTGTTTCTGCAGATGNACGGCGGCCAGATAATTGTTCTTNTCGGCCTCCAACATCTTGTCGCTCAGCGCAACNCCCGGCGTAATCAACTCGGTGACGCCCCGTTTGACGATTTTNTTCGTNANCTTCGGATCCTCCAACTGCTCGCAAATGGCCACCTTGCCGCCCGCCTTNACCAAACGGTAGAGATAGCTGTCTAACGCGTGATGCGGAAAACCGGCCATCTCTATGCCGGCGGCCGCCCCGTTGGAACGACGGGTTTGTATGATATTCAGCACCTTGGATGCAAAAACGGCATCTTCGCCATAGGTCTCGTAAAAGTCACCGACCCGAAACAGCAACAGGGCTTCCGGATACTGCCGCTTGATTTCGTAAAACTGCTTCATCATCGGCGTCTCCGAACCCGTGGACGTGGGGTCGGCTGCGTTCCCGTCTTTCTTCGTTCTGGCCATTATTATTCACTATCAATATATTCATTCAGTGGGAGCCGTCGGGGCGGCCGCCGGGGCTTTGGAGGCGGCCTGCAAGCGGATGAGCAAGACCGATATGTCGGCCGGCGAAACGCCCGGAATGCGGGCGGCCTGCCCGATGGTCATCGGCCGGAGCTTCGACAGTTTCTCGCGCGCTTCGTAAGAGAGCGACGAAATGGCGCGGTAGTCGGTGTCTTCCGGCAGCCGCAGCTGCTCGTAGCGCGTCATGCGTTCGGCGTTCTCCTGTTCCTTGCGGATATACGACTCGTATTTGACACCTATCTCCACGGCCTCGCGCATCTCGCGGTAGTCGCTCTCGCCCCGGTAGGTCTGCAGAAGCGCCTGCAGGGCCGGCATCACGCTTTCCAACTCGTCGAGGCTGACCTGCGGCCGCTGCAACAGGCTTTCCAGCGTGGCCTTCTGCGGGATGGCCGACGTGCCGCAGGCTTCCAACATCGGGTTGGCCTCGGCCGGCTCAATCTTCGTCTGCCGCAGGAAGGCATCGACCTCGGCCGTGAAACGCTGCTTGCGCTCCAAGTCGCGCATACGTTTTCCGTCGGCCAAGCCCAAACGGAACGCCAAGGGTGTCAGGCGCGTATCGGCATTATCCTGCCGCAACAGGATACGGTATTCGGCCCGCGACGTGAACATACGGTAGGGCTCGTCCACGCCCTTGGTGATGAGGTCGTCTATAAGCACGCCGATATAGGCCTGCGAGCGGTCGAGCACGAAAGGCTCCGCGCCCTGCAACTTGAGATGGGCGTTGATGCCGGCCATGAACCCCTGCCCGGCGGCCTCCTCGTAGCCGGTCGTGCCGTTGACCTGACCCGCGAAATACAGATGTTCTACGGCCTTGGTCTCCAACGTGGCCTTGAGTTGGGTGGGCGGAAAATAATCGTACTCTATCGCGTAGCCCGGCCGGTATATCTTGGCGCGCTCAAAGCCTTTGATATGGCGCAGGGCCGCGCATTGCACCTCCTCCGGCAAAGAGGACGAAAAGCCGTTCAAATAGTACTCGTGCGTATGGCGTCCCATCGGCTCCACAAACAGCTGGTGCCGGTCTTTGTCGGCAAAGCGGACGATTTTGTCTTCTATCGACGGACAGTAGCGCGGCCCCGTGCCCTGGATGCGCCCCGTGTACATCGGCGACTTGTCGAAGCCCGTNCGCAGGATATCGTGAACCGTTTGGTCGGTGTACGCCAAAAAGCACGGCAGCTGCTGTTCCACGGGCCGGCTTTCGTCACTGAAAGAAAACTTGGCGGGTTGGTCGTCGCCCGGCTGGGGCGTCAATACCGAAAAATCGATGGTGCGGCCGTCTATGCGGACGGGCGTGCCTGTTTTGAGACGGGCGGAAACGAAGCCGAGCGATTGCAGGCTTTCGGTCAGGCCCGTCGCCGCCGCGTCGCCCATGCGGCCGCCCGCATACGAACACTCGCCGATATGGATTTTGCCGTTCAGGAACGTACCGGCCGTCAGCACCACAGCGCGGCCCTCTATCTGCAAGCCCGTGCGCGTCACCACGCCCTTCAGCCGCCCGTGTTCCATCCACAGGCCCGTCACCATGTCCTGCCGCAAATCGAGGTTGGGAATCGCGTCTATCTTTTGGCGCCACAGCCGCGAGAACTGCAACATATCGCATTGCGCGCGCGGGCTCCACATGGCCGGCCCCTTGGAACGGTTCAGCATCCGGAATTGTATCGTGGCCGCATCGGTCACCAGGCCGGAAAGCCCGCCCATCGCGTCGATTTCGCGCACAATCTGCCCCTTGGCCACGCCGCCCATCGCCGGGTTGCACGACATATAGGCCAGGCCGTCTATCTGCAGACTCAACAGCAGTACCCTTGAACCTAAGCGGGCGGCCGCCGCTGCCGCTTCACATCCGGCATGGCCACCGCCCACTACAATCACATCGTATGTTTCGGTACAGGCAAAATTTTGCATCCGTCTCCTTTTACGCGCTGAAACTTTCTATTGGGCCGGAAAACCGTGCGCCATCATGCGGTCTTCCATTTCGCGCATCTTCTTAGCCTCGGCCGGCGTCTTGTCGCCATAGCCCGCCAGATGCAGAATGCCGTGTATCATGACGCGGAGCAGCTCGTCGGCCTGCTTCACGTTAAAAATCTTGGCGTTCTCCTTGATGCGTTCCACACTGATGAAGATATCGCCGCTCAGTACGTTTTTCTCCGTATAGTCGAACGTGATGACATCGGTGTAGGTATCGTGCGAAAGATATTGCTCGTTCAATTTATGCAGATAGGCATCCGTGCAAAAGATAAAACTGATATCGCCGCATTTCTTTTTCANCTTCNCCACGACACGTTCCAAACCCATGCGCGTTTCGCCTCTCTTGATGCAACGCACCCTGATTCCCTCTTCAAAAAAAGCAATGTTTTCCATAATCCGATNTTTTGGTTTCCGNCGGGNGGTNGGCCAANNCCTCCGCATATATGTTTAGNACAAATATAAAAAATTTATTCCAATTCCACCGCATGNNTCCAGACGCATCGGGTGCATGAGGCCGCGTGACCCAACGAAAACGGTCTGACGGATGATTTTCTATCCGGAGCCCGAAAACGTATCCGTTCGACAACACAAAAACGTAGGCCTTATGCTTTATTTATAGGCGTGACCCGACCNTTNTGTTCCACGTGGAACATNGGTCAAAAACGTGGTACGATTCCACCCANGGAACGGGGTTCGGAGAAAACTTTTCCACCGACACAAAAATTTTTCGTATCTTCGACTTATAAATACCTTATATAAATGAGACGATTTTATCGAAGCCGGAACAACGTCATGTTGGGCGGTGTATGCGGCGGCTTGGGCGAGTACTTCAATGTGGATCCGGTGCTGTTCCGCATCCTCTTCATCTTTTTTGCCTTGACCGGCAGCCTGGGGGTTTGGGTTTACCTGTTGCTTTGGTTGCTCTCGCAGCCACAGCCGGACAACCGTGCGACGTATGACGACGCGGCCCGCCGCCGTGGGGAAGCCACCACCGAAGATGTGGATTTCACCTACATTGATGAGGAAGACAAATCATAACCTTTTCTTTTGTCGAAAAGAAAA
>WFLX010351743.1_pt1 | contig 16160 bp, 5 predicted proteins | sample 4967041 | NCBI WGS metagenome assembly WFLX01 (sample SAMN12857096, study PRJNA449069) | gut metagenome | isolation source: stool from male and female vole | host: Microtus ochrogaster | place: USA:Florida | collected 2017 | reverse complement strand
ATGCCAAGGCCATTCATCGATCTCCCTTGAAACATAAGCAGGAGTTCCATATAGTTTATGAGTACCCGACACTGCATTATCCAGTTCTATAATTTTATTAGAATCAAAATCTAAGTCGGGAACTTTGATCTTGACGAGAATCGCACTCAGTGTTTTATTTCCTCCAGAAATTCCGAACTCGATAGATTTGTTTCCATTCTCATCTTCAGATCGAGCATCTCTGACATACAACTGGATATCTTGAGAGGATGTACGCGTGAAAGCAGGAGCCTTGACGGTTCCTCCGAAATCTTCACCTGAATCATCCCAACCCCCGATACCGACATTCATGCCGGAATCCTCGGTCAGTTTGCCGGAAATGATAATATCGGCAAGTTTTTGGAGGTCGTAGTCGTCCACTTTGCCGGAGGCATTGACATCGAGAGCCTTGTCTGAGGAACCAGCCTTTATTGCCTTAGCGAGATAGACCATATCTGCGAGATCTACACGGTCATCCTCGTTAAGGTCGCCCTTGTAGCGGGCAGAGGCATCAAATGCCCCAGCCCACAAGGAGAATAAAGATATTATATAAATTAGTTTCTTCATTGAATTATGCATTATGCATTAACAAAATTAGTTCCATCCGCCGATAGAGCCACCAATCTCAATCTTAGTCTGAGTTGGATTCTTAGAAAGAGTGACGATGATAGTGTGGCTATATCCTTGCTTGAAAGAGAGCTTACCTTCCATCAAATAGCTCACACCTTGGGTCTCAACCTCGATGAGAGGACGACGGCTCTCTATATTCTGAGGCACCACGATTGCTTGATATTCTGTATTAGAAATCTTCTTCGCAACAATAGTGGAAGTAGCAGAATCAGTAGCTTTAGACACGCCTCCTGACGAAAGATCTACTGAGGCAGTAGTCGCAGTGGAAAGTACCGACACTTTGCAATCAGCAGGAATTTCGCCTTCGAAATCTTCACTTTTCTCAAGCTTTATGACAGCCTTACTCATGCGGTGTGAGAACTTTAGTGTGACAGGGGAAGCAGAAGCCTTCACTCCTGCAGCCGAAGCCCAAACGAAGTCGGCAGAAGAGAAGCCGGCAGCCGAAGACTGGTCAAGTGGAAGGTCGAAAATATAGTCTTCTGTATCGTTGACCTTTGAGGCGTAAGGATAGTAGGCGTAGACATCATGCTCGCCATTATCCCAGTAGACCTTGCGGGCGGCCGTCCAAGCACTGCCGCTATAGCTGAACTTCTCATTGTTGAGTTCATTGCCACCAATCTGAAGCGGAGCATCCTTTGCAGTCATGTAGACGCCGATTGCGTCGTTGGTCTCAAACTTTGTGTCAGTGACGCGAGTTTGATCTTCATATTGGCAGATGAAGGAAATTTCATTGTTAGAGTTAGTTGCTTCGGGAGCATCTTCGTTAGAGCAGCTTGAAATGATAGCTGCGGCTCCGAGGAGGAGCAGGGAATAATATTTCATGATAATTTTGAATTTTGAATTTTGAATTTAGAATTTAATCTAAATATTAGTATTTTTTTGATTTGACTATTCTTACTGGGTGGTGCATACCGGAATTGACGTAGGCATTTGAAGCGTCGGGCATTGCGGAGCGGGTGGTACCGGTTGAGCCCCACTTGTCGGAGTCAGTCTCATAGAATTTCTCCATAGTGAAGCCTTCTCCAGAATATTCAAGGATACGACGCATAATGTCAAGTCGAGCCGGAGCACTGAAATATGGAATACCATAGTTCATGCAGGAGTTGATTTCGGCACGGTAGACACCACGAGTCACACCGTAACCGCCTTCAAACACATCAACCTTATTGCTATAGCGAGGGTCAAATATCAAATCTGCCCAGTTCACTTCGTTAAGTTTTCCAGTCAAAGATATATTCTGATACCAACCATTTGAGAACATCTTGTCGATTAATTCTTTTTCATTATCTCTTACATATCGATTCTCTACTATACGTTCTTCAGCAAGTTTTCCGAATCCGTGACCACAAGCCTCATGCTGTAACATTCCTCGTGTATCCATCGGATAAGGATTACTGCTTCTGCCTACCATCGCAATAGAGGATCCTTTGTCTGTAAGAGTCGTCACACTGCCATATTGATCTGAATTAAGAGTCATAATAATAAGAGAATGAGGCATCTTCTCATGAGTCAAAGGAGAGTGAGCAACAGCATATTCAAAAACATTATCAGGATTATCACAAGCAAGGGTTTTGTTGGAACAACCAGTTCCGTTGTCGAACCTTGTAGAAAAACGAGTATTTTTTCGAGTATTCGTAGTGCTTACACCTATATCTTGAGAGAGAGAAACGCAGGCGTATACATTGAAATAGTCTCTAAATGAGGAATAGGGCTCAATACCAAAGAATGCCTCCATTTGCTCGTTAACCAATTCAAAATATTCATTATTAGCAATCGAAGCGGCATCAAAGCCATCTCCTACAAACAGCACATCAATCCCACTGCCTTTAGAAGATTTCTGTAGAGTTATGCATTCATCTTCCTTGTATCTATAATCCATCTGACTAATGTCGCAATGTATGGTAAACTCTGTACCATTCATCTTAAATTCAATGAAATCTTCACGGTTGCCATTTTCGTGTGGCAGTTCAGAGATATTCACGGAAATCTGAGATTTACCCTTTCCTGACTTTGCTGATACATTACACCAAGAAGGAATGTGACTGATCTCCCAATCTACGTTGCAATCAACAATCACGGTCGCCTCAAGAGGACTATTAAGAGCACAAATTTTCTGAGGACGACAGCTAAAGCCATTAGCCGTAGCATGCCGCCCGATATTTTTCCATACTTCTGCACGAGAATAGGCATCTAGGGATGATTCTGGCACCTTTAAAACAACATTCTCCAAAGGTATGCCGTACAATGGGTTTTTCTCAATTGGATTTGATGGATCACCCCAAAAATTGTAACCATCTTCATTTTCTATGACTACACCCGTCAATGGAGGCTCAGGATTATGAATTGTAATCTCTATAAGATTATAATCATTAGCAAAAGCCGCTCCTCCAACATACGTTACCCTTTCATGAATCTCCACCTCCGACAAAAGAGAATTACCGGCAAATGTATGGTCGTTGATTCTCGTTACATTCTGAGGAATGATCAGTTTTTCTGAAAGGTAGAAACAATTCATAAAACATCCGGACCCTATACTCGTCAACATATCAGGGAAAACAACATTGTTGATTTTTGTATTACAGAAAGCATAGTTACCCAATGTCCTTACAGAAGATGGCAACAATAATTCTCCTTTGAATGCACACCCTTCGAAAGCATACGATTGAATTTCCAAAACACCATCGGGAAGAATCAACGATCCAGAAAACGAGGCTCCTTGAAAGGAGTTTTGATAAATTGTTTTNATACNAGCAGGGATTTCCAAAGAACCTNAAAATTTTGTTCTGGAGANNGCTCCNGCCCCNANATNCCTNACAGNTTCAGGAATCCTTAGTTCGCCTGTATAATTATTTCGATTAAAGGCATATGCTCCAATAAATTCAAGATTTTGAGGCAAGATCAAGGAACCCTCAAATTCATCAAAATTGAATGCTCCATGCTCGATTTGCTTTAGAGTGGAAGGCAATTCAAGATTACCTAAAAGATTCTGGCAATAAGAAAAAGCTCCTGTGTCTCCATTGGAATGGTCTCCAACGTTAAAAGTACCAGTCTCACTGAAACTCTCCCCTATCTTTTCAACACCTTCCGGAATAATGAGGTCGCCTTTCAAACCCGTATTATGGAATGCATCCGAACCAATTATCCTAAGTTTTTGAGGGAAAACGATTCTTTGCAGCGTCGATTTCTTATACATAGCCCTCGGTGGAATAACATCTATTCTTTCTCCATCATATACACTGACGTCTCTAAGGTTGATCGACTTAAGAGAAATCATTTCATCTCTCATGAAAAAGAAATCATTCTCATTGATTTCACCAGTAAGCTTTAGGTTTGAAATCTCTTTATAATTCAAACCATTTTTCAGGACTTTATCTTTTAAAGTGCCTCGTTGTGGAACATCCACAGTGGTATATGAACGTATCACACCATCACGAAACTCCACATCATCCGTCCATTGGATAATAGCTTCATCTGAAAGAGAGAATTCATAATTACCATTCGATTTCTTATCAACAGTGATAGTAAAAGAATGCATTTTACCACTGATGAATGAAACTGGTTCCTGTCTTACTAAATTGTATCCCACGCCGCCGACCGACACAGCCACTAATGAAGTACCCTCAGAAATTTCTTGAGGGAATACTATGGCTCTGTAATCTCCATTATATTGCATTGGCACAATGGATTTAGGAGAAGAGGATCCTATTTTTACAGAGCCATCCCTTAAATTTACTGAACCTCCCAATATCGTAGATGGGATTACCACATTCTTTTCAAGTTCTGACCATTCACCGGAACTGAATCCACTTCCCTCCTGAAGAGAAATTCTTACTCCAGCAAGAATATGATTCAATGTCAGCTGAACCTTACCTGCACTTGGCATCTGTTTTATAGCAGCTCCCCATAGAAGGTCGGAAGACTCATAACCACCCAAAGATAAATCAGTGGCTATTGCATCTTGATGATTACTCACACTGAAAGACATCTCCTTCGGATCAACAATACCGGAAACATAGGGATAATAACCTATAATATCAGCAGGAGTACTTCCATTCTTCCAGTAAACATCAGTCACACCGGCCCAACTATTATCAGCTGCATGGAAATCAAACCTAACATTGGAAGCATGCAAGTCCGCATCGTTGATATTTTGGAGTGAGCCCTCAAGATAATCAAGAACGTACAGACCCAGTTTATCACCATCTTCAAAACCTGCATCCGAGGCTCGGGTCACTGATGGATACGCAGCAGAAAGAGTGATCGGCAACCGTGAAACATTACTATCGGAATATTGAATATTGTCACTGCAACCATTTCCGACCACGGCAGTGAGCGACAAAAGGATGTATTTAACTAATTTATGATTTTTCATCTCTTACNTCCGTTCTTTCCAAACTTATAGTCTTTANTAAACACTGGAGNATTTCCATGCNAAGATGTNGATNAATNNTAGTCCGAAACTTCTGCTCATAGTGAAATCGCGCCCCATGTCACGCTTGTCTTTTGCGTAAAAGCTATCAAAAGAAAACTGCTCTCCTGCAAGTTTCATAATACGTTGCACAATAAGTTGCCTACTCCAAGATGAATAATAAGGTATATTATTGTTCATACAGGAATTATACTCTGATCTATAGACTCCTTTTCCATGGAAATAGCCACCCTCATATACATCTACAATATCACCGTAAGAAGGATTAAATATGAGATGCGCCCATGGTACCTCCTTATATTTACCATTGAGCGAGACATTTAGTCCAAATCCGCTACTTTGCTGTAGAAGCAGATCTGCTACATGTTCACAGCAGGAACATTCGCATTTTTGAATTAAATTATTGTGGTATATGTATTCATCAGCAAGCCAGCCAATGCCATGGCCTCCAGCCTCATGCTGCACCAGACCTCTTGCATCCATAGGATAATTCCGTTCGCTCTTAGTGACTAAAGAGCAAAAAGACTCACCGCCAGAATATGTCATGCCATCATATCCATTGTAGTTGGAAAGAAGAATTACTCCAACCTTAGGATCCTCCTTTGCCATTATTGGAGTGCAAATTTCTGCACAATAATCAAATGCAGCTTTCCAATCAGAAGAAATTCTTTGATTACATTTATTAGGTACAATTGTATGGAATTTTGTAGAAATTCCTCTGTTCGCTTGTTCCACACCGCTGTCTTCTGAAAGGGCTATACCTGTATATACATTGAAATATTCTTTATAAGATGCATAAGGCTCAATATCAAAGAAATATTCCATTGTCTGCATCATATCTTTCATCAACAAACCTGAAGATATATCAATGGCATCGTATCCATCACCCACAAGAAATAGATCGATTCCATTACCTTTAGAGGCTCTATAAAGTTCTACATAGCTATCTTCATCATATTCATAATCGTATTGACCAACATTGATGGAGGTGGTGTATTCATTGGCTCCATTAAGTTTGAATACTATTTTACCACTGCGAACAGATGCGCCCTTAGCCATTGCGTCTACAGTAAGAGTTAATAAAGTCTTCATAGAGCCAGACGTCTTATCTATGTGACACCAAGATGGACATTCTATCATCTCCCATGCGCCATCTGCATTAAGCACAATCTCACGCTTGCCGCCTTTATTGAGTACATTATATTTAGAAGGGCGCGCAACAAAATTTCTATATGCAGAAATCCTTTTAAATTCGCTCCATCCTGGGGCATTACGGTAGGCGTCGACACTTTCTTCAGGTACTTCCACCGTGAAATTGTCTTTAACGACGCCATCAAAAGCAGACAAATCAACAGAAGGAGGTTCTTTCGCATCACAATGAATATACTCAAGAGAAAAGCAATTTTCGAACGCACCTTCAGCTATACGGCTTAGCTTTGAAGGCAATACGATTGCCTGAAGTTGATGACATTCCCTAAAAGCGCCCCTATCGATTACTTCCACATTCTCAGGAATTATGAAAGTGTCAGTTAACGTAATGCATCGAGCAAAAGATTGAGGATTAATTCTATTCAATGCCGAAGGCAAAGAAATAGATTTTGCGGTACATCCTAAGAATGCACCATCTCCAATATTAACTATACCTTCTGGGATAACCACATTTCCCGTGATTTTAGTTTTCATGAATGCATATGCTCCAATTTCAACAGCACCCTCTGGAAAAAGGATATTTGACACATCAAGACCACCAAAGCCATTGATAATTTTGATATTTTCAGGCAATTCAAGATTTCCTGTCAGACCAGTCATTCCATAAAATGCACCTTCTCCATCGGCTGGACTGCACCAATCGTTCCCNTCNATTTCTACTAAACTNTCAGNGAAATGAATTTCACCTGAAAAATTTCGGCAATTCATAAAAGCATTCTTACCAATANATTNTAGAGATTTAGGTAAAACCAGCCTACCTGTAAAATCGCATCCTCGGAAAGCATCACGCCCTATGTACTGCAGTGTAGAAGGTAGTTCAAGGGTTCCAGTTAGATTATTGTTAGCCATAATTCTCCCTCCAGGAAGAGCACTAAAGCCACCATTTGGATCGATAAAGTTAGAGAACGCGCTCTCTCCAATATATTCCACCCCTTCCGGAATGCTAAGTGATCCCTCTAAAGATGTACCAGCGAAGGCAAACATTTCAATTCTTTGGAGTTTTTTGGGCAAAACCACATGCTTTAATGTCGTCAAATTAGCAAACGCCAATTCGGGTATTGTGTTTGAATATGGTTGCCATTCCCCAGGCAATAGATCTATTTCACTTAGATTCAATGCCTGAAGTTTCTTCATATTGTCTCGTATAAAATAGAAATCATCATCATATATAGCACCAGTCAATTTTAAATTGATAATCTCAGATGGATTTATTTTCATTTCATTTAAAGTTTCCTCAAGAGATTCATGTGATTTGACCTCGATGACTTGATATGCTCTACTGATTCCATCATGACTCAGCGGATCGCTTTCCCACACTGTCACAGCTTCCCCTATAAGTTCAAAATTATATGTACCTTCCGGAAGTTTCTTAGACACCTCAAAAGTAAACTTGTGAAGTTTACCCGATTGATATGTCATCTCGACATCTTTTTGATAGCCGTATGAATCCGAACCTACATTTATAGTAACCAAGTTGGAGGAAGCTTTTACAATCTGAGGCAAAACCACTGCTCGGAATCCATTTTCTATTGGATTTGCTATGATAGCCTTATCTCCAGGCGATCCCTTGACATGGACAGAACCAGTAGCAATGTTAAAGAGTCCATCACTAATAGTTCCATCTATCATGACCGACTTTTCAAGGCCACTCCATTCACCATTTTCAAATCCCTCACCTTCTATCAGATTTACCTCAACACCGGCTAGAATATGATTGAAGGTAAGGTTAATAATATTAGACGTCGGAGCAACATCAAGTGTTTTAGCCCATAAAAGGTCTGAACTCTCATATCCAGAAAGACTTGATGATAAAGCGGCTGCGGATTGATTAAGCTTTACACTAAAAGGAACAGCTTCAACATCCACTATATTATTTATATATGGATAATATCCATAAAAATCAGCCGGAGTATCATTATCCTTAAAAAAGAGAGAGATGGAACTATTCCAACTTAAGGATTTTTCTTCGTATGTGAAAGGTTGGTTGTTGGCATGGTTGCCCTCTGCCTGAAGGACAGAAGGAAATCCATTTTCAAAATCCACCATATATATGCCAATCCGATCGCCATCTGCAAATCCAGAGTCATCTGCCCTCGTCAAATTAAGATGATCAATTGATGCCCGGAAGGAGACGGGATTCAGTCCATTGCTTTCTGATGGAGTGTACATACGGTCGTCATTACATGCTCCGACATACATTCCAGCAATTGACAATAATAAAAATAAATATTTAGTTTTCATAATCAAGGTTGTTCAATTATATCATTTGCAATGAATTCTTCAATAGAAGAATTCAGACCTGCGCGGCGCATGATAGCTTTGTAAATAGCAAACCGAGATATAGTGTTGTAGTATGGTATAAAAGTTCCCATAACACTTTGAGACTCGGAACGCCAGATGCCATATAAATGATTGAATCCTCCTTCCCATACATCCACGAAAGAACTGTATTTGGGATTAAAAACAAAATCTCTCCATGGGACATCGCTTATTTTGCCAGACATTGAAATATTCTCAAACATGTTTTTGGCTTTCATATCATAATATTCGCCTAAAGAATTACAAAAGGCACATGTGCACCCTTTTATATGTTCTGAATGTGAAACATATTCAGGAGCGAGACCTGCAAAAGCCTGTCCTCCAGCCATGTGTTGTATAATTCCTCGCTGATCGTAAGGATAGGTGTCTGATGAAAGAGCAACGCAAGCTAACGTGCATCCATCTTCTTCATGATAGGACTTACCCACAAAGGCATCCATATTCGACACTACGATTATCATTGCATCCTTGAGGTCATCCTTTGAAATGTTATTAGATATACTTTTTACATAATCCTTGACCGAAGGAACATCAAGCTCTACTCCAAATGTATTAAGACGACTAAGTCTTCGATTCTGAATAGTTGCCACTTTATTATCAGGAGACATGGCTATAGAAGCCGATACGTTGAAGTGACTCCTGTATGATTTATATGGCTCAAGTGCAAAGAAATGCTCCATAGTCTCATTGACATGCTGGAGATAATCGCCATTGACAATCTCTTCAGCTCCAAATCCATCACCCACAATAAAAAGGTTAATGGGATTGNCTCTATTAGCGNNANCTNTNTNCAATACAANCTCATTGTCTTNATNNAACTCANAATCGTATTGAGTAATTAGACAATCAGTAGTGTAGTCTTNTCCCACCANNTCAAAGACTATTTTTCCCGAGCGATCACCACTTCCGAAAGCAAGTTGATCCACATTAATTGTAATTTCTTCCTTATAATCCCCATATTCTGGAGCTACATGTATCCACGAAGGAGTTTCCTTAACTTTCCATTTACCTTCAGAATACAGCATTACGGAGCGTGTGATACCCTTATTAAGGCAAGATTGCTCATAAAGGCCCATTGACAATTCACGATGAGCTGAAATAAACTGGAAGTCACTCCAACCATTTGCATTCTTATATAACTCTACTGATTCTTCAGGAACTTCCAGATGACAATGTTGAGGATCAACGCCAATGAAAACATCACTATAAAGTCTTGGTGGTTCTTTTGAGAGACAAATAATCCTTTGTAAACCTGGGCAGTAAGCAAATGCTTCCATTCCTATGCGATCAACATTTTTACCTATTTCAAGTGTTCGCAAATCTTGACAACCATAAAAAGCTCGTCCTCCAACTATGTCAACATTTTCTCCAATTTCAATATCTTCCAGTTGAGAATAAGCGAAAGAGCCCATGGCATAGCCACAGTCTGACAAAGGCGTTGGAGATACCATTTCCATTGATGCAGGAATTGAAAATGACCCTTTTAAATTGGAATTATAGAATGCTTTTGTCCCAATAATCTGAACAGATTCCGGAATAACAAGTTGTTCCGCAAAATGACAATTCTCAAATGCTCCCGTCCCAATTTCTTTAAGATTTTTAGGGAGTGAGAATNCGGGNGCAAAAGAAATGCNACTAAATGCATTTTNTCCTANTTTAGTAATANCATCGTGCAAAGTAATCTTAGTGCCACCCTTTATATTAACACCACCAAAAGCCCAGTTAGGAATTTCAGTTAGTGTTTGTGGTATGATGATTTCGCCTTCAACTCTAGAACCTAATGTCAAGGCTCCTTCTCCCAAAAATTCAAGTTGATTAGGGATAGTCAAAGTTCCATAGGCATTAGCTGCTCCCCAAAATGCATATTTCCCGATGTATTTCAGAGAGTTTGTAAATGTTATCTCAATGTTTGATTTGCATTCAGAGAAAGCTTGTGAGCCAATATATTCGAGATGATGAGGAATAACAATTGTAGACCCTTCATTGACCATAGAAAACGCACCATCTAAAATATGTGTTACAGTTTCAGGAATTATTATTGTAGAATTAAGAGCTGTATAAGTAAAACTTGAATCACCAATTTTTTTTAAATTCTCAGGAAGAATAATTCTTCTTAAAGTAGATTTTCCATGAAATGCTTCAGTGGGGAGAGCATCTTCCTCTTCTACCTTTTCTAAACCTATATCTTCTTTCAGCCACAATTCACCAGCAACAATCTTTGCATTTTTTAAATTTAAAGACGTTATTGACAAGAGTTCATCTCGCATTAATCTAAAATCCTCGGTATTAATATTACCATTGATTTTAAGATTACGTATGGTGTTTAAATCTATTCTTTGTTCATTAAGCACATCACGAAGTTTTCCTGCTTCCGAACAGAAAACTGTGAGATACGCATTTTCTACGAAGTCGTGGGAGGATTTGTCGGCTTCCCATGGGGTGATGTCTTCGTTGACGAGGGTTAGGGCGTAGTCGCCAGAGTCACCCTTGCGGTCAATCTTGATTGTGAAGGTGTGGAGCTTGCCGGCGGCGAATTTCATGGCGTCAGTGCGTGTGTAGGCGTAAGGCTTGCCATCAATGGTGATTCCAATGATGGTCTTTCCTGCAGCTACTTCCTGTGGAACTACCACGGCTCTCCAGGCATCGCCTTCCGGATTCATTACGATGTTGCGGTCGACGCTTCCAGTGGCGGTGACTGTGCCATTTGACAAATCCACTTCTGAATTGCGGATGGTATTGTCGACAGTGACAGTCTTGGTGAGTTTGGTCCATGCGTCTCCGTCGAAACCACTACCCTGCTGGAGCACTACCTTTACGCCTGCCATGATGTGGGAGAAGGTGAGTTCAACTTTCTTTCCCGGGGTGGCTTTGGATGCTTTTGCCCAGAGAAGGTCGGAGGCCTCATAGCTTCCCATTTCTCCTTCTGAAGCAGCCTGACTTTGGTCTGCTTTCACTTCGAAGCTGTAGGATTCTACGTCGCTAAGGCCGTTGTAGAAGGGATAGTAGCCGTAGACATCAGCAGGAGTGATCGGATCGCGCCAGTAGATGTCGGTAGCCGCTTGCCAAGTGTTGGCATCGGCATTGTAGGTCATGGCTACGTTGTTGACTTGATTGGCGGAAAGAGTTAGATTGCCTGGTACGCCATTGGCATAGTTCACTACGAAAAGTCCGAAACGATCGCCATCGGCGAAACCGGACTCGTCGGCACGGGTGTCATTGACCTGATCGATAGTGGCTTGAAGTTCAAGTCGCAGACCATCGTTTGGTCTTTCCGGATTGAGATGAGACAATTCATCCGAGCATCCGGCCAACACAATCGGCAATAGCAAGGCAGCTTTCCTAAGAATTTGTAAGAAATCTTTTTCTTGTTTCATAGGTCGGTAATTAAAATTTTGACAAAAGGTTGACATGAAAAAAAGCGTAGGTTTTTCCTTCCATTGCCGTCCTACACCTCGAGGCTTCTCGCATTGCCCTATTCATGTCGGACGGCAACGCAGAAGCCCACGCTTGTATATGTAATATCGCGTCCGACAATATCTCTCCCGAGATACCGAGCCGGATGCATGGTATTACACAACCTTGGGCATCTACCGTTGCTCATTCCTTGACATGAATATGAAATTTTGCGAGAATTTCGAAGTGTCAAGAACCAGCGCAGATAAACGCTTGTCAAAATGTCAGCATCCCGCCCTCGAATCCCGACCGGGCTTCTGAGGCGGTCTGCATCGGCAAAATTACAAAAAATATTTTATTTTGCAAAAAAGATGATGAAAATTCGTCAAAAATCAATACTTTTCCTATTATCTGATTGGTATTTGGATGAATGGATTTTTTTTATTACATTTGCGGAAAATATGAGAATTATGGCAGAGATGAATTATCCTATAGGAATGCAAACTTTCTCTAATATCATAGAGGAGGGCTATACTTACGTAGACAAAACCGCGTATATAAAGCTACTTTTGGAACAAGGGAGGTTTATTTTCCTAAGCCGACCACGTCGGTTTGGGAAAAGCTTGCTTATCTCTACCTTGGAGGCGTATTTCAAGGGAAGGCGCGAACTATTCAAGGGATTGTCGGCTGACAGCATGGATTTAGATTGGACTCCTTCTCCTGTATTAAGGTTTGATTTCAATGCCGAAGATTATTCTAATGAGGAGGGACTTAACAGCATACTTAACCTTCATCTCAAGAGGTATGAGAAAGAATATGGGATAACCGACTTAGCTGATACCAATGCCGGAAGATTTGCTGCCCTCATCGAAAGAGCGGCCACCTCAACTGGCCGTAAGGTTGCAATATTGATCGATGAGTATGACAAACCTCTAATTGATATCCAAGAATATGCCGAACTTCTTGAAAAGAACCGTCGTATTCTTAAAGGTTTTTTCGGCAACCTGAAGAGCATGGATGAATACATACGGTTCTGTTTCATTACCGGAGTTGCTCGTTTCGCAAAGGTAAGCATCTTTAGCGACCTCAACAATCTCTTTGATATCTCAATGCTGGATAACTTCGCCGATATATGCGGATGGACTGAGAAGGAACTGCTCGGAAAATTCCGTCCAGGAATAGAAAGTTTGGCAGATGAACGAGAAGAGGATTTCGATACTACCCTTAAGACTCTCCGCATTTACTATGACGGATATCAGTTNGCTGCAAAAGGCTCACGACTTTATAATCCTTACAGTATAATGATAGCCTTGAAGACTGGAGAGATCGATCCGAACTGGTTTGAAACCGGCACACCATATTTTTTGGCACGCTGGACAAGGGACAACGACATTGAGCCAGAATCAATCAACGGTGTCTCAGCCACAAAAGAAGAACTTACAAATGTAGGATTTGACAATTTAGANCCTATTCCACTAATGTTCCAGACNGGCTATCTTACCATCGGNCATTATGATAAGGAANCAAAATTATATGANCTACGCTTCCCGAACCGNGAGGTNGAAATTGGTTTCTACAAATGCCTNCTCCGCTGGTATGCNCCTCCNACNATCAGAAGAGGNAGTGGGNTNGAATTCNCNAGATTCAAAAAAGATCTGGCCAAAGGACATATAGAAGATTTTATGAAGAGGCTCGCCACTCTTCTGAAAGATCTTCCTGGAGAGGATCACAATGAGTCAACTTACCGTGCTGTCACATATCTTCTTTCAGTACTTTGTGGAAACTCCGTCATTGCGGAGCATCACAGCTACAAGGGTCGCAGCGACTTGGAGGTATTGACTGGAAGATATATCTATGTTTTCGAATTCAAGTATAATAAGAGTGTAAAGGAAGCAATGGATCAAATATATTCCCGAGAGTATGCCGGAAGATATGCTTTAGAAAGCCGAATGGTCTATCTTATCGGAGCCAACTTCAACGAAAATAAGGGAGACCGAGGATTGTACTATCAGATCGAGCTATTGAAAAAGTAAATATTACAAACATAAAAAAGGGAGCGCCGAAATCGACGCTCCCTTTTTTATGTTGATTCGAATGGTTTAATTATGCATTTTGCATTATGAATTATGCATTCAAATTTAGGCTTCTACTGCTTCTACGTCTACTACTGAGGCGTAGTCGTCAGTAATATTCATTGCTGCGAGCTCATCTTTGTTGGCTACTACGATGCGGTTGTATTCGCGCAGACCTGTACCGGCAGGGATAAGGTGACCGCAAATTACGTTCTCCTTCATGCCTTCGAGGTAGTCGGTCTTGCCGTTGATGGCAGCTTCGTTGAGCACCTTGGTGGTCTCCTGGAATGATGCAGCACTCATGAAGCTCGAAGTCTGAAGAGCTGCACGTGTGATGCCCTGGAGCACCTGCTCAGAAGTAGCGGGCATTGCATCGCGTACTTCCATTGTCTTGAGGTCCTTACGCTTCAGTGAAGAGTTCTCATCGCGGAGCTTGCGCTGGGTGATGATCTGACCCTTGCGGTAGTTGGTAGAGTCGCCGGCATCGGTGATAACCTTCTTGCCCCAAATCTGGTCGTTCTCTTCCATGAAGTCGCGCTTATCTACAATCTGCTGCTCCAAGAAGCGAGTGTCGCCCGGATCAAGGATGTTGACCTTACGCATCATCTGGCGAACGATAACCTCGAAGTGTTTATCGTTGATCTTCACACCCTGCATACGGTAGACGTCCTGAACTTCATTCACGATATATTCCTGCACTGCAGTCGGCCCCTTGATGTTAAGGATATCACTCGGAGTGATAGCACCATCAGAAAGCGGTGTTCCGGCACGTACATAGTCATTTTCCTGAACGAGGATCTGCTTCGACAGAGGCACGAGATATTCCTTGGTTTCGCCAAGCTTGGAAGTGACAGAAATCTCACGGTTACCACGCTTGATCTTGCCAAATTTAACCTCGCCGTCGATTTCGCTTACCACTGCCGGGTTGCTCGGGTTGCGGGCTTCGAAGAGCTCGGTGACACGGGGAAGACCACCGGTGATGTCACCGGCATTGCCGGCTGCACGCGGAATCTTCACGAATACCTGGCCCGGAGTGATTTCCTCGCCATCCTCAATCATGAGGTGGGCACCCACAGGGAGTGAGTATGTGCGGATCACTTCGCCATCTGCATCGAGAAGCTGAGCCTCTGGCACCTTGTTACGGTCTTTAGACTCGATCATGATCTTATCGCGCATACCTGAAGCTTCGTCGGTCTCAACGCGGTAAGTGACACCTTCCTCTACATTGACGAAGCGAACCTTACCACCTTCTTCAGCCACGATCACGGCATTGAATGGGTCCCATTCGCAAATCATGTCGCCCTTAGTCACCATTTCGCCATCCTTGAAATAGAGCTTCGAACCGTAAGGAATGTTGGCGTTGGTCAATACGATGCCGCTCTTAGGCTCTACAATACGCATTTCACCCATACGGCCTACTACGATATCTACACCGTCCTTATCTTTAATAGTACGGAGTTCTTCCATCTCAAGGCGACCATCATGACGAGCAGTTACGTCCTTGACAGCGGAAACGTTACCTGCGACACCACCGACGTGGAACGTACGGAGTGTAAGCTGAGTACCAGGCTCACCGATTGACTGAGCTGCGATTACGCCGACAGCCTCGCCCTTCTGTACCATACGGTGGTTAGACAAGTTGCGGCCATAGCACTTGGCGCATACGCCCTTCTTCGACTCGCAAGTGAGCACCGAACGGATTTCAACCGACTCGATAGCCGACTTCTCAATCTTCTCAGCAATTGCTTCTGTGATTTCTTCACCGGCATGCACGAGGATAGAGTCGTCGTGAGGATCGCGGACATCATGAACCGATACACGGCCAAGGATGCGCTCTGAAAGTGTGGCAACGACTTCCTCGTTGTTCTTGATCTCTGTGCAGACAAGGCCACGCAGTGTGCCGCAGTCTTCCTCGTTGATGATGACATCGTGAGCAACGTCGACGAGACGACGTGTAAGATAACCGGCATCGGCAGTCTTAAGCGCGGTATCCGCAAGACCCTTACGGGCACCGTGGGTAGAGATAAAGTATTCGAGCACGCTCAGACCCTCCTTGAAGTTCGCAAGAATCGGGTTCTCGATGATCTGGC